>Ga0247611_10008452_pt1 | contig 12677 bp, 9 predicted proteins | sample 177DNAGHGhighgp2_FD_192422 | JGI IMG/M metagenome (GOLD analysis project Ga0247611, IMG submission 192422) | Sheep rumen microbial communities from Palmerston North, Manawatu-Wanganui, New Zealand - 1770 DNA GHGhigh gp2 | ecosystem: Host-associated > Mammals > Digestive system > Stomach > Rumen ... | reverse complement strand
GAGATACTTGCTGACGGAATGCATTTTGAGTTAAGCCCGATGTATCACAAGGTTATTCTTGAGGGCGTAATTAGAATCGCTGCAGCCTTACGTGACATCGGCAGGCAGGATGCTCTAATTGATTCTTATGTTCAATCGTTGTTAGATGTTGCTTACAGTTTTGAGAATGGTTTGAATCGTATTCCGTTGTTTAATGATTGCGGTAATAATGTCTCGAAGAGTCTTACAGCTTTAGTTGAAACTGTTTCTAACAGATTTGGTATGCGACCAAATACTGTCAGCCGGTTAGAAACTTCAGGTTTTTACATTTTTAACAGAACAATCAACGATAAGAATTTTAGACTTATTGTTGATGCCGGTCAGCCCGGGCCTAAATATATACCAGGACATGCACACTGCGATGCAATGAGCTTTGAACTGTTCTGTGATGGTAAACCTGTTGTTGTTAACTGTGGTACTTACGGTTATCAGTGTCTTGAACGTGGTTTTTTCCGTTCTACAGCAGCTCATAATACTGTAATGGTAGATGGAATTGAGCAAAGTCAGTGCTGGGGCGCTTTCAGATTAGCTAAGCGTAGTTATACCAAGGTTTTATCTGTAACAGATGATTCAATTTCCTTGGAACTGAGAGATCAGAATAGAAATGTAATCCAGAGAGAAATCAGCTTCGAAGAAAATATAACTGTTACTGATAAATCTGATGGAAATGTTATTTTGTCTTATTTGCATTGTTTGAATGGGTTTAAGCCTCAGATTTCAGATGTATTAGTACACTCATATCAAGATCCTTATGCTGAAGAATATGGAAGAAAACAGAATGTAAAAGCATATGAAATGTGTGCTGAAAACATAATTAAGTACACGATCGTAAATGATTCTGTTGAGCTTTCTGATTCAGTTGAAGAGGGTAATATCTCATCTATTCGATTCAAGCCAATGGCTAGTGTTAAGGACAGAATGTATTTCTATAAATCAGGTAATTTGTGGACATACAGAAATGGCAAAATGAGATTTGTTGCCCATGTTTTCAATTCATCCTGGAAAGAAAGATCACGTTTATTAAACCGTCTTTATAGACTTGAACCTAAATATGCGGTTCCTGTTGATGATCATAGACTGATCGTTGTTGGTTTTAAGAAACTAGTTCTGGTTGATATCGATAATAAAGATGTGTGTGTTATTGCAGAATCTCGCAATGGCTTTTCGGATCCTTTGAATCTATGCCAGGCTGATAATAAATGGTTAATGTTATGGGGCGAATATGGTTCTAATTCTGAGCATGATTCCGTAAGAGTATTTGGACTTTGCGATGATTTGAATGTAGAACAGATCCATGTCTTTGATAAATGTCAGATAAGACATGTTCATAACATAATTAAGAAAACTGACGGTGGTTATTATATTTTCACCGGTGACCAGGAAGCAAAGTCTGGTATATATACTGCTGACAGTGACTTTAATTCGATTAGTCCTGTTCTTACCGGCAAACAGCAGTATAGAGCTGTCATTGGTTTTGATACTCCTCAAGGTTTGCTTTATGCAACGGATGCTGTAAATGAACAGAATTATGTTTACCTGATGAAAGATAATGAAGTTAAGCCTATATGTACGCTTAATGGTTCATGTATATATGGAACTGAGCATAAAGGCAGTTATTATTTTGCAACTACTGTCGAACCGGATGAGAATAATAGAGGTTTCTTCTCCTGGTTTTCAAGAAAAAGAGGGAAGGGTATATTGTCAAACGAAGTTACATTGGTTGAGATCGACTCAGATATGAATGCTAATGTAATCAGAAAATTTAAGAAAGATTCCTGGCCAATGAAGCTTTTACAATACGGTTCAATTCAGTTCCCTCATGGTAATTGCAGTCAGTTCTGGATGTATCCCGTTGCAGTTAAGAAATTTGATGGCGTTGCTATGAGACTGGAGACAAATCATGAATAATAATCCTGTAATAGTTCTTGGTCTTGGCCCTGCCGGTTTGTTTATCACAAGGCAACTATCTGTTGTTTGCTCGAATATATACGCTATTGGACGTCTTGATGATTTAGGAATGTACTCCAGATATATTGATAAGAGTAAACGGTATTACGCTGTAAATGCTGAAGAACTTGAAACTGCATTCAGAGCTATTAAGGAACGGGAGCATCAAATACCTGAATTGTTTATATGCAGTGATCAGTACTTATCTATATTGATTGAGAAAAAAAGCCGTTGGAACTGCCTGTTTAAGCTGTCTTGTTCAGATTTTGAGACGTTGGAATTGATCAATGACAAGAACACCATAAATGAATACTGCAGAAAACAGGATGTAAGGATCCCTGAATCTGTCTCTTTTACAGCTTATAAAGAAAAGATGTTCTTCCCGGCAATAATCAAATGGGTTGAGAAGAGAATCGAAACGGCTGTTAATCCTATTGGTAAAGTTAAGATCTGCCGCAATATGGATGATTTCAAAACAATTGAAGAAGCCATTGTTAAAGGCGGAATAGGCGAGGACGAGCTGTTCGTCCAGAACTATATTGAAGGCAGAAATGACAATCAGTATAGTTTTGGCGGTGTATTTTCAAATGGGGAACTGCTGGCAGATGTAATAGTTAATCAGATAAAGCAGTATCCGCAGGGTATTTCTGCTGAAGTAGTTTCAGTTTACGAAGGTAAGATTTGCGATGAGCTTCGCAGGATTTCATGTGGATTTGCAAAGGAACTCGGGGTTTCTGGGTTCCTTGAGATGGAATATAAATATGATTCTGTCAGTGGAGAGGTCTTTTTGCTGGATGTAAATCCCAGGCCATGGGGTTGGGTAAGCATCTTAGGGACAGTATATCCGGATTTTTATAAAGTTTTCGATGGCAGGAAACCAGAAAACTGCAACAGAGATGTTATTTGGAAAAGTCCTATCCGTATATTGTTAAGCCAAAAGAACAAACAAAATGTTGGTTTTGATAAGCATAAGAATAAATACCTGGTTGCTTATGATATTAAGAACAAGAAAGATAAGAAGCCTTCTTTTGCTATATTCATTATGGCAATTAAGAAGATATTAAAGCGGGTCAAAAAGTGAATAAGATTCTTAAATATCTTAAAGAAGAAGGCTTAGCCGTGACTTTTAAGAAGATTATGGATAAATTGTTCCATAAATCTAATAGCCATACAGTTTTTTACCGCTTGGAATTATTGACTGACAACAAAACTATTGATGATAGTGGATTTGAGCTCCTTAACATTAATAACAAAAGCGTATTTGAAAGTATAAAGTTCTGGGACTTCATTAACCCTGATGATTATATAGAGAACGCTAACCAAAGCATATTGCTTTATAAGATGGAAGGCCAATATGCCGCCTATGCAGCTGAAGAACACTCGATTGACCGTGTTATACACGATTTGGGTATATTTCACTTGAGTGCTGATGAAGCCTGGATCGGTCCTGTTTATGTCTGTAAGCAGTGGAGAGGCCAAGGAATTAATGGAAACCTTATTAGCAAGCATTTAAGCCGTTTAAGTCAAATTGGCATTAAATATGTTTATACGGCTATTAATTCAAATAACAGTTCTTCAATTAAAAGCTTTGTTAAAAGCGGTTTTGAAGATATCGGCTCTGTTGATAGTAAGGGCAACCTAATAAATGATCCCAAAGGAATTCTAAAAGAATCCTTCAAATATACGGTGAAGTAATGAGTTTAGTTTATATTGGTGCTTTCCCCCCAGGCTGGGGCGGTGTAACAATCAAGAATCGTGATCTCTACGATGCTTTAGTCGATGAGGGTGTACAAATAAAGAAAATCGACCTTCATAAGATAACCAGACAAAAAAAGTTTGGTGAACTTATGAAGCTATGTTTTGCTGTTCTGAACCGTAAAAACCGTTTTGTCATAGGTATCTCAACAGGTATGCGGAGACGGTTTACACATGCTCTATACTGTTTAAACAGAAAATCTATGCGTAAATCTATTCTTATCGTGATGGGAGGAACCGCAGCGCGTGATATCTCTGATGACCCCAAATTCATGTTGTGGGCGTCTCAATATAAGAAAATATATGTTGAGACAGTCAGTATGGTAAATCTATTAGAATCAAAGGGAATGAGTAATATTGCTCTTTATCCTAATTGCCGCCACAGATCTTCTGTTCCTTATATAAGCAAGATCAAGGAAGATAAGTTAAAGTGTGTATTCTTCTCCTATATACAGCCGCAAAAGGGTGTAGATATTATTCTTGACGCTGCTAAACAGCTTAAAAATATCGATTTTGTCTTTTATGGCAATACGGATCCTTCCTATACTGAAGAGTTCCAAAAGGAGATTAGTTCGCTTCCTAATTGTGTTCATAAAGGCATATTTAAGGGCAACAACGATGAAGTGTATAAAGAACTTAAGCAATACGATGTTTTATTATTTCCGACTAATTGGGATACAGAGGGTGTTCCGGGCATAATTGTTGAAGCTAAAATTTCCGGTCTGCCGTGTATTGTAAGCAATAAAAGTTATAATAGCGAGTTAGTTGAGAACAATAAAGAAGGTATTGTTCTTGATGTTAATGATGCCAGTTGTCTTATAAATGCTATAAAATTACTCGATAATGACAGGGTACTGCTTAAGAATTTAAGCGATGGCAGTTATAATTCGTCTGATAGATTTTACATAGAAAACTATATCATTAGAATCGTTGAAGAATTGAATGCTTCAGATTTGCAGGGAATGGAGGATAAAGCCATTTGAAACCGCGTGTAGCCATTGTTATTCCTCATTTTGGTAATGGTGGAGCTGAAAATATGGTTTCCAGGCTTGCCTCGCACTTAGATCTTAATAAGGTCTGTGCTGAAGTTATCTGTCTATATGGCAATCCGTTAAATAACCGTTTAGAAAAAGCAATTACAGATCATGGCATTGAGATCAAATTTATTGGTAAAGGTAAGGGCTTTTCATTAATAGCTATAAGAAGACTGGCAAAGGAATTAAACAGTTTTAAGCCTACAGTTATCCACACACATCTTTCGGCATGTGTTTATTGTGCATCATGGGTTATGTTCCATAAAGTCAAGATGCTGCATACTATTCATAACATTCCAAAGAATGAACTTATCAGACCAAAAAGACTTGTCATGCATTTGCTTTATATGCTAAAGAAAGCTGTTCCAGTAGCTATATCTCACGAGATTCAGACAATGATGGTAAGTGCTTATAAGCTTAAATCATTACCTGAATTAATCTATAACCCGGTAGATATAGCACGTTATAATATTCCTAAAATAGATCATAGCGGAATTAATCTTGTAACTGCCGGCAGGCTGACCCCGCAAAAGAATCAGGCTCTTTTAATTGATACAGTAAATAAAATAGTGAAGGAACACCCGGATGTCTCACTAACTGTTTTAGGTGACGGACAGCTCAGAAATCAATTAGAGGAACAAGTAAAAAAGCTCTCATTGAACAACTCTGTGAGATTTATGGGTAATGTTTCTAATGTTGAGAGCTATTTTGCTGAATCAGACATATTTGTCTTAAGCTCTGATTACGAAGGATTACCATTAGTCATATTGGAAGCTATGGCTGCCGGATTGCCTATTGTATCTACAAATGTTGGTGGTATTAAAGATATCGTAACTGACAATGGAATTCTTGTTGCACCAAATGATTCAGAATCTTTATATTGTGCTATCGTAGATTTAATCAATAATGAGGAGCATAGGTTAGATTTAGGTATAAAATCGAAGAATAATGTAGGAGGATTCGATTCATCGATAATAGCTGATTTGTATGTTGATCTATATGAGAAGTATTCAGAATAATAAGGAGTACAGATTTTGATTTGGTATCGTCCTGATAGAGAGTTGACTAATAAAAATAAAAACATAAGTATAGTAGTAAAATGTATTGCGTTTTACTTTGCAATGATGCCATTTGACTCATTCCCAATGTTTGGTATGGGCTCGCTTTTGAAATTATTTGCTGCTTTTCCTATAATTGCGATTTTATTATTGAAAAGAAATACAAGATTATTACTAAATAAGTTAACTATAGCATTTTTGATATATATTTTTTCAAATGCAGTATCATGCTTATATTCTGCTGACTTATCAACTTCTTTGTATGAGTTAAGGCGTTTGGCTTTGAATGGCGTTTTAATACTTGTTGTTGGTGGAATGTATGATAAGTACAATAAGGATGAATTGGATTATTTGATCAAAGCGCTGATTATAGGCGGTATGGCAACTGTTTTACTTACATTTATTTTTGGCGATACATCTACTGCCGGTAGATTGACGTTATCAATTAATGGAGCTAAACAGGATCAAAATTACATTAATGGTTATATGTACTTTGCTTTTGCTTATTTCATAAACAAGTTGATTGGTGAGAGAAAAATCTTATACTCGATTCCAGCTGTCTTACTAATAGTTTTTACTTTTATGACTGGCTCACGTGGTTCAGTTGTTTCTATTATCGCTTTAGGAATTATAGTCTTCCTTTATAATATGTTTTATTCTGGCAAGATACGTTTGAGCGTCTTGTTGATCGTAAGTGTTGTTATTGTCTTTATCGTATTTGGATACGATTACATTTTGTCGATGATTCCCGAAGAAGTTGCAAGAAGATTTACAAGAGATTATATTGTTAATTACCGTGGTACAAACAGATCGGTTCTTTGGTCCGAGATACTTAGGATTTATGGACAAAGTTCATTTTCTAGAAAAGTATTTGGTTATGGCTATGGTGCAGTCGCCTATGTCAACACATTCAATCATGCTCCTGCACATAATTTATGGCTCGATCATCTTATTTCAGGTGGAATAATAGGAGTTATCATTTTTACATATATGCATGCCGTATTTCTTTTTGAAGCTTGGCGTCAGAAGAATATAGTTATTTTAGCTTCATATATCGGCATGTTAACGATGTGTCTGACTCTTTCACTTACAAATTACAAACCTTTGTGGAACTGCATGATGATGATCATGGTCTTAATGAATGCTAAGAGAAATGAAATGATCAAGCAGGCTGAGCTTGATAGAAATACTTTTGAAGATCAATTACTAATTAACTCTGAAACAGGGGAATTAAGTAATCATTTTGAGACTGATTCATAAAACGTAATGGTGTCATAATGTCCAAGAACAGGATTTTAAATGATTCTATAGCTCTTGCCAGTGTAAAAGTGTTTACAATGGCAACTAGTATTTTGGCGACAATGGTAATGTCTAAAAACATGCCGCTTACTGAATACGGTACCTATTCAACAGGCAACCTTATCATTAATACCGCAACGCTGTTATCCGCTTTTGGTCTTATTGATGCTGTTAACTTTTACTATAACGGCAAAAAAGTTAAAGACAGGGAAGCATATGTAAATACTGTTTTCTCTTTGATCCTTATATGTGGTGCAGTTGCAGCTGTCGTTGTATTAGGCGCACAAGGTTTGATTACAATGTATTTCCACAACCCTCAATTAGGTGCCATATATGCTTATATTGCTTTCAGGCCGTTATTGCATAATTTCTCCTTCGGACTTCAGAACCTGCAAGTATCGATCGGCAAAGCAAAAATAGTAGCAATACGAAATGCTATTATTTCAACGACAAAATTATTGGCAATAATGCTTACAGCTCTCTATACCAAGAATATTACGACAATATTTATCTGTATGCTCATAATTGAGACAGTTGCTCTGTTTTTCTATTATGCAGTCTTAAAGAACAACAATGTTCATGTTTACCCGTTTAAGCCGGATTGGACAAAGGCAAAGGAGATTCTTATCTTCTGCATACCAATGGGAATCTATCTTCAGACCAATTCATTATCCAGGGATTTAGATAAATTTGTTATTGGCTATTTTGAGAACACAGATAATCTTGCTATTTATACGAATTGTTCTGCTAAATTACCGTTTGACCTGGTTTCTGGACCATTGCTTACGCTTTTGATTCCTTTACTTACACGCTGTATAAAGAACGATGAATATAAAAGCGGTGCCGAATTATATCGCTGTTATTTAAAGATCGGTTATATATTTACGTTTGCTTTTGGTTTTGGCTGCATTACAGTAGCCTCACAAGTTGTTGATTTTCTTTATGGATCTCAATATATATCCGGTGTTCCTGTTTTCATAGTTTATGTAGTAGTCGATATGATCAATTTCATAAATTATTCGCTTGTCCTTACTTCTAAAGGAAAGACAAAAGATCTGATGAAGGTATCTTGTGGTGCTTTACTTGCAAATATTGTCATCAACCTTCTTCTGTATAAGCTTATGGGATTTATCGGTCCTGCAGTTGCTACAGTTATTATTACTTTATGTGTTAGTACAATTCTATTAGTTAAGAGCGCCAGGATATTACAAGAGAAAGTATTTAAGCTATTTGACATAAAGCATCTGCTTATATATTTTTTTGAACTATTGGTTCTTGGCGTTGCTCTGAACTTTGTTAGAGTGTTTTTAGAGTCTATTAATCTGCATTACTTTATTATTCTTGTAATAGTTGGCGGAATATTCGTAATTACAATGTTGCTGTTAAACATAAAAGAGATAAAGAAGTGCTTTGTTATATTAAATCAGATCAATAAAACTAATATGGAATAATTCATATTGATTTATTTCACACTGTAAAAAGGATAAATAATGTTTACTAGAAAAATCAAAGAAGGATTGAAGAAATTAAGAAGTTCCTTTATTTTTTTTAGGATAAGAAAAGGACTATACATCAGAAAAAAGCTTCCTGAATTTGATTACAACAGTCTGCTTCAAAAGTGGCCATATAAAGACCCGTGCTGCATAAAAAAAGATAGCAACGCCAAATCTAAAACTTCTGGAATCATTGATTTATCTATTATTATTCCAATGTATAACGTTGAGACTTGTGTATTAACGCTACTTGAACAGATAGATAAGCAGATTTCAAGTTTTACATTTGAGGTTCTTCTTGTAAACGATGGTTCTACTGATAAAACTGCGCAGTTAGTTAAAGAATTCATAAAAGGGAAGGATTATTACAGGTATTTCGATCAGGAAAATGGCGGCCTTTCCGCTGCGCGCAATACTGGAATTGACAATGCCATTGGTGATTACTATACATTTATTGATAGTGATGATGAGATCTGTGAAGGATTTATTGAGAATCTTATTTCAGCTGCAAAAGAGAATGATGCGGATATAGTAAGAGGCTCCTATTATTTGAAGCAGGGAGGTAATTTGTATCCTCGTGGAGTAGTAAATGGATATGCATGGGGCTCAGCTTTCCGTAATTATATATTTGATCAATTGCGATTCCCGGTTGGTTACTGGTATGAAGACATGATTAATTCGTTCTGGTTTGAACCAATGGCTAATAAAATAATAAGGATAGATACTCCGGTAATAATTCATAATGATACGGTCAATAGTCTTTCCAAAATCCAGCTTAAAGCAACTAACTACAGACCTTTAGAGCATTTATATCAAGTGTTGTTTTTTTCTGAGAATTATGCAGCAATTGGATTAACCGACTTGAAATATCTGCAAAAACGTGTAGTCGTTGAGTGTGCAGGCGTAATGGTAAACCGAATCAAAAAATTAGACGTAGAGACAAGAATGCAAGTCTTTCTTGCTTGTAATAAGCTCTTTAATGACGTTGGTATAAAAGCTGATGATTTTACTGGAATAGAGTATTACTACTGTAAAGCGATTATTAATAAAGACTTTACTGCCTGGAGTCTTGCATCCAAAGTTAAGTTTAGATCATAGTGTTTTCGAATTGTATGAATAAGAAACGTTATTGTATACTTGCATTTCTGTATTTTGTTTGCATTGTTTACATTACGATCTTATCGCGCACTCCGGCACTTTCCCACACTATACGTTTGGTTCCTCTCTGGTCATATATTGACTGGATAAAAGGCAACTGGTCTATTGGATGTTCAATCCTGTTGAATGTTGTGCTGTTTATCCCTGTTTCTTATTTGTTATCCGGAATTTCCAAGAAATGGTATTTCCCGGTTTTTGTAAGTTTATTAATTTCTGTATTAGTTGAATTCACTCAGTTTATTACTTATTTTGGTTATTTTGATGTCGACGACTTTATAAGCAATTTTACTGGCAGTGTGCTTGGCTATTGGCTGTTTGTATTGTTGAAAAAACTGCAAAAAAGCAATCCCATCGCTGTATCCATGGTGATTTTGGGATTAGTTGGATGTTTCATCTCTTCAATGAATACTCAGATTTATGAGACTCAATTCTACTTTGATGTTAATTCACTTGAAACAAAAAAAGATTATGTTGAACTTAACGGAATATGTGAAATATATAACCGGACAGAATTGAACTACTCAATTCAGCTTAAGAGCGACAGCGGTGAATATACAGCAGATACAATAATAGATGGAAATCAATTTACTGCCAAAGCAATGGTACCTAATGATACATATGAGATAAATGTTGTTTTTAAAGGTTATAAACCAATTAGTACAAAGGTATGGATAAAAGATGAGAAAATCTCATATGTTCCAGATGCTCCGAAACCTGAGGTGTCAGGTACAGATATTGAATTTATTGTAAATAACGGTGTATTGAAAGTATATAATCCAGAATACGACACTTATTTGTATCAGGTAGAAGAAAAGCTATACTGGCTTGTCGGCAAGAATTTTGATGCGAGTTTGATTTATCATATTTTTACTGAAGAAGTCGACAGATTGCCTGATTCCAGACAAAAGTACGGTTTTGATAATAGGAGTTTTGTAAGAGGTAGTGATAAGGATCTAACAGATGATTTAAAATGTGGAAAATATAATGTTTATTGTGATGTAATACCTAAGGAATATAATGTTTCTGCAGTTGCTGTAGGTATGAATCACGGTAAAACAAGGCTTTGGATCGAGTATTTTAGATTGGAAAAATTCTGAAAATGAACGAAACCGAGTTTAAAGCAAACATTTCAGATGTTGTTTATCTTTGCTCTTGTGCTGTAAATAATACTGCACCAGATCAGTTACGTCTTGAAAGCATAAATTACGGTTTGTTATTTGAAGTTTCTTCAAATCATCAATTGTCTTCTATAGTCGGTCAAACTCTTCAATCTGTTGATGCATCAGATCCTTTATTTGATAAAGCCGTTGCTGCTGCACAAAGAAACGATATTCTTTTTGATAATGAACTTAAGATTGTAATTAGCAAACTTGAAGCTGAATGCATATGGTATATGCCATTAAAGGGAACCGTTCTCAAAGATTTATATCCGCGATTTGCAATGCGCGAAATGTGTGATGTTGATCTTCTGTTTGATTCATCACGCGCGGACGATGTTAAGGGTATCATGGAATCGCTTGGCTTTAAAACAGTTAGTTTTGGCGATATTAATGATGATGACTACAGGAAACCTCCTGTCTTGAATTTTGAAATGCACAGAATGTTGTTTTGCAACAGGCATGATAAAAGACTTTATGATTATTATCTTGATGTAAAGAAAAAGCTAATAATAGATACTGATAGTAACTATGGCTTCCATTTTTCGCCGGAAGATTTTTATATATTCATGATCGCTCATGAGTTTAAGCATTATAGCACCGGTGGTACCGGCCTTAGATCACTTTTGGATACATATGTATATCTTAATTCCAATCAGCTTGATATGGACTATGTTGAAGCTGAAATTAGTAAATTAAGGATCTCTGAATTTGAAAAACAGAATAGAGTATTAGCTATTAAAGTATTTAAGAGCGAATCTTTAAACGATGAAGAGCAGAAGATGTTTGATTACATAGCATCTTCAGGCGCATACGGAATATTAAGTCATAAGGTCGTTAATGAGATTGAAAGAGAAGGTAAGGGAAGACTGCATTATATTCTTTACCGTGTTTTTGGTCCGATAAGTAAAGACGATCCTAAAAGGGAACACTTTAGAAAACGCTACTACAAATTCTATAAGTATCCTGTATTATTGCCTTTTCTGCCAATATATCGCTTGATCAAATCTATTAAAAGAAATCCCAAGAAGGTTTCTTCAGAAGTTAAGGTTCTGAAAGACTATAAAAGTTCAGATAAATGATTTTGTTGTTATAACAATATGAAGATCAGTTACGAAAGCGAGAATTAGTAATGCCTAAGCAAAGAATCGGAGAAATAGATATCCTACGTGGAATAGCCGCAATCTTAATGATTTTAGGCCATTCATTTATTGTCTATCCTGTGGATATTTCACAGATTCCATGGTGTCACTATACAGGGCACTTCATATATACATTTCATATGGAACTGTTTTTCGTTCTTGCTGGCGCCGTATATTATTGTTCCGACTATAAGAAATTTATGGTGAAAAAAGTAAAAAGAATACTTGTTCCGTATATTTTCTTTGGAATTATTACGTTATTGTTGAAGGCGTTTGGAGGAGCGGCAATTAATGGGGTGGAAAGCACTGGAGAAGGAATAATTAAATTCCTGTTCCGTGGTGGTAACTATTGGTTTCTGTATGTCCTGTTCATACTTTTCGCCATATATCCATGGATTGAAAAATTATTAAAGACATGGCAGGCAGAGGCAATCTTTGCGTTGGCAGTGCTGATTCTCAGACAGTTTACCATTGTTACCGATTATTTAGCTATCAGGAACCTCTTGTATTACTTACCGTATTTTGTGGCAGGAAGGTTATTATTCCACAAAATATACAAAGAGGGGAACACGTCGCATATATCAAAACGAACACG
>Ga0247611_10008451_pt1 | contig 12678 bp, 10 predicted proteins | sample 177DNAGHGhighgp2_FD_192422 | JGI IMG/M metagenome (GOLD analysis project Ga0247611, IMG submission 192422) | Sheep rumen microbial communities from Palmerston North, Manawatu-Wanganui, New Zealand - 1770 DNA GHGhigh gp2 | ecosystem: Host-associated > Mammals > Digestive system > Stomach > Rumen... | reverse complement strand
TCCGGACTCCTTTCTAAGTAACGGCAGAAAGGATCGCTCTCAGCATATAAGGCACTGACTACGACAGGGTAGCCTTCAGCTTTTGCTTCGTGCGCTTTCGCCTCGTCGATAGGCGATAAGAAATGACACACGTCAGGTTCGGCGAAGATGCTTTCAACCCACTTGACGTTGTTGAGTTCGAGCGCGCCTTTGATGCTTTTTCTAAGACGCGTTCCCTCAAATATGTCATTCCGCGCCCCAGGGACGAAGCGCACTAAGACTTTCATGTTTATTCGACTTGGTCTGGAGTTGGGTTGTTCTCTGGAACGACCTCTTCAGCACTCTCCTCGGCTGGGAGTTCTTCCTCAAGCTCGGCCTCATCAACGTGAGGAACGATGGCGAAGGAAGCAACCTTGTTGCCTTTGTCGAGGTTGATGATCTTAACACCAACGGTGTTACGACCAGCGATATGGATCTGTGATAATGGCGTTCTGATAACGATGCCTTTGTTGGTGATGACCATGAGGTCTTCGTCACCGTGGATGCAACGCATACCGGTAAGTTCGCCATTCTTGTCATTGGTCTTGAGAGTGAGAACGCCCTTTGCGCCTCTAGAAGTGCGGCGGTATCCGTCGTAGTGACGGGTGGTTCCGTCTTCTTGTGGGACTTCGGTCTCTTCGGCGTAGCTGATCTTTCCATAACCGAGAGTGGTTAAGACAAGGATCTTATCGCCTTCGAGGGATGTGGTGGCATCGACAAGGTGGGAGCCATCTTTGAGGTCCATACCGGTGACGCCGGCAGCGCTTCTGCCCATCGCACGAACTTGATCTTCGCTGAAGGAGCAGACCTTACCATTGCTGGAAGCGAGGCCGATAATCGCGTGGCCATCGGTCTTTTTGACGCAGAGGAGCTCATCGCCATCTCTAAGGGTAAGAGCCTTCTTACCATTGCTATGGATGGATTCGAATTCGGCCATGGTGGTTCTCTTAACGACACCATGGACAGTAACGAAGAAGAGGTAGTTCTCGGCACCATACTCGTCAGCTGGGACAATGGCGACGACCTTCTCTTCCTGGTCGAGGTTAAGGAGGTTGATGGCTGGCATGCCTTTGGAGTCTCTGGCTCCGTCTGGGATCATGTAGCCACGCATTCTGTAGACCTTACCGAAGGATGTGAAGAACATGATGTCGGTGTGGGTCTTGGTGTGGAGCATTAAGTGGACGGTGTCGCCACTGGTGGTGGTTAAGCCCTTAACGCCACGTCCGCCTCTATTCTGAGTGCGGAAGGTCTGGTCGTTCATTCTCTTGACGTAACCGTTCTTGGTGAGGACGACGATGATGTCTTCTTGTGGGAGAAGGTCTTCGTTCTCAATTGAAGCGGCTTCATCAGAGATTTGAGTCATACGCTCATCGCCGAAACGGTCACGGATCTGAAGGAGCTCTTCGATCATGAGGTCGACGATGTTCTTCTTGTCGCTAAGCAAGAAGTTGTAGTGCTCGATGTTCTTGACGAGCTCAGCGTGCTCGGCCTGGAGTTTCTCTTGCTCTAAGCCTTGGAGACGACGGAGAGTCATGCCCAAGATAGCATCGATTTGAGGTTTCGATAATCCAAATTTCTCTGACAATTTCGCACTGGATTCCTCATCGGTCTTACTTCCACGGATGATGTGGATGACCTCGTCGATGTTGTCGTGAGCGAGGATTAAACCAACAACAATGTGGTCTCTGTCGCTGTCTCTCTTGAGAAGGAATTTGGTTCTTCTTGTGAGGACATCAATCTGGAATTCGTTATATCTCTCGATGAGTTCTTTCATCGAAAGGATCTTTGGTTCGCCATTGACTAAGCAAAGGTTGATGACACCATAGGTGATCTGCATTGAGGTGTGCTTGAGAAGGTTGTTGGCAACGACCTCTGGGATGAAGTCTTTCTTGACCTCGATGACGACACGGGTGCCTTCTTTGTTGGATTCATCTCTGATATCAGAGATGCCATCGATGACCTTATCACGGGCAAGGGTGGCCATGTTTTCGATCATGGCGGCTTTGTTTACCTGATATGGGGTCTCGGTGATGATGATGCGGGATCTGCCACCGCTCGTTTCTTCGGTGTGGAACTTCGAACGGATAGCGACAGTGCCGGTACCAGTGGTGAAGTAGTCGGCGATGCCTTTTCTGCCAAGGATGACGCCGCCAGTTGGGAAGTCAGGACCATAGATGTAGTTCTGCATGAGCTCAAGAGGGGTGATCTCTGGGGTGCGGGCAACGGCGATACAGGCGTTGATGGCCTCGGTAAGGTTGTGGGTTGGCATGTTGGTGGCCATACCGACAGCGATACCTTCGGAACCATTAACGAGAAGGTTCGGGAAGCGGCTTGGGAGGACGGACGGCTCTTGTTCAGTGCCATCGTAGTTGCCGACAAAGTCGACGGTGTCCTTATCAAGATCGCGGACCATTTCGACCGCAAGACGGTTCATTCTGGCCTCGGTGTAACGCATAGCAGCGGCTTCGTCACCGTCAATGGAACCGAAGTTACCATGACCGTCGACGAGGGTGTAACGCATTGCGAATGGCTGGGCCATACGGACTAAGGTGCCATAAAGAGCGGAGTCGCCGTGTGGGTGATATTTACCCATGACGTCACCAACGATACGAGCGCTCTTCTTATATGGTTTGCCAGGCTGCATGCCTGACTCGTTCATGCCATAGATGATACGTCTTTGAACTGGTTTCAAACCGTCTCTGACATCAGGGATGGCACGAGCTTCGATGACGGACATTGAGTAGGAGAGGAATGCCGTCTGGACTTCGTTTGTGATTTCTCTGTCAATGAGACCTGCGGCGATACCAGCAACAATGCCGGATGCTTCAGCGGACTCTTTGGCTTCGCCTGAAACCTCTTCGGTTTCGGCTTCAATTTTCTTTTCTTCGTCTGCCATAATCGTTTCCTTTCTCCATTAAATATCCAGGTTCTGCACGAATTTTGCGTTTTTGATGATGAATTCGCGACGTGGTTCAACATCATCACCCATGAGGTCTGTGAAGGCTTTGTCGGCCATCGCAGCATCATCGATTGTGATGCGGATCATCTTACGTGCAGCTGGGTCCATGGTGGTCTCCCAAAGCTGTTGGGCGTCCATTTCACCAAGACCTTTGTAACGCTGGAATGGATAACCAGGTTTGAGTTCAAGACCTTTCTTGAGCTGTTCAAGCTGGTCGTCGTTATAGGCGTAGTAGGCTTGGCCTTTGTATTCGACTTTATAGAGCGGTGGCTGAGCGATGTAGACGTAACCACCGTCGATAAGAGGTTTCATGAAGCGGTAGAAGAAGGTCAAAAGAAGGATTCTGATGTGATCGCCGTCGACATCAGCATCGGTCATGATGACGATCTTGTGATATCTGATCTTGCTGACATCGAATTGCTCACGGATGCCAGCGCCGATAGCGGTGATCATGTTGCCGATTTCAGCGTTCTTGAAGATTCTCTCTTCGGTCGCTTTTTCGACGTTAAGGATCTTACCTCTCAAAGGCAAGATGGCCTGGGTCTTTCTGTCTCTGCCAACCTTGGCGGAGCCACCTGCTGAGTTACCCTCAACGATGTAGAGCTCGCATTCTTCTGGGACACGGCTAGAGCAATCTGCTAATTTGCCAGGAAGGGTTGTGATGCCAAGAGCGGTTTTTCTTGTTGCCTCACGGGCAGCCTGCGCGGCCACACGGCCTTTGGCAGCGATACGGACCTTGGCGATGATGGCTTTGGCCTGATCTGGGTGCTCGAGAAGGTATTGCTCGAACTGCTCAGAAACGACAGCGTTGACGATAGGTCTGACTTCGCTGTTTCCGAGTTTGGTCTTGGTTTGTCCTTCGTATTGTGGGTTTGGATGCTTGACCGAAATGACGCAGGTAAGACCTTCGCGGCAGTCTTCGGTGGTGAAGTTGTTCTCTTTTTCTTCGAGGAGTTTGAACTTTCTGGCGTAGTTGTTGATGACTTTGCTCAACGCTTTGTTGAAGCCATCGACGTGGGTGCCGCCTTCTTTAGTGGAGATGTTGTTACAGAAGGAGTAAACACCGTCATTGCTGTAGTAGTCGGTCCACTGCATGGCGACTTCAGCGTAGATGATCTCTTTCGTAACCCCATCAAGAAGGGTGACTTCCTCAGCGCCGTGCGCGTAAATGACGTCGGCGTTGATGGTGTTCTTTCCTTGGTTGATGAAGGAAACGTACTCTTTGATACCGCCATTGAACTGGAAAGTCTCGCTCATTGGGATATCAGGACGCTTGTCGGTTAAGGTGATTTTGACGCCACCGTTTAAGAAAGCCATCTGACGGAGGTGGTTCTTGATGGTTTCGTAGTTGTAGGTGGTGGTTTCGGTGAAAATGTCGCCATCTGGTTTGAAGTGAACGGTTGTGCCGTGCTCTTCTTCTTTGCAGGTTCCGATTTTCTTTAAGTGTTCGACGATCTTGCCGCCGTCGACGAATTTGACGTAGTAGACGCCACCGGCTTTTCTAACGGTGACTTCACAGAGTGTCGAAAGGGCGTTGACGACCGAGGCGCCGACACCATGTAAACCGCCAGAGACTTTGTAGCCTCCGCCTTCGCCGAACTTACCGCCGGCGTGAAGAATCGTATAAGCGGTTTCGACGCCAGATAAACCTGATTTGGCGACGATATCGACTGGAATACCACGTCCGTTATCGCTAACTGTGATGGAATTGTCTTTTTCAATGTAGACCTGAATGTTATCGCAATATCCTGCAAGGGCTTCATCGATTGCGTTGTCGACGATTTCCCAAACAAGGTGGTGGAGACCAGCTGCTGCGGTGGTGGCGATATACATGCCAGGACGCTTTCTGACAGCTTCAAGTCCTTCGAGAACCTGGATGTTTTCCGCTGTGTAGTTCTCGTCCGCTTTGACTAAGCCTTTTTCGTCGATGTCGGTTTCCATTTTGTACTGGAAACGATCTTCTTCGGCTATTTCTGAAGCGGTTTGGTCGGCTTGTGGCTGCTCAGGAGCGGCTTCAAGCTTCTTTTCTTCTTCGTTTGCCATTCTGTTACCTCCTTATGGCTTTGTTTTCGGAAACCTCAATCACCGAGGCTCCCTCTATGTTTGCTCTCGTCGCCGTCACGAACACTTGGTTAAGGTGTTTGCTGATGAGACCAGAGAGTCTTTTCGTGTGTTCGGCGTCTAGTTCGCTATAGACGTCGTCGAGAACGACGATCGGTCGTTTCTCTTTGTCTTCGATTAGGAAGAATGGTGAGATCTTTAAGGCAATTGCCGCCAGACGGTTTTCACCTTGGCTTCCATATAAGGCGATGTCTTGCCCATCAAGCATCAAGGAGAAGTCTTCTCGATGGATGCCGATGGAGGTGGTTTTGTGGATGATGTCACTCTCCAGAGATCGCTTATAGGCTTCAGCTGCCTCTTCTTTCCACGCCGATTCACTTCTGATGAACGGCTTATAAACGACGAGAAGGCGTCTATCGTGCCCGTAGAGTTCGCTCGCGAGGTCGGATAGAACTTTATTCAAGTCATCTACGTAAAGTCGTCTGTAGCGACTTATTGGCTCGCTGACGGCAATGAGCTCGTCGGTGAGAACTTGGATGAGGGTGGTGTCGACTTTCTCGGCTTTGAGCGCCGCGTTCCTTTCGAGAAGCAAGCGGTTATATTTGCCGATGAGGTTGAAGTAATCGAGCGACTTCTTTGAGAGGCTCGTATCAAGGAATGACCTTCTGTCGCTTGGCGGCCCTTTGAATATGAGCACATCTTCCGGGGAGAAGAGGGTCACATTCACGAGTTTGGATAACTCGCTTAACTTACGCGCGGGCTTGCCGTTGATTGAGATCTTTCTTCCTTTGTTTAGGATGAGAATCTCAATTTCCCTTTTGAGACCGTTTTCCTCTACCTTAGCTTTTATGGAGGCGTGATCCTCGCCATACCTGATTAAGGCCTGGCAATCATTAGCTCTCCAACTCTTAGCGAGGCTGAGGTAGTAAATGGCTTCCGCAAGGTTTGTTTTGCCGGAGCCGTTTGTGCCTTGGATGACCGTCAGATTGTTTTCGAAGTTGAGGTTCAGCGATCCGTAGTTCCGGAAATTCCTGAGCTCAAGATGCGTTACTCTCATTTTTGGACAATTCTGAATAGGCCTTCTGCAAGCAGGACCTCATCCCCATTACGGAGCTTTCTGCCGCGGCGGTTATCCGGTTCACCGTTAACCTTGACCTCATGGGTTGCGAGATAAGCTTTAGCTTCCCCTCCCTGCGAGATAATGTCCGCGAGCTTCAAAAACTGCCCTAAGGTTATGAATTCTGTCGTTATGGCTATTTCTGACGCGTTTTTTGGCACAATTTCACCTCTTATATACTTTACTACAAAGTAGTAAAAAAGGGAATGACTGATTTCATTCCCTTTTCGATATTTTTTGAGAGGTTTTTATCTCGTTCTTCTCGGGGTGACGAGCTCAATGATGGAATCGTCTTTTGGATCAACGATGACGAAGGTTTTTCCTTCCCCAACGAACTTAAGGACGACATCCTCAGAACCAAGGGCGCGGACCGCTTGTGAGACGTATAAAGCGTTAAAGGCGATCTCAAGTCTTTCACCGGTGTAAAGGATGATGGAGAGCTTTTCGGAGCCGCTACCGTTTTGGTCACCGGAGGAAGAAATCTCGACGCCGTCGTTGGTCATAAGAAGTTTGACGACCGCGGCGCTGTCGGTGGAAAGAACGGAAACACGGTCGATGGAGTTCAAAAGCTGAGCGGCATTGACCTGAAGTGAGTAATTGAAGTCCTGTGGAACGATGGATTTGGAGATAGGGTAATCGCCAGCGATTAAACGGGTTGAAACGGTGGTGTTGCCGAAGGAGAGAATCATCTTCTCGCCGGTGGAGCAGATTTCGACTTCGTAATTGTTATCGAAGAGTTTGACGATGTCATTGATTGTTTTAGCGGAGACGTTCGCGAAGAATCTCACAGATTCGTCAATATGGACGGATTTCCTGGAAAGACGGGCGCTATCGGTAGCGGTGGCGGTAAATAACCCACCTTCAGCTTTGAGGTTGATAGCGGTGAGGATTGGTCGGGTGTCTTTATCCAAAGCAGCGAAAGCCGTCTGTTCGATGATTCTGGTAAAATCGGTGCATGGAATGGAGAAGACGGTGCCGGTTTTCTCAAGATCGATGTCTGGGTATTCATCGGCGGCGACGCACGGGAGTTTGAAGGTGGTGTTCCCATCATCAACCTTAGCGACACTTTCATCGATGATGTCCAAAGAGAGTTCATCGCCTTCCATTTTTCTGACGATTTCGGTTAATGAACGGGCGGTGATTAAGGAGGAACCTAAGCTATAGTTTCTGATGATCTCTTTTTCATTGAGTTTGAGAGGAACTCTGGTGAAGACGGTGACATCGCCGTTAGATGCGGTGATCTCCAAACCAATATTGGTCATCTCTATCTTGAAGCAAAGAAGAAGTGGGTTGGCGTTCTTGGCGCCAATACCACGTCCAGCGATAAGCAAACCTTTTAAGAATTGTTCTTTATCAATCGTGAATCTCATCTGCATGTCCTCCGATTATTCTTTTTCTTTTTCGTAATATTTTATTAATAATAAGCGGCTGTGGAAATGTGGATATCTCAATGGTTTTAACCTAATTTTGAGGCATCTCTCTTTTACAACCTATAAATATAATATTTATTTTAGCCTATTTTTAAGCTCTTCGATAGCCTCTTGCATACCTTTGTTGGTTTTTAACTCATTATCCACTTTTGTGACCGCAGTCATAACAGTCGCATGATCACGTCCACCGAAGAATTGACCTATCTTAACGAACGGCATATCAAGCAACATTCTAATAAGGTACATCGCGATGTGTCTGGCCATGGCGATTTGGGCAGTTCTGACTTTGGAACTGAGCTGGAATGGAGTCAAACCATAATATTGGGCAACGGTCTCCGCGATTCTCTTTTCGGATAACTTAGCCTGATCATCCTGGACATCGGTGAGGGATTTAACCGCCTCCATCGCTGTATGGATGTCGATATGCTTAGTTGGTTTGATGTTAATGACATAGAAAAGGAGTCTTGCCAAAGCACCTTCAAGCTCACGAACATTCCTTCCAAACCTTTCCGCCAAGAAAGAGATGACCTCAGGATCGAAATCATTGACCGTCAGACCTTCAGAATGGTTGATTTTCATCTTAAGGATTTGCTCACAGGTCGTTTTCTCAGGGGTATTAATAGATAAAGGTAAGCCTTGGGTGAATCTGGTTCTCAATCTTTCATCAAGATCTTGGAGTTTCGCCGGTGGTTGATCGCTTGTGAGGGCGATCTGCTTATTCATTGAGTAGAAGTGGTTATAAATGGAGAAGAAAGTCTCCTCTGTTGCTTTCTTATTAGATAGGAATTGGACATCATCGACGAGAAGAACATCAACTGAGTTCTTAAACCAATCAACAATCGACATGCCTTCCTTATCGCCTTTGACGTATTTCACATACTCATCAAGGAATTCCTGGGCGTGAACGTAAAGAACCCTCTTGTTTGGGAACTTTTCTTTGATTGCGTTGCCGATTGCATGGAGTAAGTGGGTCTTTCCCAAACCACTATCTCCATATAAATAAAGAGGGTTATAAAGACTTCCTGGGTTTTGGCTGATCATCAAAGAAGCTTGAAAGGCTTCAAGGTTAGATTGACCGGAGACAAAAGTCTGGAAAGTGTAGTTTGGATTAAGTACAGAATCTGAAAAATATTCAGGTTTTGCAGGCTTTTTTTCATTAATTGTCTTTAAATCACTTGCAATTACGAAAGACAATTCGAAGTCGCTACCGGTTACTTCATTGATCGAAGAATTAACGATATCGATGTATTTCATCTTGATGATTGTGGCAGCTAAACCGCTATTCACAACCACGATGATTTTGTTTCCTTCAATGGAGTGGATGTAGCTCTCGGCAAAAAAAGAATCGTAGACAATGTTGTCTGCGAGTTTGGTTTTAATTTTGCTCAAAGTGCGGTCCCAAAGAGCGGTGAGTTCACTGATTGTTAGTTCCATAGGAAATTTCGTAGTCAAAATTTACCACAATTCATATATAAAGAACTATCTTTTTTATTGTAAAAATCAAGTTATCCACACTTTTTTGAGGAAAAACACTCGGTAAAGACCTTACTTTTTGGTTTATACACCGTATTTATTGTGGAAAACTTGTTCATAAAATGTAAAAGATTTTAAAATTGTGGACAACCATGTAGTTAAAACACCTATCAACAATTACTATTTCGCCAAAGATAAGCCCTAGCCTAAGGATTCTTGAAATAACCACATAAACCACAGTCAGAAATATAACGTTTTGTTGAAAAGCATGATCAAACTTCGTCATTTTAAAAGTACTAATTTTTTGCTTTTGTAACCTTTAAATTTCCCTTATTCCAAAGACTGTTATTAACTTCTTGAATGAATGTAAATTGAGGGATGATTTTCAAATATTTCGGTTAATTTTGAGTCACCGCAACCTATTAATAAGGAAACACGCACGCGAGAGAGGTCTATAATTCTTTTATTGTTTTACTAAGTAGTAAAACTTATAATCTCTTAGCACGTAAGTGAACCTCGGAGGAAAAGTACATGAAAAAAACATACCAACCATCTAAAATCAAACACGCTAATGAAGCTGGATTCCGTGCCAGAATGTCCACCCACAATGGCCGTAAAGTCTTAGCCCGTCGTCGCGCCAAAGGCAGAGCCAGAATCGCTGCCTAATTTTCCTTTTTGTTTTTAAGAACGCCTAATGAAAAAAGAGAACAGAATTCTCAAATATGAAGAGTTTTCCGAAATTATCGGTTCATCTAGGCGTGTCAGAACGCCGCATTTCCTAATCAATTCTCGTGTAAGAGAAAGCGGAGAGGCCCGAATTGGGATATCCGTCAGCAAGAGAAATGGACATGCGGTAACCCGCAACAAAATTAAGAGGCAGATCAGATACATGATCGGCCAAGGCTTCGACCTGAGTCGCCCGGTTGATATCGTGATTGTGGCGCGTGCCACATACGACACTGCGGATTTTGAAAAAGAAAAGCTAGAACTCATCGATGCCATAAAAAACATCGGAGAATAAAACCTTGAATAAACGCACGAAAGTTAAATTGCTTGGAGCGCTTGGCCTTGCTGCAGGGACCTTGATGCTTTCAGGCTGTGTTTCGAATTTCTGCTCAGACATCGAAAAAGCGCGCATCGCTTACCCTTACGACCAAGGCGTTACCGTTTATGTTGATGGGGAATCTTCTGTTCCTGAGGAATATAGAACCCCAGATCTTTCATTCCAGCCTTTAAAAGAACAAGGCAATGAGAATCTTTGGGCGTACATCCCTGTCGATGAAAATGGTTATTACGCTGCCAAAAAAGCAGATTTTTTAACGAACAATATCATAAAAAGCGCGGTCGAAAAGAAGATTTCCATTCCTTCTTATGAGTATTTCAAAAAGATGGACCAGAAACTTTTGGAGGCCGCTATTTCAGCAGCAAAAGCAGACGGTATCACCATCACCGAAGCATCTTTAACCGCCGCCAAAATCAACCCATTCAGCGTAGCTGATTGTGTTGGAAATGAAGAAGGTGTCACCATTACCGAGGACAGCATCCTTAGAAATTACGGTTACCTCAAATTCATCACCAAAACCTTTGACGCCGAATCCGGAAACACAACCATTAAATTCGACTTCGGTAACTGGGATAAATGGACTGAAGAAATCCAAAAAGAAATTGATACTGCCAAACCAGGAAGCGGCTCTGCCAGCGTTCCAAACGCCGACTTCACCGCATCTTATAAAGGTGGGTTCATCTCTCTTACCAACAATGTTCGTACCTGCATCACCACCAAAGAAGGAAGCTATGGCCACTATGGCGCTTCCAACAACTGGCAGGTCAAAATGGAATCGATTTCCTGGGGAGAAGCTTGGTCACACGGCTTCCTCGAAGGCTTGATTGTCTACCCTGTCGCTTGCTTAGTTGATGCCCTTAGTAATGCATTCGACCCAGGCTTATCTGGTGTTGGTCAGATTTGGGCTCTCGTCCTTACCACGATAATCGTGAGATTGCTGGTCGTCTTATTGACCTTCAAGAGCACCCTTGATCAGCAAAAGATGACTGCTTTGCAGCCACAAATTGCGAAGATCCAAGCGAAATATCCTAACTCCAATACCAACCAAGCCGAACAAGCTAGGGTTTCTCAGGAAACCATGGCCCTTTATAGAAGAAATAAGGTCAATCCTCTTTCCTCTATCTTAGCCATCATCGTTCAATTCCCTGTCTTCGTTTCTGTTTGGGGAGCTCTCCAAGGATCAGCCGCCCTTTCTAGTGGTGAAGTCTTAAATCTTAGATTGAGCGATCCTCTTTCCTCTGTTCTCGCTAACTTCTCGGGAACCTGGTATGCAAACACCACCGGTTGGTGGACTGCTGGCGTTCTCTTTGTTCTCATGGCTGCGACCCAGTTCTGCGCAATGAAGTTGCCACAATGGATCAATGCTGCCAGAAACAAAAAACTTTCCAAAACCTCGGCCAACCCTGCCGCTGATAAAACAGCTAGAACCCAAAAGATGGTCTCTTGGTTCATGTTAATCTTCACCATCATCCTTGGCTTCTCGCTCCCTGCCGCTATGGGCGTCTATTGGACAATTGGTGGTCTCGTCGCTATGGCTCAGACCGCGATCATCCAGCTCATCATGCGTCGTAAAAAAGATCGTTAGGAGGACCACATAAATGAAACATTTCACCAGCAAAACTGTTGAAGAAGCCGTTCAGGCCGCCAGCAAAGCCGTTAACATTCCGGCCGAACAATTGATCTACAAAGTCATCGAAGAAAAGAAAGGCTTATTCGGAATCGGCAAGGAAGCCACCATCGAAATCTATGATATCGATGATGCTGCCGCCTTCGCTGAGGAATATCTCAAGACCGCTCTTGGCGGAATGGGCGTTGAAGCCGAAACCTCTTCCACCATCGATGAAGACATCATCCACGTCAACATCAACTCCGAGAGAAACCCAATCCTTATTGGTAAGGGTGGACGTACTCTCCAAGCTCTCAACGAACTCGCAAGACTCGCTGTCAGCAACAAATTCCGTCACAGATACAGGATCCTTCTTGATGTCGGCGGATACAAAGAAGACAAATACGATCGTCTCCAGTGGGTTGCCAAAAAGACCGCTCGCGAAGTCATAAAGACTAAGGTCAGCGTCAAGCTTGATCCAATGACCGCCGATGAGAGAAGAATCATCCACAACACCCTTAACGGAATGAGCCACATCAAAACCGAATCAAGCGGCGAAGGCCACGACAGAGCCGTCACAATCAAATACGTCGACTAATAATTAAGCAGGTTGAAAAAGACCTGCTTTTTTTGAAAATCATCAGCAAATCCTGCTTAAATTTTTATTTTTTAATCCTGAAAAAGTAAGCAAAACTGCCATTAACTACGATTTTGGAACGAAAACACCATTTTACCTTTTAACAAAGGTATAATTTGTTTGTGAATAACGTAATCATTGCCTTAGCAACACCGCCGCTCAAAGGAGCGCTAGCCCTCATCAGAGTCTCTGGAGACGGAGCCTTCGAGATGACTGACCAGATCTTCAGCAAGAAGGTCAGTGGCACAACCAAAAGAGAAATCTATTACGGCACCATGAGCGATAATGGTCAGCCTATAGACTTGGTTTTGGTT
>Ga0247611_10008450_pt1 | contig 12678 bp, 5 predicted proteins | sample 177DNAGHGhighgp2_FD_192422 | JGI IMG/M metagenome (GOLD analysis project Ga0247611, IMG submission 192422) | Sheep rumen microbial communities from Palmerston North, Manawatu-Wanganui, New Zealand - 1770 DNA GHGhigh gp2 | ecosystem: Host-associated > Mammals > Digestive system > Stomach > Rumen ... | reverse complement strand
GGAATCGTATCTTGTATTGCCACTTTCCACTGTAAGGTTCGCCAGACCACTGCAATCAGAGAACGGATTTCTGCCGATGGAAGTGACGGAATTCGGGATCGTCACACTCGTCAGACCTCTGCAACCCATGAACGCATCATCGCCGATGGAAGTGACGGAATTCGGTATCGTCACACTCGTCAGACCATAGCAACTTGAGAACGCATCTCCTCCAATGGAAGTGACGGAATTCGGGATTGTCACGCTCGTCAGACCACTGCAACCAGCGAACGTATAATCGCTGATGGAAATGACGAAATTCGGGATCGTCACGCTCGTCAGTCCACTGCAACCCATGAACGCACCATCGCCGATGGAAGTGACAGAATTCGGGATTTCCACGCTCGTCAGGCCACTGCAACCCATGAACGCATATCTCGTGATGGAAGTGACAGAATTAGGAATAACAGTATTTTTACATCCAGATATCAACGTGTTAGAAGCCGTTTCAATAATGGCATTACAGTTGCCTCGAGAATCGTATACAATATTGTCACTTTCCACTGTAAGGTTCGTTAGGCCACTGCAATCAGCGAACACAGCATCGTCGATGGAAGTGACGGAATTCGGGATCGTCACGCTCGTCAGTCCACTGCAGTAATCGAACACACCATAGCCGATGGAAATGACGGAATGCGGGATCTCCACGCTCGTCAGACCACTGCAAAAAGAGAACGCATGACCGCCGATGGAAGTGACGGAATTCCCTAACGTCACGCTCGTCAGGCCAGTGCAACGAGAGAACGCATCTCTGCCGATGGAGATGACGGAATTCGGTATTGTCACGCTTGTTAGACCACTGCAACTCCAGAACGCACGATCGCCGATGGCAATGACGGAATTCGGGATCTCCACGCTTGTCAGGCCACTGCAATTCTGGAACGCATAGCCTGTGATACTTGTGGTACCATTAGATAAATCTATCTGTGTTCCTGCAGGCATCGTTCCTTTATACTTATAGGCTACCAACCCAGCGTAAACAAGTCCATCAGGTTGATTATCATACCATCCAGTACTCTTAAACGCATCATAGCCGATGAAAGTGACAGAATTCGGAATCGTCACGCTCGTCAGGCCACTGCAACCCTGGAACGCCCATCTGCCGATGGAAGTGACAGAATTCGGGATCTCCACGCTCGTCAGGCCACTGCAACGCTCGAACGCGCGATCGTTGATAGTAATGACGGTATTCGGGATCGTCACGCTCGTCATGCCACTGCAATTCTGGAACGCATAACCTGCGATACCTGTGGTACCATTAGATAAATTTATCTGTGTCCCTGCAGGCATCGTACCTTTATATTTATAGGCTACCAACCCAGCGTAAACAAGTCCATCAGGTTGATTATCATACCACGGAGTACCCGTAAACGCATGACCGCCGATGGAAGTGACGGAATTTGGAATCGTCACGCTCGTCAGGCCACTGCAACGCTCGAACGCACAAACGCCGATGGAAGTGACGGAATTCGGAATCTCCACGCTCGTCAGACTACTGCAATCAGCGAATGCATAATCGCTGATGGAAGTGACGGAATTCGGTATCGTCACACTCGTCAGGCTACTGCAATTAACGAACGCATATTCACCGATGGATGCGACGGAGAAAGTGGTTCCTTTGTAAGTAACAGTCTCAGGAATGATCACATTCCCTGAATACTCATTGTCATATTCGGATTCATAACTTCCTTTATAGGTGACAGTGACTTCGTTGCCGTTGATGTTGTAATAGATGCCGTCCACCTCGAAGATGTGGGCGACGGCGGAGGCTGGCAGCAAGAGGGCCAGCAGCATGATGGAGAAGCGGAAGAATTGTTTCATTGCCTTATTATGTATTTGAAGTAAATATCGGTTGATAGAATCATTGATTGAGGGTTTCGACCCACAAAGGTAATCAGTTATTTTCAATTATCATCACAGGCATGCCCATTTCCCATACATCCAAAAGAAAACGGCCGGCTACGCGGGCAGTCGGTCGTTTCGTGTTTAGAGTTTTGCAGCAGGCTCCAGTTATATCTAATTCTGGTTGCCGCTCAGGATGATGTCGATTAGGACATTGACGTCGGCAATGTTGATTTCTCCGTCACCGTTCACGTCGGCAGCGGTAGTGTCATCATTTCCGCCTAAGAGGATGTCGATGACGGCGTTCACATCAGCAATGTTGACCTCAAGGTCACGATTCACGTCGCCCATGAAAATGTCTTCCACAATCTGCCCGAAATAGGGGTACCAGCGCTCATCGGCTTGGTAGGCACCAGTCTTTCCCTGTAGAACATGAAGTGTGCGACCTGAGTAGTCGCCATCATACAAATACCACCAACAACATGGATCACCATACTCGTTCGATACTCTTAAGGGGTCAGCAATGTAGCTATACACATCCGACAGTCCAGTGCACCATTCGAACGCTTTGAAGTCAATTCTAGTCACCGAGTTGGGGATGACGATGCTGGACAGTCCAGTGCAGCCACCGAACGCCTGTTGACCGATCTTAATCACCGAGTTGGGGATGACGATGCTGGTCAGCCCAGTGCAGCCAGAGAACGTATTGTCACCGATCTCAGTTATCGAGTTGGGAATGAGGATGCTGGTCAGCCCAGAGCAGTTACCGAACGCATGGATGCCGATCTTAGTTACCGAGTTGGGGATATCGATGCTGGTCAGTCCACTGCATCCCTTGAACGCCATGAAACCGATAGCAGTTACCGACTTGGGGATGACGATGCTGGTCAGACCCGTGCGTCCAGAGAACGCATAGTCGTCGATCTTAGTTACCGAGTTGGGGATAATCGTGTTCTTGCAGCCGGCAATTAAAGTATTAGAGGCGGTCTCTATAATTGCATTACAGTCGTTGGGCGAATCATATCTTGGATTGCCACTTTCTACCACGATACTGGTCAGACCTGAGCAGTAATAGAACGCCTTGTGGTCAATCATAGTTACCGAGTTGGGAATGACGATGCTGGTCAGACCCGTGCAGCTAGCGAACGCTTCGCCAGCGATAGAATCTACCGAGTTGGGGATAACGATGCTGGTCAGTCCACTGCAAAACACGAAAGTATCGCCACGGATAACAGTTACCGAGTTGGGAATATTGACGCTGGTCAGACCTGTGCAGTGTGCGAACGCCCCGGCACCGATATCAGTTACCGAGTTAGGAATGACGATGCTGGTCAGACCTGTGCAGTAACTGAACGCTTTGCCAGTTATACTTGGGGTTCCATTTCTTAAAGTTATATTCGTTCCGCTTGGCATTGTGCCTTTATACTTATAAGCGACCGTGCCGGCATAGACCAATCCGTCGGGCTGGTTATTGAACCATGGAGTATCATAGAACGCACACTCACCAATCTTTGTTACCGACTTGGGGATGTTGATTCTAGCCAACCCCGTGCAGCTTAAGAAAGCATTGCTGCCAATCTCAGTTACCGAGTTGGGAATGACGATGCCGGTCAGCCCAGTGCAGTCAGCGAACGCATAGTCAGAAATACTTAATGTCCCTTCTTTTAGTGTGATGCTTGTCCCCGGGGGCATTGTGCCTTTATATTTATAAGCGACCAATCCCGCATAGACCAATCCGTCTGGTTGGTTGCTATACCAACCAGTGCCAGAGAATGCCTTGTCGCCGATGGTGGTGACGGAGTTGGGAATGTTGATCGTAGTCAGGAAGGAGCATTCACTGAACACCTCATCATCAATAGTAGTGACGGAGTTGGGAATGCTGATTTCGGTCAAACTCTTGCAGCGAGAGAACGCCCCGTAGTCGATGTAAGTAACGGAGTTGGGGATGTTGATGTCGGTCAAGTAAATGCAGCGAGAGAACGCCAATTCGCCAATGGTGGTGACGGCGTAGGTTGTACCGTCATGGGTGACGGTGGCAGGGATGGTTACTGAGCCTTTGTATTCATTATTACCAAAGGTGACGGTGGCGGTGGCGTTGATGCGGTTGATGTTGTAATAGATGCCATCGACCTCAATGTCGGCGGCCGTGGCGAGTGCTGGCAACAGGATGGCCAGCAGCAGGATTGTGGATGTGAGTAAGCTTTTCATTTGTCTTTAGGTATTTCGTTATATTGATTGTTGTCGCAAAGATAAGCTTAGCCATAAGAGAAAACAAGCCTTTCACAAACAAAATTGCCAATTGCCAAGAAAAAACGAAAAAGTGCCAAAAAATAGACAGCGAACAGCCCTATCCGTTCGTCCGTTGATTCATGCATGCGTGAGAAAGCAGGGAAAAAGTCAGGTCAGTCGCCATCATGTACTCATTGTACAAACGGACGAACGGATGAGCAACCGAGCACAAATACACAAACAAAAAACGGCCGGCTGCGCGGGCAGTCGGTCGCTTCGTGTTTTTGATGTGGTACCTCCGGGGATCGAACCAGGGACACGCGGATTTTCAGTCCACTGCTCTACCACTGAGCTAAGGTACCTTTTCAAAAGCGAGTGCAAAGATATGGCGACTTTTTGATGTGGCCAAATTTTTTTGAGGAAAAATTTAAAATTTTCTTTTTTTCGATGAAAAGCATTACCTTTGTGAAACGAATAGTTAGTGATTTCTTTAAGTCGATAGAATATGCTGCCACCCATCTTGAAACTGTTGCGACCGGCCCAGTGGAGCAAGAACGCGTTTGTGTTCCTGCCGCTGTTTTTTGACAAGAAGTTCACCGATCCTCGTCTGCTGGCCCTCACGTGCCTGTGCTTTGTGATCTTCTCGCTGGCTGCGAGTGCCGTTTATTGCCTGAACGACATCATGGACCGCGAGGCCGATGCCCTGCATCCGGTGAAGTGCAAGCGCCCCATCGCCTCGGGGGCGGTGAGTGTGACTGCGGGCTGGGTGGCGATGCTGTGCTGCATTGGGTTGTCGGTCGGGCTATCGCTGTTGTGGCTGCCGCAGCTGTTGTGGCTGCTGGTGGGATACATGGTGCTAAATGTGGCCTACAGCCTGTGGCTCAAGCATGTGGAGCTGATCGACATGTTGATTGTGTCGTTCTTCTATGTGCTGCGTGTGCTGGCCGGAGCCCTTGCGTGTGCCATTGTGCCGTCGCCGTGGATAGTGGTGATGACTTTCCTGCTGGCCCTGTTCCTGGTGCTGGGCAAGCGCCGTGACGATGTGATGATCCAGACCACGGGCGGTGGCGTTGTGCGGCGAGGCGCGGCCAACTACAACCTGCAGTTTGTCAACATGGCCCTCACCATGGTGGCTACGGTGACCATTGTGGTGTACATGATGTACACGATGAGCGATGATGTGGCGGCCCGCTTGGGCAGCAACTATGTGTATGGCACGGCAGTCTTTGTGCTGGCGGGCATCCTGCGCTACTTGCAGCTCACTGTGGTGAATAACCGCACCGGCAGTCCCACCCGGGTGCTGTTCCGGGACCGTTTCATCCAGGTGTGTGTGCTGCTGTGGTTGCTGTCGTTTGCCTTGATCATCTACTGTTGAACCATGAGACGGGTTACTGCATTTGACTTTGACGGCACCTACATCCGGCATGACTCGCTGCCGTTGATGCTGAGGGCAGCCTTCGGCTGGGAGCGCTATCTGCTGGGCTTGCTTGTGTGCCTGCCGTGGATCATCCTCTTCAAGTTGGGGCTTGTCAAGGGGGGCGAAGCCAAGCAAAGGCTGCTCACCCATTTCTTCAAGGGCATGCCCTATAGCCGTTTCAAGGAGCTGTGCGAGGCGTTTTGCCACGCTCATCCCAACCTGGTGCGCCATCAGGCTCGAGTTGCTATGGACCGAGCCCTCGATGCTGGCGACCGGGTGCTTGTGGTGAGTGCGAGCGTGCGGGAATGGGTGGAGCCCTTCTTCCGTGACAAGGCTGTGACGGTGCTGGCAACAGAGTTGGAGGTCGGCGATGACGGGCTGTTGACGGGCCGTTATTCCAAGCCTAACTGCAATGGTGCCGAGAAATGGCGGCGCATCGTGCAGGAGGTGCCTGATGTGGAGCAGTGCGAGCTGGTGGCCTATGGCGACAGTGCTGGCGATGCCGTGATGCTGAGTCATGCCGACACGGCCTATCTGCGCGACTTTGACACGCCAATCGACATGTCGCGTCCCAATGCCATCAATCGGGGGCGGCGCATCTTTTGGGTGGTGCTTGCCGTGCTGGTGTTGTACCAGTTGCTGGGGGTGTTCTTCGGGATGGATGTGGCCGACGGTGGCTTCTACCTCACTTTCTATGACAACATCTTCTCGCACCCTGCGAGTGTCGAGTATAATTTTATGTACTACTTGAGCGGTGTCATCGGCGGCACGCTGCAGGCGCTGTTTCCCTCGATGGGTATGCTGGGGATGCGGCTGGTGGGTGTGGCGTTCAACACGCTGTGTGCCGTGATCCTGTACTGTGCGTTGCGCCGTCACGAGGACGAGCGGGCCATCGCTGTGGGCTGTGCACTGGTGGTGACCACGTTCATCGCACCGCCCTACACATTTTGCTATGACCTGTGCACTATCGTGTTCTATGTCTTGGCCATCACGCTGTTGTGGCGTGGTCTGGAGCAAAACAAGACTTGGATGGTGGCCATGGCTGGTGTTGTTGCCGGGTTGAACATCCTGGTGCGCATTCCCAACGTGCTGGGCCTGTCGATGGCGTTGCTGCCACTCATCCGCTACTGTGCTGTGCGGCGCCACCTGCGCATCTACTGGATGCGCCCCGTGTTCAGAACACTGCTCTTCTTAGGGTCGGCCGGGCTTGCCGTGTGCTTTGTGCTGGCACTCATGCCCGAGGCTCACAACACCTGTCTGCTCAATGTGTTGCGCGACCTGCGCACCATTGCTGCCGACGAGAGCGGCACAGCATCCCACACCACTGGCCAGCTGCTGATGACCCAGTTCAAGTTCTATGCGACGGAGCTGGTGGTGGCCCTCAAGCTGGCTGTGCCCGTGCTGTTGTACTGGTGGGCGCACAACCGCATCGGCTCCCCGTGGCTGAAGTGGATCTTGAAAATCATCGCTCTGACCCTGTTTGTGTGGTTTGTTTACCGCATGCATCCCCTGCAACCCATGTGGGTGATGTGCATGGCTGGCGGCATCATGGTCATCATTGAGTGCTGGAAGAAGCGCTCTGCACTGTTGTGGATGGCCGTGTTGGGCATTGGCATGATGCTGGTGATGCCGTTGGGCAGCGATGGCGCCTACAACAACGGCACCATCGTGTGCTGGGCGATTGCGCCCGTGGCCGCCCTGTGGTGGCTGCATCGCAGCCGTGTGGCGTTCCCGCTGGTGCTCATCGCCGTGTGTGCCGTGAGGATGGTCACTGGCGGGGCCTACTTTGACGGCGGCCCGTTGTGGCAAAAGCGGTATGCCATTGACAACGACCGTGCCGCCCACATCTACACCACCCGCGAGCGCGCCGAGGTGCTCAACACCCTGCTGCACGGCATCAAGCCTCACGTCAAGGAGGGCAGCACCCTCATGGCCTATGGCAGCATCCCCCTGTTAAACTACCTGACCCACACGCAACCCTACATCGGCTGCTCATGGGTGGAGCAGTTGAGTGCCCCCATGCTTGAGCAAAAGCTGGCCCGTGCTCCCAAAACGGGTTTCCCGCTCATCTTGCAGCAAAAGTTCAACACCCTTGGCCCATACTGGAGCGAGCCCACCGAGGGCTACCGGACCGACTACGTCCACCAGAACACCTACCGCGACAACCGCAAGCTGGAAGTCCTCAACCGCTTCCTGCAGTATGGCGAGTATCGTGCCATCTATGAGGATTCCCACTTCATCCTATACAAGCCCGGATGGGGCAATCAGATCTAAAGCACACGATGGAAGGACTCTTGCAATACATCTGGCAACACCGCCTGTGGCTCAGCGAGGACATGGTGACGGGCGACGGCCGCCGCGTGCGCGTCATCGACCCCGGGCTGCTCAACACCGACTCGGGTCCCGACTTCTTTAACGCCAAGGTCGAGATTGACGGACACCTGTGGGTGGGCAACGTCGAGATCCACGTGCGCGCCACCGACTGGAAACGCCATCACCACGACGAGGATCCGGCCTATGACAGCGTGATCCTGCACGTCGTCGAGAAGGACGATGCGCCGGTCTATCGCATCAACGGCGAACTGATTCCGCAGGTGGAGCTGCGGGTGTCGGCGCGCTTCAACGAGAGCTATGACCGTCTGGTCAACGCGCGGGTGGAGCTGCCATGTGCCGCGCGCCTCAAGGAGGTGCCTCCGTTGACGGTCACCGAGTGGATCGAGGCCCTGGCCTTTGAGCGGCTGCATGGCAAGGTGGACCGCGTGCGCGAGCTCTATGACCGCTACCACGGCAGCTGGGAGGACATCTGCTATGTGATGCTGGCCCGCACGTTGGGCTTCGGCATCAACAACGACGCCTTTGAGCGGCTGGCACGTGTCACGCCGCTGCGCCTGCTGCACAAGCACAGCGACTCCCTGTTGCAGGTCGAGGCACTGCTCTTTGGTCAGGCAGGCTTGTTGAGCGGAGCGCACAGCGAGGAGACCTATTACCAGCAGCTCATGCGTGAGTATGCCTTCCTGCAAGGCAAGTTCTCGCTGCGCCCCATCGAGGGCACGGCTTGGCGCCTGTTCCGCAGCCGCCCCCAGAATTTCCCTTACCGCCGCATCGCCTTGCTGGCCCAGTTTGTCCACGGCGGCTTCAACCTGATGAACGACATCATCCATGCCGCCGACACCAAGGCCCTGCGCCAGTTGTTTGACGTGGAGTTGAGCGGCTACTGGACCACGCACTACAGCTTCGGCAAGCCGTCGCCCAGTGCTGGCCGCGCCCTGAGCAACAGCAGCATCGACATCGTTCTCATCAACACCGTGGCACCCCTCTACTATGCCCGCGGCGAGATGACCGACGACTACGAGATGACCGACGACTACGAGATGACCGACCGCGCCATCGCTCTGCTCGAGGACCTGCGCCCCGAGCAGAACAGCATCGTCGCTATGTTCAAGGCTGCCGGCATCAAGTGCGACGACGCGCTCACCAGCCAGGCCCTGATCCAGCTGCGCCGCGCCTACTGTGAGCCCCGCAAGTGCATCTACTGCCGCTTGGGCCACCGCCTCCTCGCTACCGACGCCCGAAGGTAAAAAGGGTAAAAAAGGAACGGTTCTTTTGATGTAATTTTTGGGCTGAGGTGGCTGCTTCATGGGTGGTGCATCATTGGGACGGGTCTTGTTGATGGCGTCGCGTTGCTTTGGCCATCAAAAGAACCGTCCCAGCTGATGGCACCCGTGCTGTCGGGGGGCGTCCCAGCTGATGGTGCCCGTGTTGTCGGGAGGGGTGGATGCTTATATGAGGAATCAGAGGAATCCGTAGTTGATATGAACAGTGAGCCAGGGACTCGGTGGTGAGTCTCCGGCTCGCTGTAGGGTGCGCCGTGGTGTGGCGCTATGGGTTGTGGCTTACTCCTCGGGGAGCATGACTACCTCGACCTTGTTGCCGGTAGCCAAGATCTGCTTGGCAAATGCGGCAATGGTCTCGGGGGTCTGGGCGTTGATGATCTGCTCATAGCCGGTGTGGTCGTCGATGCCACGTCCCACATAGCTGATGAGGGTCTGCAGCCAGTAGCCGTTCTCCTTGATCTCGGTGTTGTGATCCTTGATCATGAGCTCCTTGATCTCCTGCAGGGTGGTGGCGTCGATGGTCTTGCATGCCTCGACAATCTCCTCGTTCATGATCTTGAGTGCAACCTCGCTCATCTCGGGCTTCATGGGGCAGCTTGCCATCACGACGGTGAAGGGGCGGTCGCCATTGATGGTGGCGTAGCCGTGGGCACCTGCTGAGTAGGCAGCTCCGGCATCCTCACGGATCTTCTGGAGGTAGATCTTGCTGAGCACTTGACCAAGCATGTCGGCCTTGATGCTGTTCTCGAGGCTGTAAGGAGTCGTGGTGTCGTACCAGTAGATCTGGGCGTTGGCCTTGGGGGTCTCCATCTTGCGGGTGAAGTGGTTGATGGTCTGTCCCTGGGGATGGGTGTCGAAGTTCTGCCAGTTGCTGAGCTTGCTGCGCTTGCCGGGCAGGCTGGCGATGTACTGCTCGATGAGGGGACGGATCACGGCCTCGTCAAAGTTGCCGACAAAGAAGAAGGTATAGTTGGCGGCATTGGCGGTGCGCTCCTTGGCAATCTGGAGCACGCGGTCATAGTTGACGCTCTTCAGGTCCTCGACATGGAAGGGCTTGCTGCGCCAGTCGTGGTTGTTGAGGGTGTACTCTACCGAGTCGCTGAAGGCGGCCTCGGGGGTGAGACCCTGGTTCTTGAGCATGGTCTCGAGCTGGTTCATCAACTGGCCGTAGCTCTTCTCGTCCTTGCGGATGTCGGTGAAGGTGAGATAAGCGAGCTGGAACATGGTCTCGAGATCCTTAACGGTCGACTGGCCGCTAACGACGTCGGTATACTCGTTCATGCTCAGGTTGGCGCTGGCCTGCTTGCCGGCGGTGGCCTTCTGCAGCTCGGTGTTGGAGAAGTTGCCCAATCCGCTCATCATGGTGATGTAGCTCAGCAAACCGGTGTTGGCCCAATCCTGCTCGCCGTAGAGCGACTGGCCGCCGCGTGCGCGGGCCACCATGCGGATCTCGTTCTCCTTGAAGTCGGTCTTCTTGAGGATGACGCGGGCACCGTTGCTCAGCTCGAGCTCCTTGTAGTCGAACTGGCTGTTGTAGTTCTCCTTCTTGATTTTACCCTTCTTGGGCAGCTTGCTGATGAGGGGCTCCTGCTTCACGTTGTCGACAAATGCCTCGACCTGGGCGTTCAGACCATTGTCAACGGCGGCCTTCAGACCCTCGGGGGTGGGATAAACGGCATCGTCCTTCTCCTGGTTGAAGTTCATCACGACGAGGTTCTTGCCATCGGTGGTGATGAGTTCGGGCAGCATCTGGTTGATGTAGTCAACGGGAATCTGGGGAGCGACCATGCTCATGATCTGGTACTCCTGCTCGATCGAGGGCATGGGCTCGTTGTCGAGGTAGTTGCGGTAGTACTGTGCGGCCAGGCGGGCGTTGCTGATCTTGTTGCGCTCGTTGTACTTGCGCTCGAGCTGGCTCATGTATTCCTCCTTGGCACGCTCATACTCGGTGGCGGTGAAGCCGTGCTTGGCAGCGCGCATGGCCTCGGTGACTACAGCCTGGGTAGCGGCCTCGACCTGGCCCTCCTTGGGCATGATGCCCAGGGTGAATGCGTCCATCGTGTTGGCAAACAGGTAGTTGCCATCGTAGGCATAGGCCTGCAGGAAGGGGCAGTCGGGCTCCTGGGCCTTCTCTCTCAGGCGCTGGCTGAGCATGTTGCCCATCATGCTGGTCATGTAGTCGGTCAATAGATAAACCATGTCGCTCTTCATCTCCTTGGGGAAGGCCTCGTGCTTGAACATCACGGTCACCTGGCTGTACTGCTGCTCCTTGTCCTTGTCGATGACGATGATGGGCTGCTCGTTGTCGGGCACGGGCTCGGCAACGACCTGGGCAGCGTTGGGGTCGAGGACGGCGTCCTTGAAGAGTTCCTTGATCTGGGCCTCGATGTGGTCCACATCCACGTCACCCACGATCACCAGTGCCTGGTTGTCGGGACGATACCACTTGTGGTAGTAGTCGCGCAGCTCGTTGTACTTGAATTCATCGACGACGCTCATCAGGCCGATGGGCATGCGCTTGCCATACTTGGAACCCGGGTAGAGCGTCTCGAGCTGGTTCTCGAGCATGCGCTGCTGTGCGCTGCGGCGCAGGCGCCACTCCTCGTGGATGACACCGCGCTCCTTGTCGATCTCCTCGTCGGTGAGCAGCAGTCCGTTGCTCCAGTCCTTGAGGATGAGCAGGCAGGAGTCGATGGCGCTCTGGCGTGTGCTGGGCACGTCGTTGATGTTATAGACGGTCTCGGCAATGCTGGTATAGGCGTTCAGGTCCTTACCGAATGCTACACCCAGTGAGCGGGTATAGTCGATGATGCTTTTGCCCTCGCCGTTGAAGTGCTCACTGCCGTTAAAGGCCATGTGCTCCAGGAAGTGGGCGAGACCACGCTGGCTCTCTTCCTCCTGGATGGAGCCCACGCGCTGGGCAATGTAGAAGTTAACACGGTGCTCGGGATAGTCGTTGTGGCGGATGTAGTAGGTCAATCCGCAATCCAACTTACCGATGCGCACAGCATCGTCAACGGGCATGGGACCCATTGACTGCGCCTTGAGGGCGCTGGTGCCGAATGCCATTACCATTAACAGCATCACAGCAAAGAATTTTTTCATTCTCATGTGGTTGATAATTGGTTATATAAAGCTATTTATACAGATATTATTACTTTTTTGTTAGACGGTTTGTGGGTCGGTTTAGTTACTTGTGCAAGTGTTAACTTTTACAAACCATCTTGCAAAGTTAGCACTTTTTTAGAAAATGAAGATATTTTGCCATGTTTTTCTCTCGAATGATAGCCTGATGACAACTCCTGTAGAATAACCGTTTAAGACATGGGGTTGAAATCAAGGTGCCTCCAGTCGCGCTTGTTGGGATTGGCGTCGTGTTTCATCCAGGATGCCCTGATGAGGTAAGCGCCAGCGATTCCCATCAGAGCGATAGCAGCTGTAATAAGGGCTGCCATCAGCCAGTCGATGCCGCTGGCCAATGCCCCTGCAGTGCCCATGATAGCGCTGAGAATAATTGAAGTGATGGCATTCTTTAAG
>Ga0247611_10008449_pt1 | contig 12680 bp, 12 predicted proteins | sample 177DNAGHGhighgp2_FD_192422 | JGI IMG/M metagenome (GOLD analysis project Ga0247611, IMG submission 192422) | Sheep rumen microbial communities from Palmerston North, Manawatu-Wanganui, New Zealand - 1770 DNA GHGhigh gp2 | ecosystem: Host-associated > Mammals > Digestive system > Stomach > Rumen... | reverse complement strand
GTGCTTGATACCAAGCCCATGAGCATCATCCATCCCGCCTCTACCCACCGAAACTCAAAACTTGCCACCATCATGTCGCAAATCAACGATAACTACCAACCCTCCGAGGAAAAAACCATCAGCATCAAGGTGAGTCTGCTCCGCAACCTCGCCGTTACCGCCGTGGCCGCCGTAGCACTGATACTCTTTGCCCGTCCGGTGCCCGCTGGTGAGGATGTTGCCTCCGCTTCCACCACATCAGAAGCTGGCATGCTATCCTTGCCAAGTCAGGAGGCCTCATCCGCAAGCGAGAGCACTGCCAATCTTTCCATTGTCGGAGGTTTGGAGAAAATGTCGAGAATGATTGAGGAAAGCCAGGAAGAAGGTGTCATACCCGAATCGGGTGCCTTCACCATCGTCCTCGCCTACAGTCTTCCTCTTGAGAATGCCAAGATGTTTCTCTCCGACATCAAGAGCAAGGGAGCACGCAAGGCAGTCCTAATGACTTACAACGGTGAGAACGTCATAGCCTACGGCAGTTATACCGAGCGTGGCGACGCATACGTCCAGCTTCAGGAACTCATTGCCAGCGGCAGTGTGGAGAGCGGTTGGATTATGCAGGTGAAGTAAGATGAAAAGAGTTCGTTGTCCGAAATGTGATGAATTCATCACTTTTGATGAAACCAAATACGAATCCGGTCAGTCGCTGGTTTTCGAATGTCCGAACTGCCACAAGCAGTTCGGTATTCGTATGGGTGTGTCTCGTCTAAGGAATACACAAAAGGAAGACCATCCCGACGAGCAGGCCAACGAAGCAGGCTGTGGTTCGATTGTCGTCATTGAGAACGTATTCCATTACAAGCAAGTTCTCCCTCTCCGCATGGGCGACAACACCATCGGACGTTATATGAAGGGAAGCAAGACCAACACTCCTATCGAGACCAACGACCCCAGTGTGGACATGCTTCACTGCGTCATTCAGGTATCACGCGACAAAAGCGGCAAATTGAGGTATGTACTCAGAGACGGCCCCAGCAACACCGGCACTTTTGTTGACAACCAAATCCTCGGCGACCGTGAGCGGCGCATCATCACCGACGGCACACTCTTCACCATAGGCGCCACCAGCATTATTCTCCGAGCTGCGGAGACAGAAAACGAGGAATGAAAATAATCCGGAGATGCCGGGGAGACCGGAGTTTCCGGAGAGGCTGGAGAGGCCGGAGAGACCGGAGAGGCAGTAGATTCCGGAGATACTAATCTACTTTTTTCTTGGTTTTAGTCGGGGAATCCTATATTTTTCTCCTTCCTGAGGATTATTGTTGCCATTATTGGCGACAATGAGGTAGATGTGTATGTCCGTGCCCAAGAAGATGCGTGATATCGTTGCCAGGTCCTGTCCCGGCATCACTGTGATGACGGTGTCGATGCCCACGATGTCGTAAGCACCATATGGTATCTGGGCATTCATCGCATCATAATTGATGGTGTCTGCGGGAGATGCAGCCTCGGTGAGAGATGCTGCCACATCCACTGAAGAGGAATCTTGAACGCCAATTGTATCGACAGCAGAGACAGCATCACTAACACCTTTGTCCTGATGGCGCAGATGCAGCAACAAGGAAAGAAGTCCGATAGCGAGGGCCAGCAGAGGCAGACCATACATCCAAAACCTCGAGCGGGATGGAGTTTCTGGGGAGGAAGGAGAAGCCGGAGAAGCCGGAGTTTCCGGAGAGTCCGGAGTTTCCGGAGAGTCCGGAGTTTCCGGGGTTTCCGGGGTGGATGGAGTTTCCGGAGAGTCCGTGGTGGATGGGGTTTCTGGAGTTTCTGGGGAGACTATTGTCTCTGGGGGAGATACAGGCTCTGTGAGGATGAGGAAGGTATTGTCCTCCTCGGAAGGCTCATGGATGGAGTCATAAGGGCTGACCGTTGTGATGTCATCAAACTCCACACCTTCATTGAGCTCTACTTCCGGAAGATAAGAGAAGGGCCTATTGATCCATTCGTCAAAAGCACTGTCCGGTGAAAAGGACACCTTGCCAAATACTTTCTCTGCCACACGCACCTTGGTAAGGAGGAACGAGCCTAATTGCGGCACGCTGACCGTCTCCCCCCTTTCCATAGCATCGAGGATGCCCTTGAAGAAGGTGACGGGAAATCGCTCCGCCACATGCTTTTCCGCCTTTTCCTTAGTGACCAGCATCTCGGTGATGACCTCAAAGACGTTCTTCGCCGATTCCTTTGTCCCCTCCAACAAGGGAGCGGGAACGAAACTCACGGAGAGAGAAGGCGGTACCAAGTAACGTTTTTGTGTATTGGCATCACAACGCACATACTCCATCTGCTTCGTCACCTCAAAGCGCCCGAAACCAGGAATGAGCAACTCGCCGTTTTCTGCCGTCTGTTCCGTCATCCACCTGACGACCGCATCCACATACTGCACTGCCGCCTTTTCTTCGCAGCCCAGTGTCTCGGCCAAACTGGAAATGATTTGCTGTGTGTTCATGATTGCCAAAATTACCTTATTTTTTCTGTCTGTAGCGTGAAATGCCGAGCACCTCTCCATAGAGGTCGAACTCCTCGGCACCTGTGATGCGGACATCGTAGAAAGCCCCCCTTCTCAACTGCCTCTCCCCTGCCCTTATGAGCACTTCGGGATCCACTTCAGGAGAAGAATACTGGGTACGTCCCACATAGTAATCACCATCCCTGCGGTCGATAACCACCTGCATGGTCTTTCCCACGGCAGCCTGTTCAATCTCTGCGCTGATTTCCTGCTGCAGCGCCATCAGTCTGCCCAGTCTTTCTTGTTTCACCTCCTCGGGCACATCATCTTTGTAGTGCCGTGCGCTATAGGTGCCCTCTTCCTCAGAGTAGGCGAAAGCCCCCATTCGCTCGAAGCGTGCCCATCTGACGAAATCCATCAGTTGGTTGAAGTCCGCCTCAGTCTCTCCAGGGAATCCCACCATCATGGTGGTGCGCAGTGCGATTCCCGGCACCTCCTCACGCAGGTCGCGAACGAACTGATAGGTTTCCTCGCTTGTCGTATCCCTTCGCATTCGTGAGAGCATATTGTCGGATACATGCTGCAATGCCACATCCAAGTATTTGCACACATTATCACGCCGACGCATTACCTCCAGGAGTTCCCTTGGAAACTTATTGGGATAGGCATAATGCAGTCTGATCCATCTTACCCCTGGAATATCCGCCATACGGTCGATGAGTTCGGCTATGTGTCGTTTGCCGTCGATGTCCATTCCATAGTAGGTGAGTTCCTGCGCGATGACCTGCAGTTCCCGCACCCCTTGTGAGACAAGCCACCTCACCTCATCGAGGATTTCCTCCATTGGGCGGCTGATATGCCGATGTGTAATGATAGGAATGGCACAATAGGCACAATGTCTATTGCATCCTTCGCTGATTTTGAGATAGGCATAGTGTGAAGGTGTAGTGATGGTTCGCTGTTCTCGGCAGTCATCGACGACAGCCATGCCCAGATCATCGAGCAGGCGCATATAGTCGAACTTTCCATAATAACCATCCACCTGCGGGATTTCCGTCTCCAGTTGTCGGCGGTATCGCTCCGACAGGCATCCCATGACATAGAGTCGCCCTATTTGTCCCGCCTCCTTAGCCTGTGTCAGTTGGAGAATCATCTGTATGCTCTCCTCCTTGGCATCACCGATGAAGCCACATGTGTTGACCACCACAATCTCCCCTCTTGGGGTATCACTGTCATGGTGGCACACAAAGCCATGCGCCTCAAACTGCCGCATGAGCCGCTCACTGTCCACCAGGTTTTTGGAGCATCCCATGGTGATGATGTCCACCCTATTCCTTCTCATCCGGCTACAGCATCCTATCGCCAAAGAGCGATGCCACAAATTCTTGTTTGTTGAACAGTTGCAGGTCTTCCATGCCCTCGCCCAGTCCGATGTATTTCACTGGCACTTTCAACTGTTCGCTGATACCGATGACCACACCGCCTTTGGCTGTACCATCGAGTTTGGTTACTGCCAAGCTGGTAATATTAGTCACAGCGGAGAACTGTTTCGCCTGCTCAAAGGCATTCTGTCCTGTACTGCCGTCGAGAACGAGGAGCACCTCATCAGGAGCAGTTGGGAACACCTTCTTCATGACGTCCTTGATTTTCTTCAATTCATTCATCAGTCCCACTTTGTTGTGCAACCGTCCTGCAGTATCGATAATCACCACATCGGCATCATTTGCCTTGGCCGAACTGAGTGTGTCGAAGGCAACAGAAGCTGGGTCTGCCCCCATTTTCTGCTTAATCACCGGCACACCGACACGCTCGCCCCATATGCACAGTTGCTCCACAGCAGCTGCCCGGAAAGTGTCGGCAGCGCCAAGGAACACTTTCTTTCCCGCCGCCTTGAACTGATAAGCCAGTTTGCCAATGGTAGTGGTCTTTCCCACTCCGTTGACACCGACGACGAGAATGACATAAGGTTTGTGGTCGGTAGGCAAGTCCCAATCCTCCATATCCTGTGTATTGTTCTCCGCAAGGAGTTTGGCAATCTCATCACGGAGGATGCCGTTGAGTTCAGAAGTGGAGACATACTTGTCGCGTGCCACCCTTGCCTCGATGCGCTCTATGATTTTAAGAGTTGTCTCCACCCCCACATCAGAGGTGATGAGCACTTCCTCCAGTTCATCGAGCACTTCTTCGTCGACCTTGGATTTACCGGCTACGGCTTTAGATATTTTAGAGAAAAAACTCTGTGAGGAGCGCTCCAGACCTTTGTCGAGTGTCTCCTTTTTCTTTTTGTTGAATAATCCGAAAAATCCCATAATCTCAATTTTAATGCAAATTTACATAAAAAAATCAACAATCCTTCTTTTTCTTTCACAAACATCAAAAAGAGTGCCCTTTTGCGGAGCACTCTCTCTGATATGGGTATCAATGTTGATTATTTCTTGAAGAAATCTTGCACGGCCTCGTTGGGCACCATCTGCTCGTCAAAGATGTAAGCACCTGTCTTCGGGCTTCTCACCATCTTGATTACCTTGGTGTATGCGCGTCCCTCCTTTGAGCCTTCGTGGAGAGAGGCAACGGTTTTCTTTGCCATATTCTAACTATTATTTGATTTCTTTGTGAATGGTCATTTTCTTGAGGATGGGGTTGTACTTCTTCAACTCCATGCGCTCAGGTGTGTTCTTGCGGTTCTTGGTGGTGATGTAGCGGCTTGTGCCGGGCAGACCACTGTTCTTCATCTCGGTGCACTCGAGGATGACCTGAACCCTATTGCCTTTTGCTTTCTTAGATGCCATATTGACTAATCTCCTATAACTTTAATGTCCTTCCAATCGACATACCCTTTGGCAACAGCCTGCTTGAGGGCAGCGTCGAGACCGAGTTTATTGATGGTGCGGAGACCTGCGGCACTAATCTTAAGGCTAATCCAGCAATCCTCCTCCACATAATAGAACTTCTTTGTGAACAAGTTCACATCGAAAGTGCGCTTCGTGCGATGCTTCGAGTGGGAAACGTTGTTGCCCACCTGGGCTTTTTTTCCCGTAATCTGACAAATCTTCGACATTTCTATCTAAATTTTTGTTTTCGTTTTTTGATACCTATTCCAAACAGGGTGCAAAGTTACTAATAAATTCTTGAACCCCAAAACTTTTTTTTGAATTAAATTTTGATTTAAAGTTTTTTTGGAAAAAACCTCCAGTATCGGCGTCTCAAGACCTCACCAACCAAACACATAGATGCATGAAGCGACGAGTTCGGATGCGAGGACATAGAGCAAGATGAGAGGAGCAGCACTGGCGATTCCCTTGGTGAGCGCCGCCACCACGTCGTCGAGCGTGCGCAGCGTCCCGGCCAGCACACCATACGCCAACGCATCTGCCATGACACAGAAAGCGACAGATGGTATTATGCTTCTGCTGAAACTGCTTGGGAAGAGTTGTCCTGTGACACTGAGCAAGGCAGCCCTCGGCATCACGGTGAGGAATATCATGACAGCGATGAAAGTCAGTGTCATGATGAGAACGATGCGCAATGCAAAAGTCTGTCTGTATCTCCGCTCACCACTTTTCATCCTCAGCGCTGCGACGATACCCGATTCTCTTGTCGCCCCATAAGCAACAGCAGCAATGAGCAGCCACACCAGCGGAGATGTAGCCACATTGTCGACGAAAGAGCCAAAGAACCATCTGATGCCTTCGCTCCCCAGCAATGACCGCACCTTTGACTCAGGCATGGTGGCATTGATGAGCCACGACACCAGAAAGAGCAGCACCTGCATCACCGGTATGACCAGTACCGCCCAGTTGAGTATGGTCCTGAGGTGCTTAATCCTCATCAGGCATCAGATTGTCGAGATCCAGGATGCGCAGTTCAAGAGCCCTCACCACCAGTCGGGTTGCGTTCACGCCATAGCCCCCGTTTCCGTTAGGGAAGAGTTTCTGAACCAGTTCGTTTTGCCTCTTCTCCAAACTTTTCACTCCGAAAGGCATGCCTCTGAGATTGGTAATCTGCTCCTTGGTATATCCAAGTGCGAGATGCCGGAGGAAACGCTCATCATACTCGTCAATCTCATAATTGACAAGAGCCTCCTGTCTCATGAGTTGGCTTCCCACGCTGTATTTGAACCTCTCTACGATTTTCTCCAATATGGGCTGGTTGAACACCAACTGCTTGCCGCTCATCACACTGAACACATCACCCCGTGTGAGCAGTTCGCCGCTCTTGAGGATGATACCGTCGGCACCAGCGTCGAGAACGTCGACCCACAGTTTCTCATTGAGGATTTCACCAGTGAAGATGAGCACCTTGACATTGGGATAGAGTTCCTTTGTCTGCCGGCATATTTCCACGCCCACGGTGGTAGACCCTCCGAGTCCGAGGTCGAGCAGAACGAGGTCGGGCAACTGATTTTTGATTAATTTCCAATAGGCCATCTCATTATTGGCCGTGCCAATGATTTGAGCCTCCGGAATGTCATTCCGGATGATGCCCTCCGTACCTTTAAGTTCGAGAGCCACATCCTCTACGATGATGATTTTGAATTGTTCCATGGTCAATATTGTGTTATGTTTTTATTCCTAAACAGCCATGACTTTGGCTTTGACGAGTGTGACAACCACCTCAGTATTTCCTTTCGGATTGCTCTCCGCCCTGATGCCGCACCCCCTTGCGTTGGTAGCTTCACCCACATCCCTGACTATCTGTCGGCAAAGCAGAAAGGGAAGGTTGTTCATGGCCGGGTTGAACAGTTCGTGGCATTCCTCATCAGTCAATTTCATCTTGGGAAAAGTCAAGCGGAAGGTCACATATCTGTCGCCTTTCTCTGTGACCTCGATGTTGGCATCTGCCCCTCCTACCTGTTTTGAGAGCAGGCTGAAGAGGTAGCGCAGCATCTGCCTGTCGCCCAAGATGGCGACATCAGCCAATTGATTTTTAGCAAGAGACGGCAGCAGCTGTCCTATTTTCACCGGCACACATTCCGGTGGCACGCTCTCCACTTGCCTCATTGCCTGCAAGCTGAGGATAGAGTACAGTTCCTTGTAATAATCGGCCAATTCCGATACACTTTGCAACTGTTCGTCGCCTTTGTCGATGAGCAGTCTGATTCTTGATGGATAATACATCGTCTCATGTTTGAGCGTACTGAGGCAGTTGTCGAGCACACTGTTGCAAACATGCAGTTTGTCGTTTTCAAACTCGCATCGCCTCACCTCATCTTCAGCAATGTCGATATCAACCATCTTCTTTTTCCTGACCTCAATGCTGTCGTGGAGAGTGGTGATGAGTTCGTCGGCAATGACCTGCAACTGCTGAGGCAGACGCTCATCATCATAGGCAGCAAGCTTTCTCCCTTCAGTATTTCCTTTCGTACCCGCCAAGCGTTCTATCTCAGCCAGCTTGCGCTCATCGTCGGCCTCCCCCCTGAGTACATCGTTCATCGCCTTTACCCTATCCAAGCAGAAGCGGTAGTTGACCTGATGTCTGTAATAGAGCAAGAAGTAAGCCAAGAGGATAAGGAGCGACAGGATGATAAGGATGACGATAGCCATGTATTTGTTGGTCTGCGACTTCTGCATCATCCTACAATACTCCTCGAGGGTGTTGTCTGCCGACATCTCCTTGTAGAGTTGTGTATACACCTTATTATTATATCGATATACAGCCCATTCGTGGAGTGCCAAGGCAGCCACCGCCACATCGTTGCGCATCGTACGGATGGCGTTGAAATCCACCGGCAGTTTGTCGTGATACCAGAATATCTCCGACTGCAATAGCGACTTGCTGCTCTGCAGCACCAAGGTGTCGGTTCCGTTGGGAACCATCAGCCGGTAAGCCTTATTGAAAGCAGCGATGGCAGAGTCAGCATAGCTGATGGCCTCCTCGTAAAGGTCTTTCTCATTGCATTTTGACACCTGTGCCGCATAACGCCCCGCCTCTGCGAGTATACTGTCAGCCGGAGTGTTTGCCCCCATAGCCGTCAGGGAGCCAACCATCAGGGCAAGCGCCATCACAGCCTTTCTCACCCCTTTAGGCAGACGGAAGAAGAATCGGCTGCCCCTGCCAGGGGTGCTTTCCACGCCTATGCTGCAAACGCTGAACAGAGAACTGATTTTCTTGTATTTCTCAATGATGCCCTTGCAGTTGACCAGTCCGAAGCCATGTCCACGCTCTTTAATGGCAGAAGTTGCTGCTGTATTATCTCCCCCCTCGTCGGCAAAGGCTTTTTTCTCCACCCGGAAAGCATCCTCCATCTGTTCTTCCGTCATACCAATTCCCGTGTCAGCCACACTCACCTCCACATACTTATCCGTGTCCTCAGCATAGACCGTCACTTGTCCGCCTTCCGAGGTGAACTTGCGCGCATTGTCCGCCAGCGTGTTGATCATGAACAGCGTAAGTGTTCGGTCAGCCTTCACCCATTGTTCCGACGGATTGACCTTCAAATCGATGCCCTTCATCTGGAATCCCCTACGGCTATGAGCCACTATGTCGAAGAGAGTCTGCAATGGGAAGCTCTCAATATGCAGGCTCAGTTCTCCCTTCCTCAGTTGAATCCACTGGGTAAGGATGTTGTTGTACTCCATGATACGGTCGGTGAGTTCCGCCACATAGGCATAGCGCTCCGCCCTTCTTTCCCCATCCTCATTGGCGGTGTTGAGTTTTTTGATTTCATGAAGAATGCGGTCAAGGTATGGAGTCACCATATTGGCTATCGACACCTTTGCGCGCTGCTCCAGATTGAGCCGTTTGTTGTTGTCGATATGCAGTTCACACACCGCCATTTTCTCCATTGTCTCCTCATAACGATCGTTGAGTTGCTCCAACCTCTTCTGGTTATCCTTTTTCCATTCCTCAAGTGGCCGTAGGAGTTCATCTGCGGGATTGCGTCGCTCATCCCTTCGTTTCAGGTATGTGAAGTAAAAGAGCGCGACGACTGCGAGTGCCATCACGACAAGGATGGCGGCAATCATGAGGTTGAGCTGTTTCACCGAAGAATCCAACTGTTCTGCTCTCGACTCGAGATAGAGGTCCTGTCGTGTACGGTCCTGAATGGCTATATAGTCACGTCGGTTGCGGTTGGTTTCCTCCTTATTGTTGAGTGCGGCATACGAGACGCTAAGCTGTTCCTGTATGGAAGCCACGAGATCGGGAGCCTTGTAGATGGCAGTATCGTTGTGCAATGCCTCATTGAGGCAGTCGAGCGACGCCTGGTAATCGCCAATATACCAATAGCACTGAGCAAGGGTACGGAAACTGCCCGCTGTCTGATAGACATCTCCGTATTTGAGGAAAATGTCCAGTGAGCGCTGTGCGAGGTTGCCCGCCAGCAAGCTGTCGGGCATGTCATCGATATTGATGTTTCGGATGACGGGATAATTGTCGTTGATGAGTCTTTGTCTGAGTGTAGGCTCCTGCAGGTGCTCACTCATTGCCTGCAGTGAATTGGCCACCCAGAACGGGTAATTGTATTCCAGGGCGAGGTCGTAGCATCTGAAAAGATACTCCATCTCCGCCTGGTTGATTTCCTCTTGTGTTCCATCAGTGATGATACCCCCTGCTCCCACATTATAGAGGTAGTTGAGCATCTGACTGTTGTCGGTGAGTATTTCCCCGAATGGATCAATCATTTCCATTGCCTCAACCGACTGCTGTTCAAGACCCACATAATAATAGTAGGTTGAGGTAACGATGTCGAGTTCCGACCGGGCGTACACCATTCGGTCGAGTTGGTGTTCATTTAGTGTGCTTTCCTCTTCCTCGATGCGCTTGAGCCTGAGAGTGGCACTCTCTCGGTAGGTATAGAAATCCTTGTTGCGCGACTGTCTTTGGCAGAGCCTCATATACTGCACATCAGCAATGAGCAGTTCCACCTGATTGTCGGTAATGCTGAGAACGGTGTCGAGTTGTTGAGCCGCCTGTTCATACTGCATCCGCGCTATACTGACAAAAGCCTTGTTGTTGTATGCCTCAGCCAGTCCGCTGTCATATCTTCCAGCCGCTTTGATGGCCTTGTTGGCATAATACAGTGTAGAGTCAAGGTCACGGTATCTGAAATCATATGCCACTTGGTTGAGCCTGTCCGCCTTCTCGCCGTCGGACACGGAGCATGCCGGCATCGCCATCAGGATGCCTACAATCGCCGTCAGACGGCATATACAATATGTCAGGCTCTTTGATTTCAAATCAAGAGAAGTTAGTAATGAACAGATGATTTTTTAACACCACCAACCCCCTCTAAATGATTAGAGGGGGAGTTGGTAGGTTTTATAAAGATAAGAGGAGGACCTTTCAGCCGCGTGCCTTGGCAATGTAGCCAAGAGCCTCCTCACACTTGTCGGAGATTGCCTTCCAGTTTTTGGCAGCCACCACCTCTTTGGGGAACAGTTTGGAGCCCATGCCCACGCAGAGCACACCCGACTTAATCCAGTTGGTGAGGTTCTCCTCATCGGGCGACACGCCACCAGTTACCATGATGTTCGACCAGCGCAGCGGTGCCATGACGTTCTTGACAAACGACGGGCCTCCTACGTTTCCAGCGGGGAACACCTTGGTGATGTCGCATCCCATTGCCTGTGCGTTGTTAATCTCGCTGACAGAGCCACATCCCGGGCTATAGGGAACGAGCCTTCTGTTGCACACCTCGCAGATAGCAGGATTGAAGTTGGGGCCTACGATGAAATTGGCACCCAGCTGCAGATACAGTGCTGCAGTGGCGGGGTCGACCACAGTGCCTACGCCCATGATCATCTCAGGGCAATTTGCCATGACCCATTTGTTGACCTCTGCGAAAACCTCATGGGCGAAGTCGCCGCGGTTGGTGAACTCAAATACCCTGACGCCTCCGTTGTAGCATGCCTTGACGACATTCTTCACCACCTCGGGGTCGCTGTGGTAGAAAACGGGCACCATGCCAGTCTCACGCATGGCGGTTATTACTTGTACTTTATTGAATTTTGCCATTTTGATTGATTTATAGGAGTTTGGGAGTCTAGGAGTCTAGGAGTTTAGGAGTTTAGGAGTTTAGGAGTTTAGACATATCCCAATTTAACTCACTTACTATTTAACACGCAAATTATTTAGCTCACTAACTATTCGACTCGCTAACTATTTAACACACTGATTAAGAATTGTTTTATCTTTGTACGCGTCCTGAAGCATCGCCTCCGGCAAGGTTCTCCACCTCTTCGCGCGACACAAGGTTGAAGTCACCTGGGATGGTGTGTTTAAGTGCCGATGCGGCCACAGCAAACTCAAGAGCCTTGCCTTGGTCATCGGGATAGGTGAGCAATCCATGGATAAGTCCTCCAGAGAAGGAGTCACCACCACCAACGCGGTCGATGATGGGCTGAATGTCGTAGCGTTTGCTCTGATAGAACTCTTTTCCATTGTAGATAAGAGCCTTCCATCCATTATGTGATGCGGAGAACGACTCACGCAAGGTGCTGACCACATATTTGAAACCGAAGGTGTCCATCATGCCTTTGAAGATGCCGTAGTAGCCCTCGGCGTCGGTCTTTCCACCTTCCACATCTGCCTCCGGCTTGAAACCGAGGCACAGTTGTGCGTCCTCCTCATTGCCTATGCACACATCGACATATTTCATAAGCGGCTTCATGATGCTCTGAGCCTTTTCCGAGGTCCACAGTTTTTTGCGGAAGTTGAGGTCGACGCTCACGGTGACGCCATGACGTTTTGCAGCCTCGCAAGCCAGGCGTGTCAGTTCGGCAGCTTTGTCGCTGATGGCGGGAGTGATGCCACTCCAATGGAACCACTGTGCTCCCTCCATGATTTTGTCGAAGTCGAAGTCGCTGGGATCAGCCTCAGCAATAGCGCTGTTGGCACGGTCGTATATCACCTTTGAGGGGCGCATCGATGCACCAGACTCAAGGAAATAGATACCGACTCTGTCGCCTCCGCGAGTGATAAAGTCAGTCTTGACGCCATAGCGGCGCAGAGCGTTGACTGCGCACTGTCCGATCTCGTGTTTAGGGAGTTTGGTCACGAAGTAAGCCTCATGTCCGTAGTTGGCAGCGCTTACTGCCACGTTGGCTTCTCCACCGCCATACACCACGTCGAAGTAATCGCTCTGAATGAATCTCTTCTGTCCCGGTGACGAGAGTCGGAGCATGATCTCGCCCAATGTGATAACTTTTGCCATTCTTAAAAAAGTTTTTGTTCAATGAATTGTTTTTAAAGTTTG
>Ga0247611_10008448_pt1 | contig 12681 bp, 17 predicted proteins | sample 177DNAGHGhighgp2_FD_192422 | JGI IMG/M metagenome (GOLD analysis project Ga0247611, IMG submission 192422) | Sheep rumen microbial communities from Palmerston North, Manawatu-Wanganui, New Zealand - 1770 DNA GHGhigh gp2 | ecosystem: Host-associated > Mammals > Digestive system > Stomach > Rumen... | reverse complement strand
AACGAAGAAATTATGTGTTTAAAAAATTCTATGAAAAATTAATAATAAAAAGTTTGGAAATTTTCCAAACTTTTTTAGTTTAAATGAAGGGCGAAATCAGGTTCTATAAAATCAATTAATGTTATATCTCTAGTTGTTAATGGTCTTTCAAATATTTGAAGTTCTGGAGTACTTCTTATTATATCTAATATTATTTCTAGGTATTCCTTATATTCTTCAGGTAAATCAATTTTGTTTTTTGCTTTTTCGTAGTACTCAAGAATATAATTGTTACTTTCCCATCCCATAGCTATATAATCACATACAAGTTCTATGATGTAACATTTCCAATCTTTTCCAAAATAAAATCTTAATGATTCATAGTGATGTAAATTATTGGCTTTATGTCTTGTTACAGCAGTTTTAAATGCTCTTTTAACTGTTTCGTCTTCTTTTCTTTCTCCATAAAAACGTTCAGCATATGGAAAAAATTCCTCTTTTTCAATTTTAGATTCGTCATGATGTGCGATACGATTATTGATTATTTCGAATTCTTTTTCTGTTATCATACTTTGTTCCCATAAAACTTTACGTAGTACTTTCCAGGCTAACACGACATAGTAAGTGTGCTTGAAATAATGTTTTAAATATTGTAATTGTGCCAGAGATTCACTCATAATTACTCCTCCGATCTTTATATTATATGAAGACTATTTTTAATTATTAAACCTTAATAAATAGCCGTCTGGATCTTGTATTAAGAATTCTTTATCATATGATATTGTATTATTAACTCTATATTCATGTGTTTCTAAATCAAGGAATAATTTTATGTTTTTATCTTTTATTTTCTTATATAGTCCTTCTATGTCTTTGATAGTCATACTTATATTTATTCCTCGCCCATATGGATATACCATAGGTCCTGTTTCCCAATTACCATTATTTTCTTCTATCATAATTTGGTTTTCTTCTAATTGGAGAAAAACAAATCTATTTTCTTTTCTTTCATACATTATTTTAAAACCTAAACTCAAATAGAATTTTTTACTTCTTTCTATATTAGATACACTTAATTCCGGTATAAGACTATTAAACTTCATATTAATCACTCCTTTTTTATTATAACATGAATGTTCTAACTACATATTTAACAATTTATATAAATTTTTGCTATAATAATTGATGAGGAGAATTGATATGGAAGTACATTTTACTAAAGAAGAAATAGATGCAATTAAGTTTTATTTAGGTGATAAAAAGATTGTTCAAGATAATGTTTATCGTGGTGGCGGAAAAGCTTATCAAACAATTAATGCTTTGCTTAATTATGGCGTTAGAAATGAAATGGATAAAGCTCTTGAAGGAAAAGTTGTTGAGATTTACGATGTTCAACATTTAAAAAGTTATCTAGAATTGATTAAATTAGTTTTTGGAGCTGCTGTTAAATATAGAAAAGCTACTAATAGTCCTAATAAAACTAGTTATAGAGTTGATAGGTTTTCGTCATTTCAAGAATTTCAAAGTCATAATGGTGTGATTGAAGGCTTTTTTTCTACATGTAAAAGTGGCTTGTTGCCTCAATATGCTAATTCAAAGAGAGATGTTGTTTTACTTGAGGTTGTTCGAGATGATTTTGTACCTTATTTAGATTTTGAAGATATATTAAAAGATTTTTATTCAAAACCTGATGAGGCTGAGATACTTGTTCCATTTGGAACTAGAATACTTGAGACTAAAGAAATTGATCTTACTGATGATGAAAAAAGAATTTATCATGATTCAGAAGGAAAGCCTCCTAGAGGAAAATGGATTATTTATTTAGGGCAAGGACAATATAAAAGTCTTGATCCTGTATGTGAACAACAATACTTTGATTATATTACTGATGAACAAGTGGTTTCTACTATTATAGAAAAAATGAAAATGTTATCTTCTAAACAAACTCTTACTGCTGATGAAATTGCATTTTATAAAGATTGGAAAGAAAAAGTTATAAGATATATTAATAGTAGAGAATGTGCTACTTTGAAAGAATATGATATAGCGGATGTACCATATACAAAAAAATAATTTTTGGTATTACCTATATGCTAAATTATAGTTTTAAATTTTAATTAGTATTTTAAATCAAACACAAAGAGGCAATAACAATATGTTAACAATTGGAATTGATATTGATGACACAATAACTAACACATTTAACATGATGAAAATAAACTTTTTTAAAACAAAAAATAAAGATTTAATAGATAATATGGAGAAAATAATAAGAGGTTATATCGTAAACGATGCCACTATTGAGTTCTTTAAAGGATTAAAACATAGTTTTGTTGATGAAATTAAAGTTAAAAAAGGTGCAAAAGAAGCAATTAACAAATTAAAACAAGAAGGAAATAAAATAATTATTATAACTGCTAGAGCAGATAACTATTTTGGTGATGCTCATAAACTTTGTTATGATTATTTAGTAAAACAAGGAATATTATTTGATAAAATAATAGTTAATAGTAAAAATAAACTAGAAACTTGCATAAATGAAAAGATAGATATAATTATTGATGACTCTGTTGATGAAGTAAATAAGGCTTTAGAATTGGGCATAAATGCAATACTTGTTACTTCACCTTTGAATGTTAATAGAAAATGTAGCGCTAAACGATTTAATAATTGGTCTTTAATTTATAAATATATAGAACAAAAATATGGTAATTTAAAAAACTAGAATATTCTAGTTTTTTATAGTGAATAACACATACTTTTATTCATATTCTTTATATAATCTAATGTTATCTATCTAGAGGTAACACGAATTATATTTTTGATAATACTATTATAACTAATAATTCTTTTTTGTTATTTATAAAAGAAAATGAGCGACTTTTATGTCGCTCTTTATTATTTTTAAAATATGATTATTTATTATTTATACCTAAAATACTATCTACTTTTTTATATGATTCTTTAAAATCGTCCATAGGTAGTTCGATAACTTTAATATTTTTAAACCTATTAACTTCTTTTGCGATATCTCTATACACTTTTTGCTGATTAACACTATTCTCTAGGCTAAAAGATTGATAATTATGATGAGCTCCTCTATCTAATCTTCTTTTAAATAAATTTGTATCTTCTAGATATAAAGAGAAATAATAAATATCATAATCTAGTTTTGCTAATCTTCTTAAATAGTGTTTATATTCGTCTGTAAAAGAATATTCTTTAAGACCTAATCTAGCGTAAACTTCCTCTGTAAAAAAAGTTCTATCAAAAATCATATCCATAGGAACTTTTTGCATCACTCTTAAATAATTTGCTAGAGCATCATACATTATTATGCTATATTGTTTTCCGCTTTCTTTTTTATCTTTTTGACCAGACATTCTATAAAGATTTGATCCACCAATATTTTCTCTTAAATAATTAGCAAGAGTTGTTTTGCCTGTTCCTTGAGGGCCTTCTACTATTATAAGTTTAATTTTGTTCATTTATACCTCCTTATAAATATTTATAAAAAATAATTGTTGTTTTTAACGAATACTAATTATATAATTGATTTTTACTAAGATACAGACTAGAAAGCTAGTCTTTTAACTTGTTTTTATTTACTGTCTCTTAGAACACTAATTTTAGCGTATTTTTCGACCGGGAAGTTTTCGTTATATGGCACTGAATCAAACAGTTCTGGCATTTCTTTCTTTAATAATAGTAAAAACGGAATAAATATTTGTTGTATAGATGGATGTGCTGCGGCAGAACAGCGCAATGTAAGAACGTGTCTCCATTGCCTTATATTACAAGTCATTACGATTTCGGCAGCAGTGGAATGTGGTAGCATCATTCTTAAATCGTCAACCTTTGTTCCTTCTAGTGCTGCCATTTTCATATATCCGTTTTCTATATTCTGCATGGTTTCTTTCCATATTTGATATTTTTCTTTATCGTCGCTATATACAGGTTCTATAAAATGAATGTTATTGGTATACTTATCCTTTGAGTAATTACAGAACCTTGTAGATTCAATAGAAAATGATGTTCCTGCTCTATGTCTTGTTACATCTTTATAGAATCCTATATCGCATTGGATTCTAACTGTTAATTTTTCATGTTCTAATACTGACTCGTGACCACTTTTTATACAATTTGTAAGTAGTTTTTTATAACTGTCTTCTGTTATATTACCTTCTGAGCGATAGCATGTTCTGCATGCCGATTCAAGTTTTTTCATTATTTTAATACCGTTAAATGGTTCATATTTAAGCCATGGTTTTATTATTTTCATCTTTATACCTCCTCATACCATAGTGGATACTTCTTTGTTATTTTTAATACTCTACCCTTTAATTTTTTTAATATTTCTTCATTTGTGCTATTTTTTAAAGCTTTAGCAATTATTTCTCCTATTTCAGTAAAATCTTCCTCTTTTAGACCTCTTGAAGTCATTGCTGGACTACCAAGTCTTATTCCACTTGTAATCATTGGCTTTTCGGTATCGTTAGGAATTGTATTTTTGTTTACTGTTATGTGAATAGTATCTAGTAATTTTTCTGCTTCTTTTCCTGTTAAGCCACATCCTGATTTAACATCTACTAGAATTAGATGATTGTCTGTTCCGTCTGAAACTATATGAAAACCTTCTTTTTTCAATGTATTTGCTAGGGCTTTTATGTTTAGTATTACCTGTTTTTGGTATTCTTTAAATTCTGGTTGTAAAGCTTCATAAAAGCATTGGGCTTTAGCAGCAATTACGTGCATTAAAGGCCCTCCTTGTATTCCTGGGAATACTGTTTTATCAATTTTGGTTGCAATTTCTTCATCATTTGTAAGAATAAGTCCACCTCTTGGACCACGTAATGTTTTATGTGTTGTAGTTGTAACTACATGAGCGTAGGGAATAGGTGAAGGATGTAAACCTGTTGCAACTAATCCAGCTATATGAGCCATATCCACCATAAGATATGCTCCAACAGAATCGGCTGCTTCGCGAAATTTTGAAAAATCTATAGTTCTAGAATATGCTGATGCACCGGCTATTATCATTTTTGGTTTTTCTGATAAAACTTTTTCTTTCATGGCGTCATAATCAATTTGCTCATCTTTTATGTTTAGATCATAGTCTATTATTTCATAATCTTGTCCACTAAATGACATTTTATGTCCGTGAGTTAAATGGCCTCCGTTTGATAAATTCATGCCCATAACTTTGTCTCCGTGTTTTAACAAAGCTCTATATACTGCCATATTTGCAGATGACCCAGAATGTGGTTGTACATTAGCATATTTTGCGCCAAATAGTTTTTTGGCATACTTTCTTGCGGTTTCTTCAAATATATCTATATACTCACAACCGCCATAATATCTTTTAGATGGATAACCTTCAGCATATTTGTTTGTTAGAATACTTCCTTGCAGTTTTAAAACATCATTAGATACATAATTCTCTGATGCGATTAATTCAATGTTTTTTTCTTGCCTTTTCCTTTCTTTTTTTAATGCTTCCATTAAAATCTTGTCCATTTTGTTTACCTCCCATAATAATTTTTTCTTTTTACCAATTTTCATAGGTTTGATTTATTTGGGGATTTAAACAATCTGGTGTAATTTGAGTAATATTATGTGAAAAGTCATAGTATTGCTCTGTTTTTGCTGATATTTTTTTTATTGCATAATAAAAGATATTTTGGTATTTTTCTTTTATTATTAATAAAGACTTATATTTCCCTTCTGTTAATATCTTCACCTATGATTTTTGGTTTTTAGGTCAGAGTCATATTTGTCTTTTTTAAATCCAAAATATCTTTTTATGATACGAATAATATGCCTAATTTTTAAACTAGACATTCCTATGTTAAAATATGCAAAATTATTGCTGTCTGTTTGTCTAAATGCAATTAAAAACCGCTATTTAGAAGACTATTTTGATATTTTATGATTATTATTGTTTTATAACTCTACCATCTTTATTCTATCACATTTATCTACTATCGGCAATTTGAAAATTTTTAGAATTTAATATTGAGAGTCATTATTTTTATTATAAGCCTTTTAAAATAAGCGGTTTAGCTTTATGAAATTTTTTTATAAATTTTTTTAAGATTTTTTATCTATTTTCTCTATAACTCATTTACTATACCTCTTTAAGCTTTAAAATCTTGTAACATACTTAACTTATATAAAAAAATAAAATACTAAGTTTTTTTACTTAGTATTTTTGTTTAATTTGTTTTTAAATGATAATATTATTAATATATAACATATTGTTTTTGGTAACATAAACATTCCTAATATTGGTAATGTTGATGCTCCTATTACTACTATAAGATATAAAACGAAGGATAATGTAATATATAACCAAATGTCTTTAAATAATATATCTTCTTTTCTCTTTTTTATATACATTATAACTAATAATATCCCAAGTATCGTAAAGGGAATATTTCTTGTTATTCCCCATAATAATGAGCTTTCGTTAGTAAACCAATTGTTTTGAGGAAATAGACATAGTATTATTCTAATAATTGCTAGCAACCATATTATAATGGTTGTTTTATTATTTTCTTCTACTTTATAGTTTTCTAAATATATATAATATATTAATATATAAAAAATAGTCATAGTAATTGAAGTTATTAATTTTCCTATTCCTAAAAAGAAACTAAAGTCATATGTTATGAAATAATTTAAAATTCTAGGAACTAAATGAAAAGCATCTCCACAACCTAAGGTGATGGTAGCTATACCCATTAGTTTTAATAATTTATTATTACCTTTTAGTATAATTTTTATTCCGATGCAAATAGTTATTAGCAAATATAATATATCAAATAATGATTCTCCGTATTTCATTTTACCCCTCTAATCACTTACATCAACATCTAAAGTTATGCTTATTTTATAATCTTTGTATTTATTTAGAACCTCGTCATATATTTTAGTATATTCTTCTTCTCTATTTTTTGTTTTAAAATCAATTATAATATCAAAACTGATGGTTTTCTCCTCTTCATCTAAATAAAAAACATGCATTTGTAAGATTCTTTTATGAGAGAAGATGATATTATGTATATCTTTTTTAATGATTCTACTAAAGCCGTAATACCGGCTTATAACATGATACTTGATACTACTAGTGAATTCATATATTCTATTCTTACGTAACCATAAGGATGCTTCCTATCTGGTGCTTTGCCAGCTAGTTTTGTGCCAACTATAGTTATAATGCTGGATAATGCATCACTTAAATTGTTTACGGCATCAGATATAATTGCAATTGAGTTTGATATTATTCCGACTCCTGCTTTAAATCCTGCTAATATTATATTTAAGACTATACTTATTATACTTGTTTTAATTACTATTTTTTCTCTTTTATCTTTCATAATATCTTTCTCCAATTGTTAGTATAACACTTTTTATTTTGTTTTTTAAAAGTTTATGATATTTATAAACTATAATCATAGTTGCGCTGTTGGCTTTATAATAATTAACCTTATCTTTTGGTTTAATATTATATAAAAAGACTAGATTTCTCTAGTTTTATATTATTTCTTTTCAAGAATAATTATTTTTTTTATTATTTCTACCATTTCATCAGGATTAGAATAGGCGAATATGTTATTGGTTATTGAGTGAATTGAGCCAGAAATCTTCATATTATTTTTATGAAGGCAATAAATTGGTATATTACTATCATATGCCCAACCAAGTTCAATTCCTAATCCTGTAGCTGGATAACTGCATTCGGCTATAATTAAATCAACCTGATTATAAAATTCTCTAGTATTAGCTGAAGTATCGCTATATTCATGTGGTAGAATTATATTTTCTTGTTGTAATTTATGGTTATTTCTTATAGGTTTATATAATTCGTTTTTGTAATCATATGCTTTTGAATGAGCAATATATATTTTCATATAATGTTCCTCTCCTATTATTACATTGTATATCTTTTGGATTTTAGATCTTCATATATTCTATTATTCATCCATAATGGAATTGCTTCCTCTGTTCCCATTCTACTCGTATGGAAAGCTATCATTTCATTGTATAATTCTTCTGGAGTTATTCTATTTTTATCACCATTATATTTTGTATATAAATGATTATAAGCTTCGTCTAAGATATCGTCGATATATTCGTTATAGGTTCTAAATAGTCCTCCACCAAGAGAAGTTTTTATTTTTGTAGATTTTGGTTCTGCTCCATGCATTGCTATAGAATAATAAGAATCATTACTTAGTGTTGCTGAAAAAGGTTGGGGCCCACCGAAGTTTTTGATGGCGTTAGTAACTTTAGAACCGTATTTGCTTTCATCTTTTAAATCTTCTAATATTTTTATTGTTTTTGACAGGTTATCTATATCGGTGTAAAAAATAATTCCATCAGAGTCGTTAAATAATACTTTGCATCTTATATATGTTCCTCTGTTTTTAGCTTCTTTTTGGAATGCTTGAATAAAAGCTAAAACATCTTCGTTTCTTAATCTATCAGAATTTCTTATTGTTATTCTATATTTGACGCTATAATCGTTTTCTGGTTTACTACCGGTTTCACTTATCATAAAAGCGTCTGAGCTTCTTGTTGGGTCTACAGAGTATTGAACGAGATAAGGTTTTACGTTGTTCTTTTCGCCTAGTGATTGCAAATGCATAAAGTGTATGTATTGGTTGTCTTTTTTGGCTTCTATAAATTCTTGAATGCTTTTTAGATCTCTTTCTCTATTGTTATAAATGCCATTTTTATCATAGATTATTTCAAGTAGTTCGTCAGGATCGTATCCATCTTCTAAAGTTCTCTCTGTTGTCGCTCTTCTATTTTTTGCAGATTCTGTTTCTGATTTTGGGTTATCGTCTAAATCTCCTGGTATGTAAAAATAATTGTTCTTCATATTTCATTCTCCTTTTTGTTTATTATTTTTAATTATTTCTTTTATTTCTTTCCAATTTCTTACGCGAAATAAATTCTTTTTATCTATATTCCTGTTATAAGGTGCATCAAAACATATAACTGGTATATGTTCTTTAATATCTAATAAAGTAGATGCTTTATCTTCTATCATGATATCAATTTGATTAGTTAACCATTTCTACCGGATCATATCCGTTTTTATTTATCAATTTTTTCCCGATACTACTGGCGTATTCTTTGCCGTTTATTAAATACCAGTTATGTACATCGGTTAAGCAGCCATCTATATCATTACCTATTCTTTTCATAGCATTTTCTCCTTATTATGCATTAATTCACTTTCTTACTTTTATTATATCATCTTTATTTAGTTTGCCAATTAATAATGATGAGTTTGGGTCATGTTTACTATAATTATCTTTTACTTTTATTTCATCAAAATTGGCGTAACAATATTTACAAAAATGCTTACAAGAGTTATAAACTCCTATATCAACCATTTCTACACACTGGCAAGGGACGTTTTTTCTTGCCTTCCATTTTTTATATTTTTTACCAGTTAATTTTAATGCCAATTCTTTTGACATACATTCGTCTTTAATAAAGCCGTATTCAGTAAGGTTTCTATCTTCTGCACACGTATGAACATATATATTATGTTTTTTTGCTATGTTACTAAATGATGTTCCTATCTTTTTATAATCTTCTTCTAATAGCTTTCGATATTGAAGAATATTATAATTTTTTCTTACGTTCTTATAATCATCGATGAATGATATAAGTATTTTCTCTATGTAACCATCTAATAATTCACATATCTTGGTAAAAGCTTTTATATGATAATCTATTGTATATTTGTTATTTACTAATATAGGATCATATCTTATTGCGATATTCTCTTTACCAATTATTTTTGATAATTTTATAATTGCTTCGATTATATCTTTTTTTGGTGGTAGTCCTAGTTCTATATCTTTTTTATAACCTGTTAATGTAATATGAAAATATACTTTCTTTTTTATACTGGATATTTTGTCTATTATAGGAATTGGGTTTTTGGTACAGAAGAATAACAAATCAACGTCTTCTAACATTATTCTACTTACCATATTGGGATTGAAGGGGTTTCGTACATCAATAAATCCTTCTTCTAATCTATTAATTAACCACTCTGAATAGAATGCAACTATATCTGTTCTTCCACTTATATTTAATATCATATTTGTTACATCCTTTCATATTATGTGTTTTTATTTCTTATATAGATTATAGCATATAAAAAGAATATTATATTTTTAATACTCTTTTTTTATATAATTATTAGTATACTGTATCATTATATAGATTGAGTTTTCTATTCATTTTGGTACTTAATAAGTATTGGTTTTTACCTATATTTAATTCTTTGACATCTTTTAGTTTTAAGCTTCTAATAAAATCTCTTATTTCTTCTTTTACTTTCATTTCGTCTTTATCATTACTGATTCTTTCAACCTCTATAAATATTCCTAATCCTTCAACATCTTCTAATTCTATTTCATACTCTTTATACTTATATATTTTTCTTTTGTTATGAACTGTTATTAATGGTTCTAGTCCTAATAGAGATATAATTTTTTTAATAGTATCATAATCTTCTATTTTTGTTTCATATTCATCAGAATATATCCATAGTTTACCTTTAAAATGCTGTTTTTTATAAGTAACATAACAAGAGGTGTTAGTTTTTCTTACTCTAAATGTTTCTTTTAATCTTAAATCATCTTCAGGTTTTAAATTATTTCTTTGCGGATCGTAATAATATATATCATATATTTCTTTTTCTCCTACATATTCGAATTTAGATAGTTTTTTTATTACTTCTTCTTTCTTATTACTAAATGTAACTTCTACTTCTATTTCTTTCATTTATATCTTACTCCTTTAGTTAGAGTATAATGGTTATTGAGGAAGTATTTATGTCACATTAAAACTTTTCTTTTAATTCTTTTATTACAGAAATTCTATTTAGATAGAAATGTCTTATTTCTTGTTTTTTCTCGCAATAAGCAGCAATTCCCCATTCGTTATCTAACACTATTAAATTATAAGGTCTGATTACTCTTTTAGTTATTGTATCATGTTCTTTTGAATAATATTCTATATAACATTTAGTATGTGTTTTGATACATTTACTTAGGGTATTATAATATTCTTTATTTTCTAATTTTATATTTTGTGGTTTTATAAACTTTTCTGGTATTTTAATATCTTGGTTTAGTACATAACCGCCATAGGGGCCGTGTATTGTTTCAATATATATTCCAGCATATTCTAATTCTTCTTTATATTTTCTTATCATTCTAGGAGTTACTTCTAGTTTTTCTGCTAATTCTTTGATACTATATTTTCTTTTATTTTGAAGTAATTGTAACATCGTTAGTACATTAGATAGTTTAGTCATATTACCACTTCCTATAGGGATTATATCATAAAAAAGGAATAGTACATCTATACTATTCTTTGAAATAAACTGGAATCAATTAGCACTCCATTGCTCTTTAGTATTTTTTGTAATTCTTCTATCTTTGGTTTTTGACCATTGATTGCTTGGTAAGCAGCCATTGTTCCTGCTGCTTCTCCTGTTACAACACATGATGGTATTACTCTTGTTAAGTCTTGTCCTTCGCTATCAGCTGGAACACATCTACCTGCAACATATAAGTTTTTAGTTTTTGTTTCAATTATTCTTACTGGTAATGAATATCTTTCGGGGATAGATTTCATATCTGTTCTTCTATGCCAGTTACCAATCATTCCAATTGAATCTTTGAAGAATATTCCATTATCTTTTTTAGTAAAGTAGTAGTCATTTTCTAGTCTTCTAGTCATTCTTAAACCATGAAAGCTTGGTATTATTAATGGATATATATCTTTGTTTTCTTTTTGTTTTTTTAGGACATCGTCTAGAATCATTTTTCTTCCATCTATACAGTTTTGCGTAATATCTTTCATATCAACTCCTGAATAAAGTCTACTACCTTCAGGAATATCAGAATATACTGGATCTGATAGCTTATTTAAAACTAATTCTTTGTTATCATACGAAAAATACCAGCCGGTTCTTCTATTGTTGTTATCTTCAACTGTTTTTTCGCCGGCAAAATAACAAATATCGGCATCGCCTGTTGCATCTATAAATGTTTTGCCATATATTTTTTGTTTGCCTTTCTTGGTCTCTATACTAATTGATTTTAGATTATTGTCATTTTTTTCAACCTCTGAAATATGTGAACCGTATAATAATTCAACCCCATTATTTAGTAATTCTTCTTCCATTGCAATAATAAAGGAGGCTGGATTATAAACTACTCTATAGCGATTTTTACTTCTATCTTCTTCACTACTATTTGGATTTGTCCATGCTTCAGGAATGGCTCCAGGTCCATATTTAAGAGATATTTTTAATAGAGTTTCAGCTAATCCTCCAGACATTTTAACTCCTCCGCCATCACAAAGAGGCAAGTAAATACATATTAGACCAAGAGTTGCTAAACCACCTAAGGAGTATTCTCTTTCTATTAATAATACTTTTTTGCTGGTTCTTGAGGCTGCTAAAGCTGCGGCTACACCAGCTACACCTCCACCACATATAATTACATCATATACCATCATATTGTTCTCCTATCTGAGTTAATTATAATATATTTTTTATTTTCTTCCAATAACTCTAATTTTTTTGTTTTCTTTAAATAGTTTTATTATACCATTATAATATTCCTCTATTTCTTCTACTGTGGTATTTTCATCAATTGG
>Ga0247611_10008447_pt1 | contig 12682 bp, 13 predicted proteins | sample 177DNAGHGhighgp2_FD_192422 | JGI IMG/M metagenome (GOLD analysis project Ga0247611, IMG submission 192422) | Sheep rumen microbial communities from Palmerston North, Manawatu-Wanganui, New Zealand - 1770 DNA GHGhigh gp2 | ecosystem: Host-associated > Mammals > Digestive system > Stomach > Rumen... | reverse complement strand
ATCATCGCTAGTGCGAAAGAAGATTTTGAGAAACGCTTTAAAGAAACGCTTGTGACCGATTCTTTAAGAGAAATAATAACAAAAAGTGTTCCTGCTAATGAAGTTGAGACAAAGCGTCTTAATGACCCAGAGTTCCGTGAAAAGTTTGCGAAACTCTTGACACCAGCGACACGTGAAGTTATTGAAAAGTTTGAAAACGTTGGGCAGTTCGATACCGGTAACATGCTTTCTAGCATGGTAAATAGTCTTGGTGAATCTGTTTCACTCGAGAGTACATATCGTGAAAACTGTGCTGTAAACGATATTCGTCTCGACCGCGTTGAAGGCTCTGTAGAAGCTTATATCGAACAGCGCTTTGCTGGAGAAAGTTTCTCTTCGCCTGACGTTCGTCGTCGTGCCGAAGAAAACTTTAAGATTGTTCTTTCTTCCGAAGATGCTGCTGGAATCCTTGATGAAATTAAAGATGAAGTAAAAACAGCTATCGAAGAAACTGAAGATAAGAATAAACTTATCGAAGGAACAACTAAAGAAATCGTTGATTATAAAAAAGAAATGGCTCCTCCTGATGACCAGTATGTAAATCCTGAAGACGGAGATGCTGGTTCTGCTGAACCAAACGGAGAAGACGGTGCTGCTACTACCGAAGATGAAGCAAACACTCTTGGTGCAGAGGGAGAAGATGACACTTCTAAAGAAAATCCAACTGACGATAATTCTGATACCGCTTCGGCTGAAGGATCTGGAGATGGTACTGAAAATACTGAAGATGACGAACCGAACGGTGAAGACACACCAAAAGAACCAGCTGTTAACGAAGGCTCGGAAGAGACACCATCTGCTGAACCTGCTGGTAACGACAACGATGCCGATACTGACTCGCCAGATGTAGATATTAATGAAGACCTCGACGCTATTGGTGGAGAAGGTGGAGATACTGCTTCTGGAACAGATGCTGGTGCAACAGATACTCCTGATTTAGGAGCTACTGGTACTATTGACACTGGAGACGCTGGCGCCGCTTCATCGACGGATGGAACTGGTGATCTTGGAGATATCGGTGGTTCTACTGAACCAGCTCCAGCTGCAACAGAACCTGCTGCTACCCCAGCTCCAGCTCAGCCACAGTCTGCTGGAATCGTTATCAATATTACTGGAGCAGACCTTGCTAAAGCAAAAGAAGCTCTTAGTATCATGACAGCCGAACATTTTGCTGCAAAGGTTATTCCTACTCATCCTAGAACATTGGATGAAATGGAACTTCCTAACAAAACTGACCTGGCTTGTGAAGCATGTACAGTTGTAGGTGACCTTAAACGTGAATTTAAGATTCAGGGTGATTCTTTGAGATATGGTATTTCTCAGGTTGGAGAAGCTAAGAGTGAAGAAGCACTTCGTGCTAAGCTTGGACAGCTTGAAGAAATTTCAACAGAAGCTTTCAAAGAAGCTGATTATATCAAAGACGCAATGTATCGTGTTGGTGTAAGTCCAGACGGTCTTGTAAACTCTAAGGAATCTACATTTGCTGCAGCAAAGAATATCATTAAGATGATTGCCGGAACTCGTGTTGTTGCTGCTACACCTCGTCCTTATGACAGTGTAGAAAACGTTCTTGCAAACGCATTTGATGTTCTCCAGCTTCGTCAGGAATGCAAATATGCTGAAGGCGAAGTTGACAACGATAAAGCAAATGATTTGTATTCTCGTGAAAGCGTATTCTATCGTAATATTGCTGCACTTGAAGACAAACCTGAACTTAAAGCTCAGGCAGAAGCTGTCCTTGACCTTACAGATGCAAAGTTTGTAAAGGCTATGACTCCAAACTTCATCACAGATTATAAGATTAAGGCTCATGAAGTTAACGTAAGCAAGAATGCAAACGCTGACATCAATGCCACTATCACATCTCGTGTTGAAGAGAAGTTTGAAAAGCTTTGGGGTCGTAAGCTCAATGCAGAAGAACGCGAAATCGTACAGGCAGTTACAAGCAACCAGGATTGTACAAACATTTGTCCAAATCCTTTCGAAAAGTTCTTGGTTAAACTGTCGAAAGATGCTTCTATTAATCAGAGCACAGAAGCTGTTAAATTCAATTTTACTCCTGAAGAGAAATCAAATATTCTTTTCAAGGCAAAGATTTTTACAGCATTCTACAAAGCTGCTGAAGCATTTGACCTCGTTGAGAAAACTGACGAGTATGTAATCGATGACTTCTGCGATAAATTTGGTCTCTAACTTGTTTTAGGGAAAGTCATATTTAACTTCTTATGCGAGGATGCTTTGGCATCCTCGTTTTTTTTTGTGCTGCTAATTGTAGAAATGGTTGTAATATAGAAGGTGCGTGTTATAGTTGTACTGGAAATTGTACTACTGGTTGTTCCGGTGGTTGTCGTACCGGATGCGGTGATTTTTGCGATACTTATGGCGGTTGCGGATGTAGTCACAATTGTTCTGGAAGTTGTAGAGGTAGCCAACTCTGTAGATGTAATAGTGGCTGTTTATCCAGCTGTGGTAATTCCACTTGTAAAAGTAACTGTTACTCTGGTAGTTCTTGTTCCGCCGAGTACAAGAGTGAACTTTATAATGATTAACACTGTTTTCAAGCATAAAAGGAGACCTTATTATGCCAACTCTATATGAAACAAAATATATGTTACGGGGTTATCAGAAGAATGTAGAAGCTCTTCGAGTAAATGACGCTGATGTAACGTATAATTTCACTAAAGATATTATCGAAAAATACAAGTCAACAGTTCTTGTAAACGAGGCTCGAATACTTTCGGTAGTAAAACGATATATTGCATTAAATGCATCCAAGCTTGGAGCACGAGCTCCTATTAATAAGATTCCGTTCACAGACCATGATAAATCGGCTCTTTTTATAGCATCTGGTATCAAGGAAAAAGAAATCCAGGAATCTATTAACAAGCTTGCTGGTACAAATAACATCGATCTTAGAAACAATGTAATCAACAATCCGTTTAACGTGCTTTGTTCGATTCTTACATCTGTTTTCTTTATGGCTGACCCAAAGCGTAATGATAAGAAACGTGATTTCACTAAACCTTATTATTACACTTCTTTGTACCTCTCTATCCAATTCTATGGAAAGATTTATATTTCTTCGTTTCCAAAAGCAGACCCACAGGCTTCTGTAATGGATTATACTATCGAGAATATTTCGAATAAGTTCTTGATGAAGAAAGTAAATAATGTATTTGAAATCATTAAGTACTTCTCTGAATCTAATATTGAGAATATGTATAACCGTCTTGAAAGACATGCGGATATCGACCTGATTTATTTTAGTTCGAATCTGTATAACCGTATGCATAACTCGATGAAAACATTGGCTTCGGAGTTTTATAAGAATAAGAAAGAAAAGAATTACATCGGAACTGAAACTAGTAACATGACCGACGACAGTGGCGATTTTTATGTAGGAAACGTTACTAATATTAGTGCTAGCATTGATAGCGCTGTAAAGAAAGTTGTTATGAAATTTGTTTCGGACTCTGTAATCGATGATACTATTTTAAACGCTGCGTGTGCTAAGACAAAGTTTTCGAAAGCAAAGATGACTTTGATTTTACATAGAATGCGTGAACAGAATGACCCTTTAATGCAGACTATTATGGCCGAGATTATTAGTTATTATTTAATAGCTTATAAGAAACCAGAGAGCGCTATTAAGAGTAGCGAGTTTGCATTGAGTATGATAAAACTTTACGGTATTTCTAATACAAAAGATAACCAGGTGTTGAACATTAAGAAACACCTTGGACAGTTGATCCAGAACAACTCCAAGAATATTCTCAAAGAAGGAAATGAGAATATGTTGGAGCGAGTAAAGAATGCATTGTTTGTATATTTTGTATTATTTATCGTTAAGAATATTGAGTAAGTAGGATGGGATTAAAATGAAAACTACATTATATGATAAGAATAACAATATGGTAGTTGCTATCGAGAATAGTGACCCAACAAAAAGCCAGGAAGAAATGAGTAATGGTGGATTTATTGCAGTTGGCGTTATGTTTGCAGCTATATTTGCTGCATGTGGTATTCCTAGTATTAAAGAAAAGATCGATGCTAAGAAAGCAAAGAAAGCTGAAGAATTGCTCAAAGCCAATAAACAGTTTATTATGAACTCTCCACAGTTTAAAGATATTATGAATAAAACTGCTTCCATCGCTAAACTTGCAGCAAAACTTACAGCTGACTTTAACGTGTATTTTAAGAAAGAAATTGAAATACTTGCTAAACAGAAACCTGTTATTGCAAAGTATAAACAGTGGTTGCTAGAAGGATTGGGAAAACCGGTTTCTGAAGCTGATGTTAAGAAAGAAATTGTAGAAGCTGTTATTTCAAAGTATCTTGGTAAAGATGGAGTTGAAAGGTCGTTTGCTAGTGTATGGCTAACTCTTTATGATTATGAAAATACCAGCGTTGAGACCGAAGATGATTGGGATGCAATTTGGCCAGATGTAGATGATTTGATTGAAGACTTCCCGCTTCCAAATGATGATATGTCTAAAAAGATTGATCTTCATATAGAAGATGGCGGTTGGTCTTTACGATATTTGTCATTTGATGTGATAAACCTTATTAAAGATATTAAAATTGAATTACCTTTAAATTAAATTTAAATTACTGGCTCCTTGTGGGCCAGTAATTTTTTTCTATAGTTCTTCTTGTGCTGGTAACTGTGGAAATGGTTGTACATCTTGGTGCGCCGGATGTGCCGGAGGTTGCACCACCAGTTGTAACTGGAGGTCTTGCGTTGGGTCATGCTCTGGTTGCCACGGTTGTGGTGGTAGTTCTGATGGTTGTTGGGGATGCGGCTCCGGTTGTAATAGTTGTTCCGGTGACTGTGACAGTTGTAGCGGTTTATGCCAAGGTGGTTGTAACGGATGCTACGGATGTTCCGGTAACTGTTACTCTGGTAGTTCTTGTTCCGCCGATTACAAGAAAAAATATTATCATTTTTACTCGTTTTATATAGTAGAAAAATGCATTTTGCGTATTTAACATATAAATGTGCGACAAAAGTATAGTTAACTCTATACAAAACCTTAGAAATCAAGATTTTACATATTTCTTTTATGAGAATATGGAGGATTATTTTATGGCTGAAAATTTGAAAGTGACACTTCCAGGTGGATATACTCTTGCTTTGGAAAATGTCGACGCAGCAGGTGTTTCTGATATTACTCAGAATGCCGGCGAGAATGTTCTGCAGGCAGAAGCAGATGCTCAGAAGCCAGTAACACAGGAAGGCGCTGAGTACGACGCTGCAGCTGAAGCAGATAAAGGTAAAGAAATTGAGAATGTACAGCAGGTAGCTTCTCAGGAATCTGAGAACGCAGTTGTTGCTGAACTTGCTCGTGAAAACGGAAGCACATTCTACGGAATGCATATTATGAATGCTGCTAAGAAATCTGGCGAAGCATTTGGTATCACAAAAGCTTTCAAGAAGATGACATTTGCTTCAGTTAAAGAAGCTATTAATTCTCAGGAAGTTAAAGATGCTCTTGAAGCTGCAAAAGCTTGGGCTACTAAGAAGGGTTATACTCTTGCTACAGTTGATGAAATCAACAAAAACAAGATGACTCTTGGTACACTCTTGTTCAAACGTGCTGGTGCCGCTAAAGCAACTAACGGAAACGGCGATCAGTTTGTAAATGGTAACCCTATCACAAAATTCAAGCTGCATACAGTTGCGGGAACTGGTATTCTTGCTCTCCCAGCTATTATTGACGGTGCTGGTCTTGGCGATAAAGCAAATTCTCAGAAATTCGTTATGTATGTATTCTTCACAAAGAACGGTAAAGTATTTGCTAAGAAACTCGCTGCATTCCGTCTTGCACGTTCATTCGCTGTAGAATCTTACGGTCCATTTGCTGGTCTTTTTGCACGTGAAAGTGCAGAAGCAGATGCTGGTGAAACAAACCCAGCAGCTACAGACAATCCTGTAACTCCAGAAGAAGCTGATCCTGAAACAGAAACAGCCGATGTCGATGTTGAAGAAGATGTTGAAGTAACCACTGAACCAGCTCCAGCTGCAACAGAACCTGCTGCCCCAGCTACAGAGCCTGCACCAGCAGCACCTGCTACTGAACCAGCTCCAGCTGCAACAGAACCTGCTGCTACTCCAGCTACAGAGCCTGCACCAGCAGCACCTGCTACTGAACCAGCTCCAGCTGCAACAGAACCTGCTGCCCCAGCAGCTACTGAAGATGACGATGCTAAGGCTGTAGAGTCTTTCTATCAGGACTTCTTCAAAGGCTGGAATAAATAAGACTATTTCTTAAAGATTTTTAGGAGACGTATCGAATGTCTAACAACAAACGTAGAACGTCTAGGACAAAGGCGTCTTCAAAGAATACAGACTTGTATACTCCTGATACAGCGCCTATTGTTTACGACGATTCAAGTACAGTAACAAGTGTTGAATCAGAAACTCCTACTAGCGTACAGCAGTCGGTGACTGAAGAGAAACCGTCTTCTAGCGCTACTTTAAAAGGAGATGTTCCTGAAGAAACTAAAGTTGTAATGTCTAGTAGCTCTGATGAAAAACTTGAGAGATACAAGATGAGTTTACGACATAGCGTTAGCTGTAAAGTAGTTGGTCTTCCTGCTTATAGAGGCGTAACGATGATTGAGATGAAAGAGGTTGTCTCATTGATTCTTAAGAATTCGTTAGGTCGCTATGCAGTTTCAGTTAGAAGCCAAACAGAAAACCAGATTATCGATTTAATCGAAAACGCTGGAAATGCAATTCTGGAAACAGAGTTGACCGATAAGCAGAAAGCTGAAAGAATCGCTAGATTCAAGGAAGACTGTAAAATATACAAGATGTAGAAGAGTTATCTTTTCATGCTGAGCGAATAGATTCACCACACAATATCTACAGCTCGGTTCACCTATCACCAAACTGAAAAGAGAATTCTAACTAAAATCTTTAAACTTGTTTTATAAAACACACCGGGTAATCCGGTGTGTTATTTTTTGTTTATTATCACGCTGCTAACTGTGGATACGCTTGTACTAACACATGTGGAGGGTGCGGAGGTTGTGCCGGTTGTAGTGGCGGTTGTGCTAACAATTGTGCTAGTAATTGTGGCAGTGAATGTCACCGAAATGGTAATTGTAGTGGTTCTAGATGTGACAATGGTTGTGGAGGATGGTGCATTCACGATTGCTCCAGTTGTTCTGGTTCTTGTGATGGATGTAGTGGTACTTGTAATGCTAATGGTTGTACTGGAATATGTGGCGGTAGTTGTTCGTCTACTTGTGGAAGTTGTTCTGGAACGTGTGCTGACGGTAGTTCTTGTTTCGCCGACACAGGAGTGAACTTTATAATGAATTCTAAACTTAGGTGAATTATTATGAAAATTACACTAACTGATAAAAATGGAAACCAGGTGTTGGCTGTAGAAAGCACAACCCCGGTTAGTCAATTTGATTATGTTAAATTGTATAAAGATGCAGTAAATGTGCTTTCAGATGTTTGTAAAAAATACAAAGCTAAGGCGTTCGTTGAAAATACAAAGCAAGAATGCAATTTAACAGTATTTGTAGATTATTCTTCAAACGTTTCAATTGATACGCTTTACAGTGAAACTTCGAAAGCATTAAATGGGCATTATTCAAAGAAAGGTATTATGTTTACACCTGACGATGTTGGTGACATGTACATACAAGGTAAAGATGTGACTGGTATCACTTATCATGCAAGAGTAAACAATTCTGAAACGACTAAAAAACAACCTAATTCACAAGAGATTCTGAATTTATCAGAAGTTAAACAATTGTTATCACTTAATAATAAAGAAATATTCTCTACAAAATTCTCGGATACTGATAAAATATCTGTAAAATATTTGTTTTTTAAATCAGATTTTGAGGAAAGCCTTCGTAAAGGTAATAAACAGTTTACAATCGGTCAATTGTCTTATACATGTGCGAACAATGGTGATTATGGAAATTTTGACGATTTCGATGTGTTTGTACCCGCATTTAAAGTGTTGTGTCAAAAAATCAATTTACAAAAACTTAAATTAGAACTTAGTGACTATAGTGATGATGAAACTGTTTACATTTTAGCATCATTTAAATGATTATTTTAATCGTAACTAGAAGGTTTCGTGCCTTCTAGTTATATTTTTATTACTATATAAACACTTTTAATGACTAATTTAAACAAATGAGGAGTATTGTATGAACGAAGTATCTCCAGAAATAGGTGGAATTGAAACGGATATCGAGTATGATATCTCTGGATTCCTTGACGGTATTGAAGGAACTCTTTCCAAACAATATGCTTATGCGCCTTGTTGGAACAGACCTGTTGCCGGAAATAAATTCAAAGAAGGTTTTGAAGCTGTGTTTGGTATCAGTGTAGAAGATATCGATGACGTTGAAGAACAGCTCACAAATATTGAAAACGCTGATTTAAGAGATAACAAAATCCAGCTTTATTTCGATTTGGTTGAAAAAATTAAACAAATGTATGATACCTATCTTGGTATTACATTTGATGAACAACCTACTACTACTATCGACATGAATAAACTGTACATGGTTTACAGAACAATTTATGTAAATTTTACAAAGTTTATCAGAGATTGTGTAATTGGCCGTTGTACAAAAGAAAATATTCCATTCAAAGATGAAGATGGAAACATCCTTAACAGCGTAATCCAGCAGACAGTTGGCGATGAAAATGTTTTCACAGATGAAAACATTCGTGAATGGTTGTTTATTGCTGACCCTGGAAATATTGAATATGAATATGTGTTTGGAAAGTTTATTCCAAATATTGATGATGAAACTGATGCATCTGGTATTGATGGACTCACAGAAGTTTGTATCAATAATGATGCGTTCAGAAAATATATTAATTCAGAGTTCCGTTATGCTGTAGCCAACTTTGGATTGGTAAACTATAACGATATCTTTAATCATAACTAAAGGATTTAGATAATGAAAAAGACAGAAAAATTCCAAACCGTTAAGGAAGTAATAGACCTTATCGAGAGTATTCCTACATGGCAGGTTGAATATAGGGTTAGATTTGTAAGGCAACAATCCTAATTCTTGCGAACACATTTGGTGCGGTAGTATTAAGGAGTATAAACGTGTCGCACCGAGGTTGTTCAATAAATTGAAGGTGAACTCATTCAAGTTAACACATACTAATTCGTATGCAAACTCTGTCGAGTATTTAATTTCTATTGATATAAACTATTATGGATTTAATGCTGAACAGCTTAAACAATTGTTTATAGCTCAATCGCATAATCTTTCAGCCAAAGAGGAAATCGCCGCTGAAACGACTAAGCTTGAATGTACCACTAAGTGGGCTGACAAGCTTAGTAAAAAATTGGGAATAGATGTAACTTCAGTTTTAGCTGTTAGGGACTCTCTGATTTCCCTTCAAAACGATGAAATTATAAATGCAGCACATCGTATGACTTGTAAAATTATGGCCGAGCGTATCGATGAAAATAAACTTGAAATCGAACAGAATAATAAAATTATTCGTGCCGCTGAGAAAATTGTAAATACATTGAATAAATTAAAAGGAGAAAAATAAATGGCAAAAGAAAAGATGAGTGTTGCTGCTAAGAAAGGCGACAAAATCCCTCTTAAAATTGTAGCTGGTCCAACAGAACAGGGAAAGGCAGTTCTCCCACAGTCAAAAGTTACAAAGACTTTGTTCGGAACTGAAAAAGGGGATTGGCTTCCTGTAATTCATGCTGTTGACAACACAAAGAAAGTTGATGACGGTGATGAGCGTTTTGTCTTCAAAGCCGAAAACCTTGATGGTAAGCTGAGAACTTATTTCACAAATCGTCTGGTTCAGTTTGGTGAATTTGAAAGTATCTGTCCATTGTTCGGACTTGACCCTGCTAAATCCGGCACAGATCTTGGTATCGAATTTGGTACAGATATCTACGTTTATACTGAAGGACGCGATAAAAACAATAAACCTGAAATGACAGTACAGGTTATTTCAGCAAAAGCAATTCCTACAGTAGGACCTTGTAAAACTTATTACAACGAAGATGATAATCTTTGTATTATCTTGAATACACAGACTGGAAAACTGGTTATTTCTAAAATCAACAAAAAAGAAGGAAGAGGTTCTTCTCTTGAAGTTTGTGGAGAAGAACACGATAACGTTCTTGGTTTCTTCTTCTCTGTTTCCACAAAGGCTATGCGCGATGCATACGCTGAAGAAACAGCAGAATATTACGAAGAAATCTTTAAACGTTCTCATGCGACACATACAGTTGATGGTGTAATTGACCGCATGATCCTTATTTCGGATTGTCTGGATAAGAATACTATCGATAAGCTTCGTGCAGAAGAAGTTAAGAAACTTTTTATCCCAAAAGTGAAGGAATGGTTCGATTCTCTTCCAAGCTTTGACAAGAAGAAGTTCTGTTACAAGTTTGACCATGCATTCAGATTTGATGTAAGCGTTATCTTTGATGACGGAGTTACAGTAGACAATCTTACTGCTGAAACTGCGAAGTTTGATAAGAATGCTTTGCTTAACATCATTTATCCAGATATCGTATCAAACGTTACAAAGGAATACGATGGAACTATCGAATACGACGATGCCGGTTTACCTGTTGTCAACAATGAAGATAAGAGAAATCTTGAATTCATCGGCTTTAAGAAAGAACAGACAGACCAGCTTATTGCTGCCACAATCGAAATGCTCAATCAGTCAAAACAGAATGTAGAATCTTCTAAGAAGACTCTCGATGATCCTGATTTCAAGACAAAGTGTTTCGATGCAGAATGTGTTCTGCTTCCATTAATTTCTGAGGCAAACAAATTTGCTGTTGCTGCTGTAACAGAACACGTTACTGAATACAACTATCTTAAGAACAAGTATGATTTCGGTCTTGACGTAGCTCATCACGATGAAGCATCAAATGCTGCTATCCAGAGTCTTGCTTCTCTTCAGATTCTTTCACGCTACCAGGTAAGAAAGCAGTTTGAAAACCGCGAATTTGAAAATCTTCACACTTTCAAATCTGTAATGGTTTACTTTGCCGCAATGAAACGTGCTAGAATCGTTTGTAAAGAAAATGGTGTAGATAATTATGGTGCGCTCAATGCATTCTACACATTTGCACTTGAGAAGATTAAGTTCATTGCTGACGAAGGTCTCTCATACTTTACAAACCGTGTATTCAATACATTCATGATCGGACAGAATCAGTCATATCTTTCTTCTCTCCGCATTTTCATAAACAACAGTTTGCTTATCGAAAACTTCAGAGGGCTCGAACAGAAGGATGCTATTTCTAAGATGCTTGGAGAAATTTCTTCAAAAGATACTTATATTGAAACAATGGCATCTTACCCAATGCGAAATGTAATGACAGTTGCAAAGTCACTTGTCGGAATTAATAACTTTATTGAAGCTGACAATGAACGTCTCATTAAGTCTTTCGAAGAAGAAAATGCTCGTCTTACAAAAGATATGCATCTCTCTATCAATATGGAAGACCCTGAACTTGACAAACTGTCTGCTACACTGTATGATGAACTCTGGAACATTCGCGAACTTATCAACAACAATTTCGATGGTATTGTAGACTTCTGTCGTGTTATCGAAGTTAACGCTGCTGCTGAAGTTGAAAAAATCAGTTCACGTAAGGTAAAAGGCCTTGGCGGATACATGGATGTAGGTGCAGATTTCGTAGCAGTTTCAGGTGTATTGAAATACATTGAAGCTATTGCTCATAAGAAAATCAAGGATTACGATTCTGTAACTGGTGAACTTACTGGCGAACATGATATCACAACTGAAGAAGTTAAGAATATCATTATGCGCTGGTTGCTTACAACCGTTACAAAAGAAACAACCTGTGGTGCTTATAATCGCTTGGCTGACGAAATGGCTGCTATTTGTGAAGGAATGAATGACAGCTCTCGAACGAGTGAAAATGCAAGTTTTGCGGCTTCAATTGCTGCGATGACTGCTTGTGAAGAAATCATTGGCGGTCGTGCTGATGACGGTGTAAACGATGACCTTATCTACGCTTTCGATGCATCAGTTGTAAAGACTGTTGGTAAAGATGCGTTGAGTACAGTTATCGCTGGTCTCCAGGGTAAAGAAGAAGATGGTACATCTCGTCTTAACAAGGCTCGTGTGGATGGAATCAAAACAAACTTTGAACTTTCTATTTACAATGCACGTATTGCGCGCGCAGTACTCGACGAAGTAATCGAGTATTCAAAGACACTGACTGTTCCAAAGGAATAATGTATGGTTGGAGTTATACTTAGCATATCTGCATATTTTATCATAGGTTATTTGTATCTCTCAGACGTGTTCAAAAGAGATAGATTTAACTATGATGAAATAAAGAAAGAGCTTGGTGATATTGGCGATATGGAACCTGTGGATAAACTTCTTGTATTAGTTTGGCCATTGTTTCTGATTAGTGATATTACGCAGCTTATAAAAGATAAGTTCAAACGTAAATAAATGAACTACCGGCTCATAACTGAGCCGGTATTTTTTGCTGCTAACTGTGGAAGTGGGTGTTCTGGAGAATGTGTTACCGATTGTAATAAAATATGTACTAGTTGTTCTAACAATTGTACAGAAAACTGTAAAACAGTCACATGCTCGAGTTCTTACTGTAAC
>Ga0247611_10008446_pt1 | contig 12683 bp, 13 predicted proteins | sample 177DNAGHGhighgp2_FD_192422 | JGI IMG/M metagenome (GOLD analysis project Ga0247611, IMG submission 192422) | Sheep rumen microbial communities from Palmerston North, Manawatu-Wanganui, New Zealand - 1770 DNA GHGhigh gp2 | ecosystem: Host-associated > Mammals > Digestive system > Stomach > Rumen... | reverse complement strand
GGAAGCGGAGGAAGAGGGCAAGATGACCTTTGCCAATCCCCGCAACTGCGCGGCCGGCACTCTCAGACAGCAGGATACAAGGATCACAAAGCAGCGCAATCTGTCTCTGTTTATCTTTAATATTCAGGAAAGCCGCGGAAGAACTTTCACGACGCATTCCGAAGGATATGAATTCCTTAAGGAAAACGGCATAAAGACCATTGAACTGTACTATACATGCAGGACTAAGGATGAAGTGTGGGATGCCATACAGAAGATAGGAGATGCGAGAGGCTCACTTGCGTATGATATAGACGGTGCGGTTGTTAAGATCAATGATCTCCGTGTAAGAGAACAGATGGGCAACACCATAAAATTCCCGCGTTGGGCCATTGCGTATAAGTATCCGCCCGAGGAGAAAGAGACAAAGCTTTTATCTGTTGAAGTTGCTACTGGGAGAACAGGCAGGGTAACTCCCGTAGCAGTATTTGAGACTGTAAGCCTTTGCGGAACCAAGGTGAGCCGCGCTACTCTCCATAATCAGGATTTTATAGATGAGCTGGGTCTTGGGATCGGAGATACGATCGTAGTATACAAATCAGGGGAGATCATACCGAAAATCAAATCGGTTAATAAGGATAAGAGACCCTCTGACTGGGTTCCTTATAAGATGCCGGATACATGTCCTTCATGCGGGGCAAAATTAGTCAGGAACGGAACGGAAGCCGACCTTAAATGCGTTAATCTTACCTGTCCCGGAACAATAGTCAACAGCATTGCAAATTTTCTGTCCCGTGACTGCATGAACTGCAAGGGATTCGGTATCGAGTACATACGTAAACTCGTTGATGCAGGTTTTATCAGAAATATCGCAGATATATATACTCTGAAGGATAAGCGTGAAGAACTTATAGAAGCAAAGATATTAGGACTGGAGAAGAATACCGATAAGATCCTTGCTGCTATAGAAGAATCCAGACTGCAGGCAGGTCCTGACAGAGTTCTTGCAGGTCTCGGCATACCCGGAATAGGCAAGGCGTCATCCAAGGAGCTCATACGCTGTTTCCATTCGATCGATAATATCATGTCTTTGAGCGTCGAAGATCTGATGACGGCCGGTGATATAGGACTTATTACGGCTGAATCCATAAAGGGGTTCTTTGATGAGGAACCAAACAGGGTACTTCTTGCCAGACTTAAAGAATACGGTCTGAGATTTGAGGCGGAAGAAGTTGAAGCAGCCGGCTCGTCTCTCGAAGGCAAGGTCTTCTGCATCACGGGAACTCTTCCCGGCATGGACCGTAATGAAGCTTCGGCTCTTATTGAGAGTTATGGAGGGAAAGTAACTTCATCCGTATCCAAAAAGACGGACTATCTTTTAGCAGGGGATGCTGCCGGAAGCAAACTTACAAAGGCGCAGTCCCTGGGTGTAAGCATCATATCTCTTGATGATCTGAAGGGAATGCTATGAACAGTGAGAACAAGATGATGAAGGACCGGATCAGATCCATAATAAGGGACAGACGTAAAAATCTGTCTGAAGAGATATGCGAAGAATGCGCCGGTATCTTAAGTTCTAATCTTGAAGATTATATTACCAATGAATTGAACCTGGATCTCAGTTCTGTCAGTGTTGCATCATATATGCCTGTTTCAGGAGAGATATCATCTCTTCCGTTCTGCCGCAAGGTCCTGGAACTCGGAGGCACAGTCATGATGCCGGCAGTGGAAGGACAGAACATCATATTCCATAAGATCTTAAGCCTCGATGAAGGATTTGCGGCAGGAAGCTTTGGCATACCCGAACCGGTGGAATCACTTGAAGAGGCAGATGCAGATTCGGCGGATGTAATAATAGTTCCCGGAATAGCATTCAACGACGAAGGCATACGGCTCGGGCAGGGCGGAGGATATTACGACAGATTATGGGCCGGGCTCGGAGGAGATTCCCCAGACAGAAAAAGTGTTATAATCGGGGTGTGTTATGACTTTCAGATCATGTCAGGCATTCCTGTTGAAGCAAATGATATGGCAGTCGATGTTTTATTTGAAGTAACAACGGATATCTAGGAGAGTAAGGTGTATTTTTTTACTAATCTGGCAATTCATGCATTTATCTGTGTAGCACTGATCGTTGTTATGATCATTTTTACCGACCGCAATTTTAAGAGAAAGACAAAGCATGTCGTAACATATTTTATACCTGTTGTAATGCTTATCCTTATAGGCGTTGACGTTACAAGATATCTCGCTCCAAGGCTCCTTGATGTCAGTAATGTAATCGGCAACGTTACCTATATCCACACTGGCAAGATCGAGAGCGTTTCGCAGTTTAACAATTATTTTATTGTTGACGGAGAGACTTATTTCATTAATCCTCTGAATAATAATCTGCAGCAGGGAGAGACTGTCAGAGTCACATATACGCCGTCATCCAACTATGCAATGTCAGTAACGAGCAATGTCGAAGTGAAGGACGACTGACATCTCATTTTGTCTCAAAATGTCTCATTAGTCTCACAGACCCCTCTGTAGTCTCAATTTAAGGGGTTTTCAAATCAAATTGTTGTAATTATCCTCTGACGCTGTAACAATGATCCTATACATATCCGAAAGGGGTGATACGATGGGTCGTAAACAGTTTGCCAAGGGAAGAACGGTATATAACGCGAACAGGGATATCGGACTTTATGTGATCAGTGACAACGATCTTCTGATGGAGAATGTCAACAATGAACTGAAGCGCAAGGGGATAATAGGCGTTACAGATCGAATGGGCAATGTCAGATATTATATTGACGGCAGAAAAGGACTCGAGACTACTGCAAATCAACTCAAGAATGTTGTTGAAGATTTCGAAGTTAACGGGGCGGAGAAGGCAAGTGAAGAATTTGCAAAGGCACAGCTTTATGATGCGATTGCACATGAGATATTCTTTTACTATGATTTTGATTTTTCTCTTATAGGGAGCAACATACTCTATGCAATAGTCAGGGATATCCTTGAAGAGAAGTTATCTCTCAATGATTCCCTTAAGGAGATATGTGCTTTCAACGAAGATGAATTCGGCATGAATTATTCTCAGATGGTAAGGAATCTCCGCTATTCATTGAGCAACAGTAATCTTCACTTTCTTAAGACAAGAATTGCTATACGCAAACTGGCTCTGGAGATAAGAGATACGCTTAATGCGAGGGCGGGAATTCAGGGAATAGGATAATAAAAAATGGCTGCCATCCGGCAGCCATTAATTTTAAATCAGGATAATATTAGTTGATAGCATCCTTGAAGCTCTTACCAGCCTTGAAAGAAGGTGTCTTAGAAGCCTTGATCTTGATCTTCTTGCCTGTTGCAGGGTTACGACCCTCACGAGCTGCTCTCTTCTTAGCGGAGAATGTACCGAAGCCAACGAGAACAACCTTGTCATCCTTCTTAACTGCGCCTACGATAGCATCGATAGTAGCCTTAAGAGCTGCCTCTGAATCCTTCTTGCTGAGACCGGACTGTGCTGCGATTGCATCAATTAATTCTGTCTTATTCATTATTTTGCCTCCTGAATTTAGCCTTGAATAGGCGAATTGCATTTTGATTATTACCTTAAACACTCGTTGTGTCAAGGGGTTTTATGAAAATCGGTCATTATTTTAGCGTACATTTCTTTATTCCCTGAAAAAAACAAAAAAATCTTTGACAAATGACCTTTTGAATGACTTTTTTGCCTTCAGATGCTATTATATGACATTGCAAGATTCTTACTATAGAAACAGGAGGAAATATACATGATAGTAACAAAAGATACAGTTATCGGAGATGTTGTAAATGCTGATGAGGGAGTAGCTTCCATACTTATGTATGCAGGACTTCACTGTCTCCACTGCGCACTTGCTTCAGGAGAGACTATTGAAGAGGCATGTATGGTTCACGGTATTGACTGTGATGAGCTGGTCGAGGAGATCAATAATTACTTCCAGTCAAAGGGTTGATCACCTGTTCTTAACAGGGGGATATGCAAAATAGTATCCCACACCCCATTTTGTGCTTATAAAATCAATGTCGGGGAGAATGACACTGAATTTCTTGCGGATATAAGATACATTTACCATTACAAGGTGATTGTCGCATTCAGTATCATCTCCCCAAACATTTGAGTAGATCTCTTTGATGCTGACAGTCTTGTTCGGTGTCTCCGCAAGGTAACTCAATATCTCGAATTCACGGTTGGTTAGTCTTACATTTTTACCATCAAGGAAAACTTCACGAGTCTTGATATTCATAGACAGAGGGGAATAGTCCAATACCATATTGACGTCTCTGGATGTTCTCTTCAGGCAGGCATTAATACGGAGCTTGAGTTCTCTGATGTCGCAGGGATATACAAGATAATCATCACAGCCGGCTTCGTAAGCTCTGATCTTGTCATCAATGCTGCCCCTGTCAGTGTATACGATGACCGGAACCGATAATGAGACAAGCTTTTCAAGACAAGCCTGGCTGCTGCATATGGCAGCGTCAATAACACCTGATTCAAGACCTGACAATGCAGAATCTGCATCAGTATCAGCTATAACCGAAAAGCCTTCCGACTTAAGATAATCAGATGTCATTTCAAGTGTTGATCTGTTGCTGTCGATAATAAGTAGTGAATTCCCGGGCATTTGGAGGTTCTCCTTAAGGATTTAAATATTAGACCAAAATAGATTATATTAAATTGCCATTTTCCCTTATATCAAAAAAATCTATAATTTTGTCAAAATCGTACCTTTTTTTGTAACTATCTTACGTATATTCATGCGATAATCATTTTATGACAGATGACCGGATAATTCTTCATGTTGATCAAAACTGCTTTTTTGCCTCGGTCGGGATGATCTACCATCCCGAATACCGTAATGTTCCGATGGCGGTTGCAGGTGATGCCAAAACCAGGCATGGAATAATCCTTGCCAAAAATCAGCTTGCCTCGGGATATGGCGTCAAGACTGCAGAGGCAATATGGCAGGCGCAGGCCAAATGCCCGGATCTGGTCCTTATCCCTCCGGAGTATGAGAAGTATGAGTTATATTCCAAAAAACTGAAATACATGTATACCGAGTATACTGACCGGGTGGAGCCTTTCGGACTTGATGAATGCTGGCTTGATATGACCGGCATCCTTGAAGATTTCGATGAGGCCAAAGAATTTGCCGATGAGCTCAGAAGACGTGTGCGTGAAGAATTCAAACTGACATGTTCTGTAGGGGTGAGTTTCAATAAATGTTTTGCAAAACTTGGAAGTGATTACAGGAAGCCTGATGCGACAACGGTCATAACACGTGATGATTTTAAGAGCATCGTATGGCCTCTTCCGGCTTCCGATCTCCTTTTCGTAGGGAAATCAACTGTAAAGAATCTGTCCAAGATAAATGTGAACACTATCGGGGATCTTGCTGCATTAGACAGGGATTATACGGTATCCTTCCTTGGAAAGAGCGGTGCCATGCTTTGGGATTATGCAAATGGAATAGATGATTCTCCGGTCAACGAGGTCAGATATAAGCGTGATATAAAATCAATAGGCAATTCAACAACTCCTCCTGAAGATATGGTCTCGATCGATGATGTAAGGAGGACTCTTCTGCATCTTGCCGGGTCTGTCTCGTCTAGGCTTCGAAAGCATGATTACAAATGCACAGTCATACAAATACATGTGAGAGACCGCGATCTCCATGTTTATGAACATCAGCGCGTGCTTTTTGAGCCTACTGATGTCAAGAAGGATATCTATGATATGGCTGTGGAACTGTTCATGGAATCATATGACTGGCACAGCTCAGTAAGGAGCGTTGGTATAAGGTGTTCAAATCTTATATCATCAGATGAGGGGGAACAGATCTCGATCTTTGCCGATCAGGACAAGAGGGAGAAGGATGAGAAACTCGGCAAGGCAATAGATGAGATAAACAGAAAGTTCGGCAAAGGAACAGTAAAGAGTCTCGGTGAGGTAGACAACAGAAAATGCGATACTTAAGTGCTAATGACTATTATCGCCGCAGATTCGGGCGGAAAATGTATAAAGCTTCGATAAGCCTTAAGGTTACCTGTCCGAACAGAGACGGCAAAAAGGGCGTGGGCGGCTGCATTTTCTGTTCCGCCGGCGGTTCAGGCGAGTTTGCATCCTCATCCGATATGACCGTTACCGGACAGATAGATCTTGCGGTATCAAGAGTATCGGCTAAAGCCGGGCAGGATGCCGGGTATATTGCTTATTTTCAGAGTTTTACAAATACATATTGTGATACCGGATATCTCAGAAGTGCTCTTGAGGAGGCTGCAGGTCACCCAAAGGTCTTTGCAATAGCAATAGGAACAAGACCGGATTGTCTTCCCTCAGACATGGTCGATATGCTGTCTGAGATCAACAGGAAGATCCCTGTCTTCATCGAGCTTGGTCTGCAGACATCGAATGACGATACGGCTGTCAGGATCAACCGATGTTATAAGACGGAAGAATTCACGGAGGCAGTATCCAGACTGAATGACAGGGGCATTGAAGTAACGGCTCATATCATTTTCGGACTTCCCGGGGAAAGTGAAGAGGACATGATGAATACTGTCAGAACAGCAGTGGAATCAGGGTGCAGGGGCATCAAGTTTACGACATTGTATGTTCTTGAAGGAACACGTCTTGCAGAAATGTACCGGGATAAAGAATTTGAAGTTCTTGGAATGGAAGAGTATTTTGATATTATAGACCGTGCTCTGGAGATCATTCCTGAAGACATTGTCATTCACCGTCTGACAGGAGACGGACCGAAGAGCTTGCTTATAGCTCCGGAATGGACGAAGAACAAGAGAATGGTCATCAATTATATAAACAGGAGATTTGGTAATGGGTAAGTACATTAAAGAATACCTGGCGGAAGTGGAAGCATTTGTTGCAGCTCTTCCTGATAAGAACAGCAGCGAGATATCCGAATTTCTTGCTGAATTCGAGAAGAAGATAGGTTTCTTCCAGCATGAACGCCTCATTCATCTGATGGTCACTCTTACATTTGCCATACTGCAGATCTTTACGGTGTTTGCCGTATTCATTGTGCCTTACCCGACAAGCCTTACTTTCGTTGTCCTTACAGTTATCATTCTGTGCCTGCTGACAGGGTATGTTTTTCATTACTATCTGCTCGAGAACAGTGTTCAGAAAATGTATCATCTGAGGGATGACATAATCAAAGCGCAAAAAGGCTTAAAGACAGATGCTGTTTAATTCCATCCCGTTTGCGATCTTTCTTCCCGTTGTCTTTGCTCTTTACTGGCTATGTCCCGATAAATTCAGATGGGTGGTAATGCTCATATCCAGTTATTGGTTTTACATGAGCTGGAAGGCTGAATATGTTGTGCTGATCTTTCTGACAACTCTCATATCATATCTGGCGGCTATCGTAATAGAAAAGAAAAATGACCCGGTTATCAGGCGGATCGTCCTGATCGTGTCTCTGGTATTCTGTCTCGGAATCCTTTTCTTCTTTAAGTATTTTGATTTTGTATCAGCAAGTACAGCTGAGCTGCTGCATATGTTTTCAATAGATGTTTCTCCTGTATCACTGATGCTCATTCTCCCCGTAGGAATATCTTTCTATACGTTTCAGACATTAAGCTATGTTATTGATGTGTATAAGGGTGATACACCTGCAGAGTATCATTTCGGAAAGTATGCAGCATTCGTGTCATTCTTTCCGCAGCTTGTGGCAGGTCCTATTGAGAGAACAGGAAATCTCCTTCCGCAGATCAAAGCAAAACATGAATTTGATTATTCTCTTGCAACATATGGATTAAAGCAGATGGCGTGGGGATATTTCAAGAAGATTGCTGTGGCAGATACCGTATCGATATATGTGAGCAAAGTCTATGATAGTCCGTCTGATTATCAGGGATTTGCACTTCTCCTTGCAACACTCCTGTTTTCTGTTCAGATCTATTGTGATTTCTCAGGTTACTCTGACATTGCGATCGGAACTGCAAAACTGTTTGGGGTGAAGCTGATGACAAATTTCAACAGTCCGTACTTCTCCCAAAGTGTGAAGGAGTTCTGGAGCAGATGGCATATATCGTTGTCTACATGGTTCCGTGATTACATCTATATTCCCATGGGCGGCAACAGAACGGGCAAGATCCGTCACGCCGTCAATATCATGGTCACGTTCCTGGTGAGCGGATTGTGGCATGGTGCCAACTGGACATTTGTTATCTGGGGAGGGATACATGGTCTTGCCCAGATCATCGAGGGTATGTTTATATCGAAAAAGAATCTGAGAAGCAAAGGAATCATAGGTGCAATAAGATGTGTTCTATGCTTTGCTTTCTGCGCCTTTGCATGGATCTTCTTTGTCTCGGATTCTCTTTCTGAAGCATTGTATGTGATAACGAATATGTTCTGTGGTGCTTCACATCCTCTGACATATTTTGCTGATGGTTTTGAAGCTGTCGGACTTGTCAAAGGTGCCCCGGTATATCTGATAATATCACTTGTGCTGATGGCAGCCTTTGATCTGTGCTCTATGAGAAAGGATGTTATAGAAGTAATATCATCCCGGAAGAAAGTGGTCCGCTGGATCATTTACGTTGTATTCGTGTTATGGATCATTATCAATGTTCCCTGTACGGATACTTCAGAGTTTATTTATTTTCAGTTCTGACGGAGGCATTGCGGTGAAAAGGTTTCTGCTAAACATATTCCTGTTCCTTATTATCCTGATATGCGGATGCGCCTGTCTTCTTGCTTTTGATTTCTTTGTAGTCGGGAATCAGTATAACAACAATTACGAAGCGGCTCTTATAGACAAGGTGGACAGGCTCGAAAGCCTTGGCAGCCCGAAGATCATCCTTGTGGGTAATTCCAATCTTGCCTTCGGGATCAATTCAGCAATGATAGAAGAAGAGATGGGGATGGATGTTGTCAATACGGGTCTTTTTCTTGGCCTTGGAAATGCTTTCAATGAGAATATAGCAAAACTGAACATAGGTGAGGGTGATATCGTTGTTGTCTGCCATAACTATTATTATGATGATGATGAGATAAGTGACAGGACTCTTGCATGGGTTGCGATAGAAAAGAATCTTGAACTGTGGAAGATACTCCGTCCCAAGGATTATGTCCCCATGATAGAAGCTTATCCGGAGTATTCGCGCAAAGCGTTCTACAGGTGGATCACGCAGACAGGAAACGAGCATGATGTTCAGCTTTATCAGCGGGACTGTTTTAATGAATATGGCGATTTTGCATACAGATTTGATTCAAGGCAGATAGATCCTGATACATACTTTTCTGAAGTAAGTGTTCCCGTACCCATGGTAAATAATCTGTGTACAGACAGGCTGAATGAGCTCAACCGGTTTGTAACAGACAGAGGAGCGAGTATGGTAATAGCAGCTTATCCGATTGCATACGGTGAGTATTCGACATTCAGTGAAAGTGATTTTGAAGCTTTCCGTGACCGGCTGCAGAGTTCTGTTGATTGCGAAGTCATTTCTGACTATACGGATTACTTCTATTCCTATGATAAATTCTATGATATGCTGCTGCATCTCAAGGCGGAGAGTACTGATGAGAGAACAGCGCAGCTTATAGCTGATCTGAAAGCCTGGCAGGAAGATCAGGCATAAGAAAACGGGCCTTTAGATAGACCCGCACCTTTTATATTATACACCCCGTATTTCAAGGGCAACACTGACAGAATGCCAAAAAGACAATTCCTTATTTGTCATTTGTGTTACATTGTAAAAGTCCTGTTGTGAGGTAAAATAAAATCAGTTCCAGGGAATGCGGAGACGTAAGTTGACAGATTCCCGACAGAGCCGCCAGAAGGATTAAAGCTTGTGGGGCGTATGGCAAGAACCTGTAGAGTAGCAATATTTGAGGGCGAAGCCGATGAGACGAAGTTGACTGAGGTCAGCGGATACGGAGCAGAAACTTGAAACTAACGGAGATACGAGCAGCGGTTATCGCGAGTTGTCTTTCGAGATGAATTTGCAGATCGCAGGTTGTAGCATACAGTTGATTTGGTATCGGCCCGCGTGCTTGTGAGATGTCACAGCCGACAGGAAAGAACCATAGCTTCAACGGATGCTGTGTCGGTCGGACAACCGAGTAGCCGGTACTAGTGGTGCCGGACGGGTACCAGGTAAAGTTCGGCGAAGGGAAGACCTTAAGCACGATATAGTAGCGCGTTGTAGCAGTCATACAGTTGCTGCAATGTCGGATGAGTGCATTCGCTCGTGGAGTTGAAAGGGCTTGTTGTGGTGAATCGTTATTGGGGTAACCCGTACGTATATTGGTTCGCTGGGACGAAGGAGAGTTGTCTTGCAAAAGGCAACTCTTTTTTTGACTCTGCTGTTTTGTTATAATCAAGTAACTTATACATTTAGACGGAGGAATCTGACATGAGTGAACCTGCAGCTGATAAGATCCTTGAACAGTCAGAGAATGAATCTTCTATATCTGATAAGATAAAAGAATCCAAGGAAGTCGTTCTTAAGCCGACAAGACGTTTTTTTGCCAGGGTGCTTGATCTTGTGTTGGTCGCCGCCGCAGTAATTCCGTTGGTCTATTTTTGTCATTTCACGGAACTGTCAGTTAAAAACTATATAATCGTGCAGGTCATATTTGCCGCAGTCTTCCTTGTCTATGATTTCCTGATGACTTTCTTTGCCGGTGCGACAGTCGGAAAAATGCTGGCAGGTCTGGGTGTGACTGATGAGAATCTAGGGAAGATATCTTTTGCAGGTGCACTTAAAAGGTCGTGCCTTCTTCTCGTTGCCGGATTAGGACTTCTGATCCCGCCGGTAACCATCGTAATGACAATACTGTCATTCATTAAATCGCGTCAGAAGAAAACGCTTATCTGGGAGAAGGGAAACAGGACTTATGCTCACTATATCACTGCATTAAGATGCATGTGGAGTTCTTTGCTCGTGGTTGCAATAGCGGCTCTCTTTATATCACCTGTTGCAATAGACCTGCTCAGGCTCGTTCCTTATACAGGACAGATAACAGAGGAGCAGTTTAATGCAGATTATGATGCTATAGAGAAGAAATACCTGAAGTCTGTAGATGATGCAGGAAGAGAATACGATCCTGCTTTCTACAAAGAGAATAAACTTTACAATATGGACGGTTTCAGCTACATAACGGATAGTGAGGGAACCGTAGAAGGATTTACTTACAGTACTATAACAATTTACAATGAAAATTTCACGTCGGAAGAGAGGGATCTCGTAATTATCGGCCTGGCTGCACTTATATCATCCGATAAGGATAACAGGGCAACATATAATGTCAGTCTGGAATCTTTTACCAGATTATTTGAAATGCCTTTTGAGGATCATGATATAACATCCGGCGGCGTTCGTGTCATTCATAAGGCCGTGCCTCAGAACGACGGATATCTTATTACCTATAATGTCAGTTTTGCAGATTATTCAGCAGAGGTCGATACTGATGAATCAATGTGATACATGTCTGTTTTACATCTATGATGATGTATCGCAGGAATACTTCTGCGACTGTGACATGGACGAAGATGAACTCCTTCAGTTAATGAGCAGCAAAGAACGCTCCTGCCCCTATTACAGGGACGGGGATGAGTATAAGACCGTACGTCATCAGATGTGATCAGAGAATGAACTTCTTGAGGTTCTCGAGAAGAGTATTGCCTTCCAGACTGTCTATTACCTGTCTGTCTTCATCATCCATGGCGAATTTGCCAAGTATATCCTTGAGTGATGATGAAGAAGAAGTATTCTGCACGGGAGCAACATTGCTTCCTCCGCCCGTGGAACCAACCTTGGGATAATTGGAATACTCTACTCCGGATTTTGCTCCGGGCTGTTTATATGTGTTGTTTGCAGCTGATACTGAAGACATCATGGCAGGAGTGATGCTGCTCATGATCGTCCTTGCCTGATTGAAATCAAGTCCGGATGCGGCAGCAACCTCGTTAATGAAATCAGTCTTTGAACCGCCTAATATCTTGGAAAGGATCTTATCACCGTCAACGAGGTCTGCACCTGCGAGCTGTGATCTCATTGATCCTGAATTTGTATGCTGGTCGAGTGCTCCCATGAGTGATGCAGCACCTTCCTCAGTTGAAGCATTTTCCACAAGTGAATTGAGGAGTGTGGGAATTGCCTTTGTAATAGCAGCTTTGATCTGGGGCGGGTTGGCATTTGACCTGGATGTCAGTGCGCTGAGAGAGTCAATAGATGTCATGCTGTCAATAAGGGTTTTTGTAAGGTCCATAAAAAGTTCCTCCTGATAATTCACTGTTCGCATTTTACCATAATGATAATCTGTTTGTGATAACTGTTTTTTGTTATAATAATTGACAGTACGCCGACAGGAGAAGGATCAATGATAGATTTTTATAATGCGTTTATCTCATATAAGCATGCACCGCTTGATATAAAAGTTGCCGAGCACGTTCAGAAGAATCTTGAACATTTTCACATCCCCGGCAAAATACAGAAGAAGACCGGCAAAAAGAGGATCGAGAGGATCTTCCGTGATAAGGATGAACTTCCTATCACCAGTGATCTTACGGATACTATCTCCAATGCACTTGAGAAAGCCGATTATCTCATTGTTATCTGCTCTCCAAATACAAAGCAGTCAATGTGGGTCAAGAGGGAGATCCAGTTCTTCCTTAAGAATCATACAAGAGACCGCATCC
>Ga0247611_10008445_pt1 | contig 12685 bp, 17 predicted proteins | sample 177DNAGHGhighgp2_FD_192422 | JGI IMG/M metagenome (GOLD analysis project Ga0247611, IMG submission 192422) | Sheep rumen microbial communities from Palmerston North, Manawatu-Wanganui, New Zealand - 1770 DNA GHGhigh gp2 | ecosystem: Host-associated > Mammals > Digestive system > Stomach > Rumen... | reverse complement strand
GCTGCTATAATTATTTTGCCACTACTTTTGAAATGCCAAAAGCACTGACTAAATAAGGCATATGATCTCTGATGCACTATTATCTTCACACAGAGCAAGTCTGTGCTTGATAATTCCTCGTGCTGACTAAATTATCACTGAGTTGTCAAAAGTGTCTCAGAATGTCTAAAAGCAAAAGAAAAGGACTAGAGTTGAGAGTCTCTAGCCCTTTCCCATAAGGAGTTCTCATATGAACAATAAGAACAATTTTATTTTAAGTGTTTGCCTTGTATATATCAATATACTTCTTCTGGACATCCATGGTCTTAGTTTGGAACTCAATAATTGTTCCACCCTTGACTCTGTATGCTCTCTGAACTTGCCACTCAGATGTGACTATGTTCACTTCATCATATGGGATGTCAACCTTACTCAAAGCTTCTCTCTTTGACATACCCAGAGACATGTAGTAGTCAACCTCTTCTGAATGTGTATGTTCCTTAAAGGCATCAAAGTTAATTCCACCAGCTTTAATAACTGCTTTTCCCTCAGTCTCAGTCTTGTATCTCTTAGGTGCAGTGAATTGTGCTCTGGTGCATATTTCTTCAATACCCCATCCACCTAGTTCATCATTAAGATTAATTTCAGTCTCTAGCACTTTCTTAGTCTCTTCATTGTAAATGCAGAAGATGGAGTCTGTATCAAAATAGCAAACATTCTTCCATCCAAACTTCAATGCAGTTGATACAAGCTGCACTCTAGTCCATGCTGGAATTGATGCAAGTGGGATGTATGTATATTTAGCATTGTATTCTTTCAATTCATTGTCATAAGTTTTCTCAGTGATCATTGAGTCTATGATTCCATCTTCATTGATATAGTTCTGGAAGACTTCTGTGTGAGGTTTTTCAACAAACTTACCATATGCTCCGGCATTGTTCAGAAGCTTATATCTTAATGTGTTGTAAGCATCATGAACTGCTTTTGCTTTCTTTCTCTCAATGAAGTTGTTAACAACATATTGCTTCCATGGGACAAATCTAGCTTTGTAACAATATCCATCAATATAATCTATTTCTAAATTGACATAACATTCATACATCAGAGGAATTTCAAAGTCAAATACATAGAGTTCAAACATCTCTGCTGTTGATAGTCCTATGAGTTTAATAATGGAGTGCAACTTAACTGCATCATATGAAACTCTAATATGACAGACATTGATGTGCTTAAAGTATTTGGTAGGTTTACCTTTGAAGTATTCACCATAACCATATGGATGAGGTTTTAATGCTACTTGACTAGGATGTGCTTGGTGCAAATCAATATGTAGAATAGGTGCTTTAATGTCCTTAAATTGATAATTAGAACAAGCATAGCAGATGCCACCAGCAAGGGCATGTCTGACAAACTCATTCTCTTCTTTTTCAAGTTCTGGATAGTATTTCCTATATTCTCTGTAAGGTTTTAATGCTTTAGGGAATGCAGTCTTTAATAATTTAAGCATTGAATAAGATGCCATAGAAACAGCATTGAAGAAGTCCTTGTCACCTCTTTCAACTTCACTAAGCAATATATCAATTATGATCCTTGTGTCCTTAAAGCAATATATCTTTTCTTTCTTGGTCGCATATCTCTTCTTTCTGTGCAACCTATTTTTAAGGTAATCAATTTCACCTTTTTGGGTAGGAAGATTAAAAGCTTTTGCTACATTCGCCAAACCTCCTCCATAAAGTTTAGCTAAGTCTCTCAATATAACATAGCCACTTTTCTTGTGGAACTTAAATTTGACTTCCCATACACTTGACACTGATTTTGTTGAAATAGAGTTGAACTTGTATTCAGACTCATCATCAATGCCCTCAGAGAACTCAAAACCTCTTGCTAACATGACTGGGAGCAAGAAACTCCACTCAAATGATAAGTTGTATATGTAAACAGCAATGTTCTTGCATTGTCTGCTTTCTTTACTATTGTGTCTTTTTGGTGTTGTTAGTTCTTCACATCTATCTAAGAATTCATCCATATCATAGAAGTAAGATGACTCATCATCCACTCTAGAATTCTCATCAATGAAACAACCTAACCACATTGATGTCTCTCTTTTTGCTCTACTTTCAGAGTCATTGTGAGACTCAATGTCCATTGCATAAAGCTTATAATTCCTTTTATGAATTCTAACTTTCATTAGATACCAAACAACAACTTGAGTTGTCTAGCAATTTCTTCTGGAGGAACATTTTTATCAACTTTATACATAATTTCATATGCCTTGCTTATCCACTCTTCTCTAATAGAATAAGCATTATCTATTAAATAGTCAGCAATTTCAACAAGTTCTTTTGACTTCTTAGACTTACCAGCATCTTTAATGAAAGCTGATAGAATTCTGACATTTTCATAGTAGGCAATACCAGAAGCATATTTTTCTTTCTCTGCGATCCATGAGAATGCTTCCTCTTCGCCTTGTTCTCTATAAATTCTTTTAAGTTTGTTATATCCCATATAACCGGCTGGATGTGTTTTACCACCTTTTGCCTTAAAAGCTTTAGACCACTTTTTCTTGACTTCCTTATAGTAAGTTTTCAAGTTATCTGGGACTTCCACTTTGACTTGTCTTTTGCCTCTTTGTCGCATAGCATAAGAAAGCTGCGTTGTTCTAGCTTCTGAAACTTTAACTCCAGCAAGGTCTCTTGCGTAAGCATTGCCACTTGCTCCAGATGGAAACTTAACTCCATCAACACTTCTAACTAAGATACCACCATCTGTCCTTTGGTAGTATTCAACTTTATGTCCTTGTCTCTGTAATTTAGAGACCACTTCTCTCATTGTCATAAATTGACCTCCTTAGATAAGAAAGGGCATCTAATCAGACATTGAGTCATGGAGTCACCCATGTCACTTGGAGGCACAAACTTCTCGTAAGAACTCTAATGTGGACATCCTCTCTGCTGTCAAGTGATTTTCTAGTCTTTGGTATAGATGCACTTTCCTTTATATTTTAGAATGGCAAGTCATCATCTGGCAAGTCGCATTCATCAACAAGTTCATCCATTGACTTACTTGCGACTTCTTCTGATGGAATTGATTTTTCTGTATCTTCTGACTTCTTGTCTAAGTATTTAACAATGTCAGCAACAACTTCAAATACTTTTCTCTTATTGCCATGTGTGTCTTCATAACTTCTCTGATTAAGTTTTCCATCAACTGCAACAAGACTGCCCTTTTTAAGATGCTGAGAACAATTCTCTGCTTGTTTATTAAACACAATTACATTCATGAAACAAGTTGCTCTACTTCCATCTGCATTAGCTAGTGCATTGTCAACTGCAATACACATTGTTGCAACAGATGTTCCAGAGTTTGTTTTGCGTAGTTCTGGATCACTTGTAATTCTTCCTACTAATAAGACTCTATTAAGCATCTTTCTTTCCACCCTTTCCAGTGATGTCAGATAAAATTAGCATTTTAATGTAATCTCTGAAAGCAGTTAACAATACAAGTGACTTTGTTGCATAAATACCCTCTTTATTAAAGGCATCAACAACTGCAGTCAATTGCTCTGCTTCTTTAATAGGGAATGTAATTTGAATGCCAACTTTTTTAGTTTTATCAAACATATTATGCCTCCTCATTGTCAATAGACTCTATTGCATGTAAGTCAAGAAGAATTTGTCTTTCAGAGTTTTCATCATAAGACACAGACTCAATATAGATTTTTGCATCTCTCTTTTCTCTTCTTGCAGATTTCATTTCTGACACAATAGGTTTAATGAATTTCTCTGCTTTGTCTTTAGAGGTAAAAACTTTAATACCTCTCTTAATGGACACTTGTCCTTTCTTTTCAGTTCTCTCAACAATAGTAAGTGTAATCATATACTTTTGAAACCTCCTTTCTTACCAGTGTTCAAACTAATTAAACTAACTCTTCTGGCTAATGCTTCATAATCAAATGGATCATCACATCTGAATGCCTCTATCCATAGACCTTTGTTATAGCAGCCATACATAAATCTAAGTGCATCAGACACTTTTACAAACTCATGTGTCTTTTGCTTAACTTCACCACTTTTTGACCAGTAAATTGTATCAACATAAATCATAAATACTTACCTCCATATGAGAAGACTATAACATTGTCACTAAGTCTTCTAATTGTTAACTCTATATATTTACCTAAGTCCATATATAGTTCTACATTTCTGTTTTTGCCTACATCTCTACAGAAGCACATTAGAACTTCACCAGTATAGTTTAACTTCCAGTCATAACATTCAAATGACTTGTATATAGGTAATTCAGACAACACAGACTCAACTTTGTATCTACTTGTATATTCTGACATTGTTGACTTCCTCTCTTTCTTCAAGTCTCACATAAAACTTTCTAAGTAAATCAATAAGTCCATCATAAGATAGATGAACTAATGCTGGAGGGAAGACAACTTTGATATTGTCTCCCTCAAAACCTTTGACATCATAGAGTCTAGTGTGATGTGAGTCAATTTCCTCTATCAAAACTAGAGTGTAAGTGTCATTACTTCTATAAGCTTCAAATAGTGTTCTTCTCATTATTTGTGTGCTCCTTTGTAATTAGATATGAAATAGTGGATGTAATATCCATCAGTATCAAACTTAGCATTGTAGTTGTCAATTGCCTTATAACACTCTTCAAAAGTGCTACATTGACAAATCGTTTCATTGACACATTCTTTAGTGTCATTATCATATTGGGTAATTCTAAGAGTCATATTTACTCCTCCACTGAAATTCCTGTTGTTTCATCTAATTTGATACATTTCTCAAGGACAAACGCTTCAATTTGTTTTAATCCTTTAATAAAGTAAGTTATTTCAGTATCTTTATTATCTTTATAAATAAGTAACCATCTTTTTCTAGGTTGATACAAGGTATATTTTGCATCATGCTTTCCTAATTCTCTTAAGTTCTTTACAATTCGTTCAATTTGTTTCATTTTGAGTCTCCTTATTTTGATTTTGAATTTTAATTTTGACACTATCATTATAGCATAAGATAATATCCAGTCAATATCTAATTTGCAAAAGTTTGATTTTTTCTTTATCATATAAATATGAAAACTAAAATTCCTAGAGATAATTTACATATGAACTGGAGAAATGTTGATGGTTACAACAAAGCTTTCAACTTCTTCATATCACCTAGAGAGCCGGGCAAAACAGACACAACATGGTGGGAAAAGATTTACACTGGATGGGTAGAGAACAAAAGACCATGGGCTTATCTTGTCAGAACTGCAGTTGAAATCACAGATGCAGCTATTTTAGATATTGAGAACAACATCAACAAATGGGCTATTGATCCAGTAGAACTTTTATATAAGAAAGGTGAATTCAAGGATGGAATTGTTGATGTCTATATTAAAGAAGAATTGTTTATCAGAATTTACTCTATCAATGTTCAACTTAGAAGACTAAAGATGGCTAAACTTGCAAACATAGGTGGCATCTTCTTTGATGAATATATCATTGATCCAAAGAGTCAAGAAAAATACATTCCAAATGAGTGGTTTAAGATAAAAGAGCTTTACAACACTCTAAGAAGAGAGTATCAAGGAAAGGGCTTTCTGAAAGCTTATTTTGCTGGTAACCCTTACTCATTATTTCTTCCAGCATTTATCGGACTCAATGTCAATGTTAATGATTTAAGAAAGGACACATGGGTGCATGACAGCACACTCACACACTATAAGTTCAGAGATGGCATAGAGTTTGATGACTACACATACAAATGCAAACCTAACATATATACAAATGACTTGTGTGTAGTGGAATGGGGAACTCTTAACCCTATTCTGAAAAGATATCTGAAAGAGAAAAACCCACTATACATGTTTGATGAAGAATACAACTCCTATGCTTTAGAGGGCAATGCTGTTAATGATAAACACATTAAACTTGGTGAATTGCCAAACAATTACTCATTGAACTTTGTTATAAAAATAGATGGAAAATTTGTAGGCATCTTCAAGAACAATTATCTTGATGACAGAGAAGATAGATTTTTCTGCAAGTTTTTGGATGAAGTCGGTGCAAGAAGAACAATTTATTGCTTTGACTTTTCTGAGATGGTGAGTAGAAGTATTCTGATGTCTTTAGATGATAGAAGTAAGCTTCACAGATTTAAGGAAGCTATGCGAAGAAGTGCAGTTGCATTTGAAGATGTTAATGTTTACTATTATTGTGTGGAGGTGTTTAAGAATTTATGAGCACATTAAAACTTTATAAGAGCACAAAATTGCTCCCAGATAAAAATTACATTGTTGACTCTCTTGTTGATTATCTCAATTCTTTCACTGGAACAAATATAATCACTATTAGTGACTTTCAATATATCAAACATTCTTTAAGTTTGTCTGTGAAGATAAATCATAATCAGTCACTATTAGAGTTCTCAGAAGCAGCTAATGACTTCAACTATATATCAATTCAGAATGATGATGAAACATATCCAGTCTATTACTTTATTCTTAATAAGAAATGGAAAGCAAAGGAAACATGTGAACTTGTTTTGAAGATGGACACTCTGAACACATTTACTCTTGCAAGAAATAGCTTTACAATTTCACCTAGAACTCTTGTTGATAGAGAACACAAAAATAGATTTGGACTTTATGGATCATATGCTTCAACTTATGATGCCGGTTTTATTAATACAAGAATTGTTTTTGACCATTCAACTTTAAGAAGTATTACTGGCAGAAGTAGATTATATTTTGACCATACAAGCATCACATTTAAGTGGTTTGATGAACTTCTACATAATTTTATAGCTTCTGATGAAGTTACTTATGTAGTTGAACATATTGAGACACAAGATAATCAAATTAAGATTTATGGATATAATGACTCTGATGTATCAACATTAAAAGAAGTTATCAATTATGACCAAATTCCATCTACAAGAATTTTAGTATTTGTAACTTCTGACTCCTATGACTCTTTTGAATGCACAGATGTTGAAGATGACATCTATGAGTTCTACAAGTATTGTCTTGCAATTGAAAGAAGAAGAGTAATTGATATGAATAGTGAGGGTTTAACTCCTATTCTATTTGCAAGAGACTCTGGTGTTCTTCTTAAAGACAAAAATCTTGCAGATGTGTCATGGTATCTAGTTTACAAAAATAGAGAAAGTGTTAACCCGACTGATTATGAACAAGTTAACCCAGTTGACTGCTTTGTTATTCAAGATAACCCTATTAATGTTACTTATGAGGGTGGAAATGTTATCGCTGTAAAAGATTTAGACTATGGATATATTTATTATGTCAAATGGGATAAAAATGCAACTTTAACTGATGACCAAAGCAGAACTGGAAGCACAGAAGATAGCACACACAATAAGAAAATGATTTATTTTTATAGAAGTGGTAATGATATTGTATGGGGAACTTGTCTTGGTAGAGACTCCTCACTTCCTGAATACTGGAGTGAATACAATGAGATAGGTATTACCAAATACTTGTCATCTGATGTTAACCCTTTAATTGTCGGGAAGAGTAATACTATTTTAAGAAAAACTACTGACTATACAATTGAAACATCAGAGGTGACACTTACTCTTGCATCTTCATCTGTTCAAATTGATGGAATTAATGAAATTGACAGAACAAGTGCAAAGATGATTAAAATTATAAAACTTCCTTATTGTCCTATTGATTTAACATTATCTGGTGGTGTTTATAGTTTTGACTCTTCTAAGTTTGAATATAAGGCAACTGATGAGATCACTGGAATTGCTTTCAAAGATTTGTCTATCACTCTTTTAAGAGAAATTGAAACTTTAACAGAAAATCCATTGAAGAAGCTTAATGACATTGACTGGGATGATGTTCTTGAAGTTGACTTAAAAGATGAAAAATATGAGTCAAAACTATTACATAGTGACTATTATCAACAAAAATTAATTTATGACTCCTTTAACTATACAATTAAGCTTGAATTAGTTGATTTCAATTTACCTATTGATAATTTGTTTAGTTTTTACTTCAAACCTACAACAACTATAAACTCAAAATTCTTGTTTAGATTTAAGGCAATTAATTCTTATATTGAAGAAGACTATCCTTATGTAATGCCTATTGCTAGAAACAATGAACTTGTTTTATATAATTCTCAATATATTAATTACTTGAGAACTGGGTATAACATAGATGTTAAACAAAAGAATAGACAACAAGCAACTTCTGCAATTATGAGTGGAATTTCTATGGTAGGTGCTATTGCTTCATTTGCTTCCTCTATTTACACTGGTGGAGTAGGAATTACAACTGGTGTTGCTTTAGCTACTACTGGAATGGCTGGAATAATTAATACTGCAAACACAATTGCTCAGTCAGAACAAAACTTATATGCAAAACAAGAGATGGCTAAAAATCAAGCTGTTGGTGTTAGTGGAAGTGATGATGTTGACCTGATGAGTTATTATTCTGGTAATAGACTTAAATTAATGACATATCAATTGTCACCTAGAATGAGAAAAGCTATGTTTGATGTGTTCTATTACACTGGTTATATTTGTGGACAAATGAAAGTCCCAGACATGACATCAAGAATGTGGTTTAACTTTGTAAAGTGTGATATTATCTTTACATCAGAAGAAAACATCCCATCAGAATGTGTTGATGACTTAAAAGAACTCTTTAATACTGGAGTCACTATTATGCACAAACACAATGGAACATGGGACTGGAATAGGCAATATGAAAACTGGGAAACATTCTTATTTGAGTAGGAGGTAACATATGGCAAAAGAAAGTATTTATTTAATTAGAGATGATACTAAAAAGATACGCAACAGACTTAAATTCTATTATGAAGAATTATTCTTTAATAAGTGGATGAACAAGTATGATTTTGATGGTCTTAATTATCAACAAAAGCAATACTTCATGAAGAAGATGTGGAGTGAGGGTAACATTGCAGTGTCATCTATTGCTTCTGGAAACCCTAAACTTGCTGGACTTATGATAGACAAGCTTGTTGACATGGGAACAGACTCCATCATTCTGACTCCATGGACTAATGCTGGTAGATATAACATTTATGACTATCCGACTAACATCAGACTTGTTAACACAAGAGGAGTTAAGTTTATTACAGACAGAAGTCTTGTTCTTGACAAAGAAGTAGTTGTTATTTATGCAATGAAATCTCATAAGAGTGTCTATTCTTCTATTGAAGCAAAAATTCATGAAATTGTTGACCTTGAAATGAAAAAGAGAGTTGCTCTGAAATCTCAAAGTCAACCTTGGTTATTTGTATTTGATCCAGAAGATTATGACACATGTAAAAAACTTCAAGAACAAATGGAAAATGACTCACCATACATGTTTGTTCCATCTGCAGCTGCTGACAAAGTAAAATCTATTACTTCTGGAGCACAATATATTGTTGATAAAATTCAAGCACAAATTGATGGCAGAATTAATGAAGTCTTAACTAGACTTGGCATCAACAATGTCGGTGTAGATGAAAAGAAAGAACATCTTGTAGTTGATGAAATCAATGCTAACAATGAAGACATTGCTACAAATGATTATTCCTATATGGATGAAATTGAGTCTGGATGGAAAAGAGTTTATAATGTTCTTGGATATAAAGTCTCTGTAATTGATAACTCAAAAGAGTTTATTGATGAGGAAGAACAAGTTGATGAAGAGGAGGACAATGGCAATGATCCAAAAGGTGAATAGTTATACTTTTCAAGAAGTGCTGAACTTATATCCTAGTCTTGCTCCAGTAAGACCACACTACAAGGATAATGATGCAGCTTTCTTTACTAAGATGCTAACTGCTTCTGATTTAGTTTACAATAAGACTCCAGCCGGTGTTCCAGCTACATTATTGACAAACATTGATGACATTATTAATGGTCTTATTACACATGTTTATAATAGACACGCAAAAGACTATGTCTTCCAAAAATATGGTGACTGGAATGATGACCTCTCATTGAATACATCAGACTTCCCAGATGCCATTCTTCAAATTCTTAATGTTATTGATAGCACAATTGAAAAATATGTTCCTATGCTTAAACTAGCAAAAGACAATTCTGGTGATCTCTTAAAACCAGTTCAGTCAACAACAACTGGACATGTCAAATTCAATGATACTCCACAAGCAGATGATGAAACTGGCTTTGCAGATGATGACCATGCTTCTACTTACACAGAGAATGGTCAAGTTACCAGTGTTGATGTAGGAACATTAATGGAAAGACTCAATTCAGTATTTAACAACTATATGTCTGTCATTCTGAAATGGTCTAATGAATTCAATTATCTATTCTTTAAGGAGGAACAATTATGAAAAAGTTAAAAGTAGATGGAGTTGCAGAAATTGTTAATGTTGCACAATATGCAGCTGTCCCAGTTCAACCGGATGACATTCTTAAATGGGTGCAACTTGCTCTTGCAATTGCTTGTTCTGTTGTTCTTCTTGCATATCGTATCTGGTCTTGGTGGAAGAAAGCAAAGACAGATGGAAAGATAGATAAAGAAGAAGCAAAAGAGGTCATTGATATTGTCAAGGATGGTCTTGATGATATTAAAGATAAAATTGATAATAAGGAGGAAAAATAATGGACTTTAAGGAACAACTTAATCTGCTAAAGGAAACTGCTAAAAGCAAATTAGTTAAGGCAGATGCTAGTCCAGAAGAACTTGAAGAAGCTAACAAGTTTTTGAGTGGACTAGATGAACTTGGTGCATCACATGAAAAAGTGTTGTCAGAAAATGCAAAATTCAAAGACACTATTGTGAGTATTGTATCAAGTCAAGGGAACAGCAATGTCCCACCATCTGAAGAGGGTGCAAAAGAGCCACGCAGTATGGAACAAATTATTGCTGACAAATTAGCTTCACAAGGCAATAAATAGGAGGTAAACAATATGGCAAAATTATCTATTGCTGAATTAAAATCTGTTGTTGCTGCTTATGTTGATGAAAACAACATCTCTGTTGACTCTTTCAGAGAAACTAGGAACAACTCAGTCGGTTTATTAGATGTTCTTGGTAAAATCTATACAAACTGGCAAACATATGGTGATAAATTAGACATTTTTGATGGTGAAGATTTATCATTTGGTAAAACAATTGAAGAATGGGCACAAGACTTAATTCTTCCAGACAACTTTGATGCTTCTGGTGCAAATACACTTGCTCCACATGACTCAACATACAGACCAACATCTTTCTCATTTACTCTTGGTAAGAAGACAATTCCTCAAACCATCAGAAACAATGACATTGAAAGAGCAGTCCATAACATTGCACAATTTGAAGACATCATCACTGGCAAAACAAAAGCTATGTATGACTCTGAGACAATGTTCAGATATGCAATTAAGAGACAAGCTTTAGGTGTTCTCATTGCTAGATGTGAAGCACAAAAGGACTCTACTAATGCTAATGTCACTCTTGCAACAGAGGGTGCATCCATCTCTGGATCACATGCTGTCAATGAATTATTCTATGTCACAGCAACTTCAAAGATGTATATTCTTGTTAAACCTATCGCATCTGGTGCTGGGTTAACTGGAACAACAGCAATTGCTGGAGGTTATCTCATTGAGTTAGCACTCATTACAGAAGTTGACAAACCAGTTGATGCAACTACTGGTGAAGACTTTGTTCAACAAGTTCTTGAAGATGTTGAAATTGCATCAGACTTCTCTGAGGGTAATTCCTTAAATGGTAACACTTTAGGAGCATCCACAGAAGCTGGTCTTGTTCTTGTCTTAAAGCAAGGTGTTCTCCCACCATTAAAGGTAAAGACACTTGCTGGAGCATTCCATAGAGAAGAATTAGCAGTCCCAGCAGAAATCAGAGTTGTTAAAGACTTTGGTGATGCTGATGATGACTACTATGCAATGCTTGTTGACAGAAGAGCTGTCAGACTCCACAACACATATAGAGCAGTCAGAGAAAACCAAAATGGTCAAGGTGACTTCCTCAATATGTTCTATCACACAGAAAACACTGCTCATGTAAGTAGAAATGTCTATGTGAAAGTCTATAAAGTTCCATCTGGATCATAATTGACTTATTAAAGGTATATGCTTCTTCCCTTGTGTTATGGGCACAAAAGAAGCAAACCTTTTCTCATTATAGGAGGTAAATAAATATGAGAAGAATGTTTAGTGAAAAACAAATTCAAGAATTAGTTAAAAATACTCCAAAAGATATTGAAAGTTTAGTAGACTCTCAAGGTCATGATAGGTTTCCTAAGGGTGATATTGAAATTGAAGAAATTACAGGTATTACTAAAACTTATGGTAAATGGAGTTTAAGTGGAACACATTTAATGATAGTTCTTGCTTGTAAATGTGAAAATGGTGCTATTTTTGTAAGTGGAAATACTTTAGCCGAAGTTGATATACCTACTTGGATTTTAGATAAGATTATTCCAATTTTTTCTACACAAGTAGAGAGAAAGTCCACAAGTTGTTATGGTGCTGATTATACAACACAAACATTGCAAGTAAATCTTGTAAAATCTTCTGGAAAACTCATAATTCAAACAGGAAGTCTTACATTATCAGCAACAAGAGACTTTAGAGTATCTTTTGACTTAATAATTGATAATGATTAATTGATTTGTAAGTAAGATTTGGACTAGACCTCGCCCCTCTAGTCCTTTTCTTTTGCTTTTAGACATTCT
>Ga0247611_10008444_pt1 | contig 12685 bp, 10 predicted proteins | sample 177DNAGHGhighgp2_FD_192422 | JGI IMG/M metagenome (GOLD analysis project Ga0247611, IMG submission 192422) | Sheep rumen microbial communities from Palmerston North, Manawatu-Wanganui, New Zealand - 1770 DNA GHGhigh gp2 | ecosystem: Host-associated > Mammals > Digestive system > Stomach > Rumen... | reverse complement strand
GACGGTCCGCTGCGGCAACATTAAGGATGGTTTTGCCATACAATATGCTGTGAAGAAGGGCTATATTGTCGCCTTGATTTCGGGGGCCACCTCGCTGAGCATTGACAACCGCATGGCCGCGTTGGGTGTGACGCAATGCTATACCGGATGCGCGGACAAGATGCAGACCTACAAGGACTTTCTGTCGTCAAACAGACTGACCGCCGAGGAGGTGGTCTGCATGGGCGACGACATTCCCGACTACGGAATCATGACGCACTGCGGTGTGGCAGCCTGCCCCGCCGACGCCGCCACGGAGATAAAGGAAATCAGCGACTATGTATCGCTCTATGGCGGCGGACAGGGGTGTGTGCGCGACATTATTGAGCAGGTGATGCGGCTACAGGGAAAATGGTTCGACCCCTCGGTGAGCAACCATGAGGCTATGAATTGGTAACAACAATAAAAAATATATCATTATCGAGCGATTACTACTTATATTAATGATGCTGGCAACGATGGTGCCGTCATACGCGCAAAACGATACCGACGCCACCACCGATAACACTGACCGACTGCCGAGCGGGACGGTGATGCTGGGGACGTACTATTCGGACCGCTTTGTGGGACGGAAGACCTCCAACGGCGAGGTGTTCCGGCAAAACCAGTACACCGCCGCGCACAAGACTATCCCCATGGGGACCTATCTTCTCGTAACCTATCCGCCTACAAACCTGCGGATTGTGGTGAGGGTCAACGACCGCTGTCCCAAACCGGGCATTCTGGATATGACCAAGCTGGCCGTACACAGCATCGGGATAAACGGGTCGGGCAAGGTGGTGGTCACCACGCTTGACCCCGCAGCGGGCTATGCCCTGTGGGTCGAGCAGGACACCCTGGCCATGGAAGCGGAGGAATACTATGCCTTCCGCGACCGAAGCCGACGGAAACGAATCTCGCCCTACCCCATCTCGCCCACCGACAGGCAGGACAGCAAGCCTCCCAAAGCAGACAAGCCCCCAAAGAGAGCCAAGAGACACACCGAGACGGCTATGGCCGAGCTGGAACCGCAGGACACGGTGCCTGATACGCCTGTCCCCATTCAGGAGCCCATCGCCCAACCATCGACAAAGCCCGAAGAGCATCCGTCCGAACATGTGGAACACCACGAGACGTTGTATGACATAGAGTTGTGCATCGTAAACTCACAGATTGCCGCACAGCGCGAGGCCAGCCGCCTGCCTAAAGACCTACAAGAAAAGACCTTGTTCCGCCGGAATCAATTAAACAACCAAGTCCACGTCATCCTTACACTGGGCGACTCGCGCAGCCACGCCGTGCGGACTCAGGCGATGTTGATAGACGACTATCCCGAAAGCTGTCTCATCCCTCATGAGCAATAGTTTGAACGTTTTTTAACACAATGGACATCTGACGCTGTAGGTGCATCAAATTCAGGCTTCAAGGAACTATCGGTAAGAAAAAAACAAAAAAAATTACAAAAAAATACTGCCATGTAAATAATTATTGCTATCTTTGCAAGTCAAAATCTGAATTGCCTTTTCACAGAAAAAGGTGTTCAGTATTGCATACATAATAAAGAATATTAAATAGTTAGATGACACTAATATGAGGACTCGCATGAAAATCAAACTGAGCAAGAAACTGTCACTTTTGTTGATAGCATTGGGATTTTCATGTGTTGCCATGGCCCAGACGGAGCCCCAATTCTCACAATACATGTTCAACAGGATGTCCTACAATCCCGGCTATGCAGGCAGTTCCGGCTCCATCTGCGCTGCAGCCATGTACAGGCAGCAGTGGATTGGTCTCCAGCTTGATAACCCTACGGGGGGCAATAGCGCCGGTTCAACCCCCACCGACATCCTTTTCACTTTCGACATGCCCGTGAAATTCCTTCACGGTGGACTCGGCCTGACAGTGGTATCCGACAAAATCGGCTATCGCAACAATATTCAACTCTCTGTAGATTACGCTTTCCGCATGTTCTGGGGCGAAGGCAACCTTTCGGCCGGCGCTGAGTTTAATCTGGTAAACAGCTCTATCGACAAAAACTCTTTGATTGGACTTGACCCAAACGACCCTCTTCTCAACGGCTTAGGCGATGCCGCCACTATGATAGACGGTTCGGTGGGTATTTATTATCAGGTGCCCGGCAAGTATTATCTGGGACTCTCCGTCAAGAACCTCCTCGCAGCGCATAGCGACGAGATCAAATTCACCAACGCCCGCACAGTTTATGCCATGGGCGGATACGAATACACCCCCTCCAGCGCACCCTCCATCCGCATCAAACCTTCTGCATTGCTGAAAACTGCCAATTTCAGCCGTTTCCAGGCCGATGTGTCGTGCTTGGTTGACTATCGCAACGCTTTCTGGGGTGGCATGGGTTATCGTGTGCAGGATGCCATCTACCTTCTGGCCGGTGTCCACTGGAAGAAATTCCGTCTGGGTCTGGCTTACGACATCACAACCAGCCGATTGGGAATATTTAAACCAGGCCGGAGCATGGGTACCCTTGAGGTGTATCTGAAGTTCTGCTTCAAGGTGGTCGTGCCACGCAAGCCCAACACCTCATACGGCAACACCATCTATCTATTGTAAGAACCAAAACGTAAAAACATTTAAAAAACGAAACCTTTTAAACAAAACTCCGTATAAAGGGGGACAAGCACCCTCCCGTATACACACGAAAGGAAACATATACATTAAGAATAAATAAATACAATACTTGATATGAAAAAGTTGTTTTTCTTGTTAGCAGCCTCAGTACTATTCTTCTACGGTTGCTCATCACAGTCAGAAAATGGCGAATTGGTGGGAGTTCTGGATCGCTCCCAGTTTGAAGACATAGACCTCAAAGGTATGGTCTTCGTCAATCAAGGCAATTTCAGCATGGGCGCCGGTGTTCAGAACAACACCTATGGGGTAACCTCGCAGCCGCGCACCATGCAGGTGTCGTCTTTCTTCATGGACGAAACCGAAATCACCAACAACGAGTACCGCCAATTCGTATTTTGGGTCACCGACTCCATCGTCCGCAGAATGCTTGCCGACGCCGGTGTTGAAGGAGAATACCAGATTGAGGAAAACGAGTATGGCGAACCCCTTACCCCTCCCAAGCTGAACAAGAAAACCAAGATTCGCTGGAATGACCCCGAAACCCGCGAGGCTCTGAACGACCTCTACGTGGCCGAGAAGGACAGATATTTCGGCCGCCGCGAAATCGATGCTTCCAAGCTGAACTATGAGTATTACTGGATTGACTATGCCGATGCTGCCCGCAAGGAAGCCGGAGTCCAGAACAAAGAAGAGTATCGTGGCACCCTCTATACCGCCCGTCCCCGCGGCCTGAACAACCGCACAGCCTTCGTCCACAAGGAGAGAATCAATGTCTACCCCGACACACTTTGCTGGGTTCATGATTACACCTACTCCATGAACGACGACTTCACCCGCAATTATTTCTGCTCTTCAGCCTACGACAATTATCCCGTGGTCGGCGTCAGCTGGCTTCAGGCCAAAGCTTTCTGCATCTGGCGCAGCCATTTCCTCAACGATTATCTGGAGAGCATTAACTATGCCCACATGAACGATTTCCGCCTGCCCTCCGAAGCCGAGTGGGAATTTGCATCCAGAGGTGGTATCGCAGCTGAAAGTTATCCTTGGGGTGGCCCCTATGTACGCAATCCTAACGGATGCTTCCTGGCCAACTACGAGCCTCTCCGCGGAGCTTATGACGATGACGGCGGTGTCCGCACGCTGATTGTGGGACACTATGCCCCCAACGACTATGGCCTGTACGACATGTCTGGCAACGTGTCCGAATGGTGTGCCGATGCCTACGATGAGAACACATACATTGTGGCCAACGCCCTCTCACCATTCTACAACTACAATGCCAAAGAGAGCGACCCCATCGCCCAGAAGCGCAAAGTTGTCCGTGGCGGCAGCTGGAAAGACCAAAAATACTTCATCCAGGTTCAGACCCGTTCCTATGAGTTCCAAGACACCAGCAAGTGCTATATCGGCTTCCGCTGCATCCAGCCTTATCTGGGCCGCGTCAAGGGCGACAACCTGAAGACTGCCTCTAACGTATATTGATTCAACAGACAATAGAGCAAACAAAAGGTCTCTGGAATATAAATTGTTCCAGAGACCTCAAACCCAAAAAACACAATACATCAAAAAATCAAATTAAGCAACACTAAATCATCACACCATGAGCTTTATAGACAATCTTGTTCGCAGTAATGGTTACAAAAACTTCATGTCAAAATTGTACGGTTGGGGTGCCGCCGTCGTTATCATTGGAGCTCTTTTCAAAATCAACCACTGGCCCGGCGGTGAGCTTATGCTTATCATCGGTATGGGTACCGAGACCGTCATCTTCTTCCTCTCCGCATTCGAACCCCCACATGTTGAGTTCGACTGGACCCTCGTCTACCCGCAGCTGGCCGGCATGGAAGGCGGTGAAGGCCTAAATGCAAAAAGCGACACACTTGACAATCTCAACAATATCGACAATCTGGTGTCCGTCCCCGAGGCCAACGACCCGCTCACAGCCCGTCTTGACAAGATGCTGGAAGACGCCAAAATCACTCCCGACCTCATTGAACGTCTGGGCAAAGGCATGGAAAACCTGGCCGACAGCGCACAAGCCATGAACGGCATGGCATCCGCCGCCGCCTCTACCGACAAGTTTGTCAACACTCTTGACGGTGCTGCCGAAGCCGTTGGCAACCTCAAGCAAGCCTCCGAAGCGGTCAACAACCTCACCACCATCTATCAAGAGACCGCCCAGGCTCTCACCAGCGGCGACGCCTCTTATGCCGACGAGATGAAGAAACTGGCCAGCAGCCTGGCCTCAGTCAATGCCATGTACGAGATGCAGCTCCAAACCTCCACCAGCCAGCTCGAAGCCACCAAGGCTGTCGAGGAGCGCATCCAGACCATGATGTCCAACTTTGCTGATTCTGCCGAAGGCGTGCTAAAATACAAAGACCAAATTGACGCCCTCACCCGCAAGGTGGCAGAACTCAACAACGTATATGGCAACATGCTTGCTGCTATGCAGACAAGACTATAATCGACTTTATTAATACTCAACAATATAACCCACACTAATCAGAACATATGAGTGCTTCAAACTGTCCGGAAACCCCGAGACAAAAAATGATTCAGATGATGTACCTCGTGTACACCGCCATGTTGGCACTTAATGTGTCGGCAGAGGTTGTTGAGGGATTCAAAACAGTCGGTAACGCTATGACCAAGTCCAACGAAAACATGGTCACCAAGCTTGACGACACATACAATAACTTTGAAGCCGCCCTCAAGAACAACCCCGCAAAAGTCAAGGAGAAATACGATAAAGCTCAAGAAATCAAAAAACTCTCCAACGAACTTATATACACTATCGATACCGTCACCTACAGTTTCATTGGCGAGATAACCAGTGAAGCCAATATCTCAGTCATAGACCCCGAAAACAGCGAAAACACCATCAAACGCCGCATCAGTCTTGTCAATGCCGATGGCTCGAAGAACTTCGACAGCATCGCAGAAGCACTTCATGTGGGTGGGTTCAGCTGGATACAGAAACTTGACAACAACCACCTTGGCACTCCCTACTTTATCGGCAAAGCCGAAGGTAAAGAGGTCACCGAAGGTGCTGCCTACGAAATCAAGAAACGCATCATTGACTACAAAAAGGCCGTCAAGGAGAAACTCGGAGCCGACTCTGTCCACGTAGCTTTGGGCCTTGCCGTTGAGGACATGCACCTCAACAGCGAGGGCAAACCCCTCTCGTGGGAACAGCTCAACTTTAACAACACTGTTGCTGGTGCGGCTCTCGTCACCCTCACCCGTATGAAAGCCGAAGTCATGAACGCCGAGTTCGATGCCGTCAACATGCTCTACAAGCAAATCAAATCAAACGACTTCTCATTCGACAAGGTGGCCGTTATCACACGTCCCAAATCGTCCTACATCCTGCAAGGTGGCAAATACGAACTCGTTGTCAACGTAGGTGCATACGACTCGAAAGCCAAGTTCGAAGCCACAGTCGGTGGCACAAGATTCACCGCCAACGACACCGGCGCCGTGGTCTACAGCACCATTTGCAACTCCACGGGTCCCAAGACCGTCACCGGCACCGTATATGTCAAGAACGACAACGGAACCAGCAGCTACGACTTCAAAGAGACCTACTTCGTTGCCGAACCCATGGCAGTGTTTGAGCTGACGGAAATGAACGTCGTCTATGCTGGTATCGACAACCCCGTCCGTATCTCCGTTCCTGGCATCGCAGCCCACAACATCGTCGTTTCGCTTGCCGACCCCAGCCAGGCCACCATCGTGCCTGACAACTCCAAAGGTGCTGGCAACTACATCATCAAGCCCAAAGTCAACAAAGGCAGAATTAAGGTCAACGCATCCTTCAAGGACGGCAACCAAACTCGTTCTGCCGGATCGACCGAATTCCGTGCCCGTCCGCTGCCCGATCCCAAAATCTTCCTGGGCACAGTCGAAGCAGGCAAGGGCATACCCATCAACGACCTTAAGGGCATGAAAGGCCCCGCCGTCCGCTACGGCCAGGAGTTTGCCTTCCGCATGAAGACCCCGACCATCATCAAGCAGACCGTCGACATCACCAAAGTCAATGGTGCAACGGACATCGAGAACCGTGGACAACAGTGGGGAGCCGAAGTAATGAGCTACATCCAGAAAGCAAAACCCGGCTGCAAAATCACCCTCAGTATCGATGTCAACATGCCCGATGGCACAAAACGTAACATCAGCAGCACCTTCCGTATAACCCGATAACAGATAATAACAGATAAAAATTATACACTATGAAAAAAGTATTGCTTGGCTTCAGCCTCATGATTCTCGCTCTGGGAGGAATGACCGTCAACGCACAGAACATTCTTGACCCTGAAGATGAAAACAATTTAAGCAACTTTTACGAGCGTAAAATCACCACCACCAGAAAGGCCCTTCCCTACCCCAGCCTCCGCGAAAGCGATGTTATTTGGGAAACCTGCATCTGGCGTACCATCGATTTCCGTGAGAAATTCAACCAGTTCTTCTACTTCCCCAAAGGCGAAGACTCCCTTAACAACAACCAGGGGCGAATCAACCTGGCATATCTCATCTACAGATCTGCCGCCAATGGAGAGTTCGAGATTTTCGAGGACGACGAACTGAAGACCCCCGTTGATTGGGACAACATGTACAAGAAACTGAACAAAGCCGACTCCACCACCACCGACCCCATCTACGATGAATACGGTGAAATTGTTGAAGAAGGCCACGACACAGTCAAGTACAAATCCTTCACATCCGACGACTACTACCAAATCCACCTCAAAGAGTGGTGGTACATCGACAGCAAAGACACCCGCATGAAAGTGCGCATCGTTGCCCTTGCCCTTGTTGACGAAAACTGCCGCGAAGTTGATGGCGACATGGAGTGCACGCCCACCATCCGTTTCTGGATTCCGATGAACGACATGAGAGTGCGCAACATCTTTGCCCGCACCAATGCCTACGACCTCTACAACAACAATGCCGAGCGCAGCTACGACGAGATTTTCATCTCCCGTTACTTCGACAGCTTCGTCACCCGCGAGACCAATACCCACAACCGTGCCATCCACGACTATCTGACCGGTGAGGACTCCCAGCTCGAAGCCCAATCCATCGAAGAGCGCATCTTCGACATCGAATCCGACATGTGGGAATACTAATCCGACATAAGATTAGACCAGCCACCGATTCGCACAAATCTCAATAACAAAAGAGTTAAGAGTAAGTAGTGCTTATTCTTAACTCTTTTCTATTTCGACACCCACGACTCCATTTCGACACCCCACGACACTCACCGACACCCAAACACAACACACCGCGACACCCTCTTCCCAAAAGTCCAACCCCTTGAACATCCAGCGACAGATAACCATCCTGCTCCTGCTCCTTATCGGCACCTCTGCCGGAGCCGCAGCCCAATGGGTAGAACCCCAGCCCAACGACTACTATGAGCGGTCGCTGATCTGGAAAAAACAACCCCAGGAGCTGGGCTACGTCCGCGATGCCGATGTATATTGGAGCCGTGTTCTTTGGCGCATCATCGACATTCGGGAGAAAGAAAACCAATACTTCTATTTCCCCACCCAACCCGAGGGCATACGCGGACGCAAAAACCTGGCCTACGTCATCTGGGACGCCATCCTTGCGGGCGAAATTGAACTATACGAAGACGACGAGCTGAAAATACCGCTCGACTGCGCCAAAGTAATCGAGCGGGCCACCCGGAGCGACACCGTCCAGATGGCCGTCTACGACGACTACGGCGAAGCCGACTACACTACCGTCTACGTCCCGCACGAATTCAAATCCGACGACATCTACCAATATGCCATCAAAGAAGCCGTCTTCCTCGACCGCTCCCGCAGCGGTATGCAAGTGCGCAAATTAGGTCTTGCACCCATGGAAGACCGCTACAAAGTCATCGACGGCGAAACAGAATACATAGGCACCGTAGCCCTTTTCTGGGTACCGATGCTCTCCCAGCAAGTGCGCATCCTCTTTGCACAAAAGGAAGCCTACTGCCGCGAGAACCTCGTCCACCTCCCCACCTGGGAATACGCCTTCAACACATTCATGTACTCCTCGTTCATCACGCGCGAAGACAACGTCTGGAACCGGTCCATACACGACTATCTGACAGGCGAAGATGCCCTCCTCGAGGCCGAACGCATCGAAGAGGACATCATGAACATCTCAATCGACATGTGGGAGTACTAATCCGCCAAACACTTGTCAAGCATCCGGCAAATGCCCTCCTTGTCCATATTCTGGCCGATAAACACCAGCTTCACCATCCTGTCGCCATACTCATCGTCCCAGTCGTGAACCAGACCCGGGTCGCGCCGCATCATATCGATCAACTCCTCTTCGGGCATCGTGGCATACCACTGGCCGGCCTCTGACAATTTCACCTGCACCCCGGCCTGCTCAAACAGGTAAGACATATCCTGGTCATCGGCAAAATAACACACACCCTTGGCCCTGATCACACTCTTCGGCCAGTCGAAATTGACAAAATGGTCAAACTTGTCAATATCGAAAGGCTGACGGCGATAATAGACAAACGTCCCGATGCCATACTCCTCCACCTCGCCGCCTTCGGCGTGGTGATGATGGTGGTGATGATGCCCATGCCCCTCATGCTCCTCGTCCTCATCCTCGTCGTGGTCATGCTCATGCCCGTGGTGATGGTGGCCATGCTCATCCTGCCCTTCGTCCTCGTCCTCATCGTGGCCATGCCCGTGGTGATGCCCATGCTCCTCGTCATCCTCCTCGTCGTGGTGGGGAGAATCCTCGCCGTCGTGGTGGCGCTTGGCCTCCGCATCCTCCGCCTCGGTTGTCAGCCGTTCCAACTCCTTCACCCAGCCGGCCTGGCCCTCAGTCTCGCCATATTCAAAACAATGCGTATCAATCAGCTCGTCCAAATCCACATCAGCATAATCCGCCTCCAGAATCCGGGCGCCGTGATTCAGATTCCTCACAATCTGCCGCAGCCGCTCCAACTCGGCCGGCGCGACCTCCGACTTCTTATTTATCAACACAATATTGCAGAACTCAATCTGCTGGATAATCAGATTCTCAATATCCTCCTCGGCAATGGCCGAGCCAAGCAGCCGCCCGCCACAATCAAACTCGCTCTGCATCCGCAGCGCGTCCACCACCGTCAACACACAGTCCAGCCGCGGCACACCGTATCGGGTATACTCCTCGCCCATGCGGGGCATAGAACAAATAGTCCGGGCTATGGGCTCCGGCTCGCAGATGCCGCTGGCCTCAATCACGATATAGTCAAACTTGGCCAGCCCCATAATATCGCTCAACTGCTTGACCAAATCCATCTTCAGCGTGCAGCAGATGCAGCCATTCTGCAACGCCACCAAGCTGTCGTCGGTCTGGCCCACGATGCCCCCTTTTTGAATCAACGATGCGTCAATATTCACCTCGCCGATATCGTTCACAAGCACAGCGAACCGGATATTGCGTTTGTTATTAAGAATATGGTTCAACAGCGTAGTCTTTCCGCTGCCCAGATAACCCGTCAGCAGCAACACTGGCGTAGAATGATAATGTGTATTAGTCATAATATATCAAAAGTTAATAAATCAATATTGACGGTCCGGCCAGACGATGCAACCTCAGTCTGTCGCCACTCATGACCCAATATCCATAACGGGCAAAACGGCATATTATTTTCATCACACCGCCTGTTTTTTTCATCCCCATCCCCCCGCTCTGCCAGCCCGCACCGCCCGTGGCCGCAAGCCGCCACGCCCCAACTTCGCCCGACCGCCAGCACCTCCACACCTGTCAGCCTTCATTTCATGCGCCGCCGACAGAACAAATGGATTGCACGGGCTGTATGAATGCCAGCCATCGAGCGACGGAAGAAGCCGCTGAATGGGTGTCAACTATAGGGCTGCGACCGTCAGTCGGCATTCGGCTTTCGGAACAGCCAGCGGTATCCATAAACCATGTCGCGGACCATCACAAACACCTTGGGCGTGAGCCAGGCACTGAACAGCCCCATAAGCAACAGAGCCAAGGCACGCCACACATTGAAGAGGCAACTGTTGACGATGAAAAGCACAAGCATATAAACCAACGAGAGTCCAAAACGGATTGCAAAATTGATGGAACTGCGGAACTGCGGGTCCTCAACCTTGGCGCGGGCAATCAGGTGGGTGGGCAGATAGACAACGGGGTTGCTGAGCACCCACAGCGGCAGCAACTCCCAGCAGAGCAGCACCACCAACAGCAACAGGACAGCACTGCCCACCCACTGCACAACCCATCGCAAGGCTGACCGGCGGGGATACCGGGAGGCGAACCACAGGGGGACCCTCCGCCGCTCGCACTCGGCACTGAAGGCTGCGCCTTGCTTGTAAAGCTGGGCCAACTGGTCGTCGGCAAGCCCTGCCAACTGCAGGCTGACGTGGCGGCGTGCCACAAAACGGTTCCAAACCGTGTTGCGCAGGCCCAACTCGCGGAGGACATCGGGGGTGCGTTGATGGCAGTAGGCATACTCGTCGGCGTAGTGGTCGGTGGCGTTCACCTGATGGATGGAGTCTTTCATGGCAACCGTGAGGTCGGCACGCATGTGGTTGAGGGCCTGGGGCTCGTTCTCGACGTATTCGGCCATGTATTGCTGCACGCCGATAGGTTTGCAGATGTTGACCACCACGTTGCTGTAGGGTTCCTCATAGTGGTCATAGTCCAGTCCCACGGGGACTATATAGAGGGGTTTGTGGCCCATTTCGCGCTGGGTTTCGCCCGCTATGCGGAACATGCCTTTGACCAAGGGGAGCAACTGGTGGCGGTCGTTGTGGGTGCCTTCGGCCATGAGGCAGAGGGGTATGCCTTGCTCCAGCGACCGGCGGGCGACTCCGAATACCGCCTCGTTGCGCGACAGCTGGTCGCGGCCGTCGCGGATGCGGTAGACGGGGCTGATGCGCAGCCAGGTGAGGAAAAAGCGCGCCACAGGGTTCTTAAAAATGTCCGCCCGGGCCAGGAAGGCTATCGGGCGGTAGAGGGCCAGCAGCACCACAAGGGGGTCCATCATGGCGTTCTGGTGAGTGGGGGCAAGGATGTAGGCGTCGCCCTCGGGCAGGTTTTCCTTGCCGCGCACCACTATGCGGCGGTAATGGCACAACGTGCCGAACTGCACGACGGGGAAGCAGATGGTATAAAAAAGGTTAAAAGAAGCCAAACTTTTTTTCATGCTGCAAAAGTACAAAATATTTTTGACTTTTTTGAGTTACTGGGACAAAAATATGAAGGCTATTATGAAAAGATTCTTTCTCGCCCCTCTCCTCTTGCTGCTCACCGCAGTTGCACCCCCGGCCGAAAGCCAGGTGGTGGTGGACCGCAAAGTGCGTTTTGGAATCATAGTCGACGGCGACACGATACCCTACTACCGGCTTAAGGAGGTCAAGGTGCTGGAGTCGGCATCGCTGCTCAGCGAGGCCGAAATACGGAAGAACCAGAAGCTGATACGCAACGTGAAGAAGATGCTGCCCTATGCCAAGATAGGCAAACAGCGGCTTGATGTGCTGGAGAAAGAGATTGCCGACCTGCCCAAAAAGCAGCGCCGGGCCGCCATACGGGCCGCCGAAAAGAACCTGCTGGCCGACTTCAGCGACGAGCTGAAAGACTGCACCATATCGCAAGGCAAAGTGCTGCTGAAACTGATTGACCGCGAGACAGGCCGCACATCGTATGTGCTGGTCGACGAGCTGAGGGGGAAACTGCGGGCCGGCTTCTACCAGGCTTTTGCCCGCCTGTTTGGCTACAACCTGAAGGCCGCCTACGACCCCCAGAACAACAAAGACGACAACCTGATTGAACGCATAGTAATTTCCGTCGAGCATGGACGGCTGTAGCTCACCGCCAACACCCTGCCGACACCCAAATTCCTCCACCATGACAAGAGCCTGCTGTTTTTTGACTGCCGTAGCCATGCGCCGCGAACCCTCGGACCGCGCCGAGATGGTGAACCAACTGCTGCTGGGCGACACTTTCACGATTGTAGAGCAACAAGCCAAGTGGTCGCTTGCACGCTGCGACTGGGACGGCTACGAGGGGTGGGTGGACA
>Ga0247611_10008443_pt1 | contig 12686 bp, 13 predicted proteins | sample 177DNAGHGhighgp2_FD_192422 | JGI IMG/M metagenome (GOLD analysis project Ga0247611, IMG submission 192422) | Sheep rumen microbial communities from Palmerston North, Manawatu-Wanganui, New Zealand - 1770 DNA GHGhigh gp2 | ecosystem: Host-associated > Mammals > Digestive system > Stomach > Rumen... | reverse complement strand
TTTCGAGGGAGAACTTACTTCGCTCTTCCCTGATATATGCTCCAGCCCGCCGCGCAACATCGCACACGGCTAACGTCATTTCCTGCAAATTCATCTTTTCCTTATTTCTTGATGAGCGAGGCTACCCAAAGGATTGCTACAGCACCAACAATGGCCGTACCAAGCTGACCCAAGATGCCACCCCATTGGATACCCAGCTCCCCAAACAGCCAGCCACCAACAAGACCACCAAACAGACCCAGCACCAGATTCATAATGAATCCCATGCCGCCACCTTTCATCAACTTGCCAGCACAGAAGCCGGCCAAACATCCAATGATTATTGAACCTATAATACCCATAATAATACTGTTTATTTGATTTTATGGCGCAAAAGTAAGCAAATTATGCGAAAAAACAAAGAAAAGTTCCTACTTTTTGCGCTTATCAGCCAGGTACATGCCAACAAGGATGAGGATGGTGCCAATAACGAAGTAAATGGTAATCTGCTCGGAGAGGATGGCCCAAGCAAAGAGAATCGTTGTGACAGGATTGAAGTAGACATAGTTGGTAGCCACAACGGCACCCAACTTCTTCAGTACCCAGTTCCACGCCACAAAACAAAGCATGGAGGCCACACAACCCAGGAATAGCAGATTCCACAGCAATGGGGGCTGATGAAGAACCACTGACAAGTTCAGACCAGGATATACCACGAAATAAGGTATCATGGAGAACAGACCATAGAAGAACACCTTACGGGTGATGAACAACGTATCATAACGCTGGCCAGCGGGAATCATCAATAGTGAATAGAAACCCCAGCAGAGTGCTGCACTAAAAGCCAATGAGTCGCCTAATGGAGAGAGATGGAGCACGAAATGACCATTCAACACCACTATCACCACACCCAATGCCGCCATCAACGTGCCTATGCTCTGCACACGATTCAATCGTTGAGACTGATAGAACAAGGATATCAGGAAAGTGGCCACCAACGGTGACAGACTGACAATCAGCGAGGTATTGGTGGTTGTGGTATAGTTCATGGCAGAGTTCTCTGTCAGGAAATAAAGCGAGCCACCAGTAACGCCTAAGGCCAACATCAGCAGTTCGTCGCGCCAAGAATCAGAGAAGAGGCGGAAAGGCCTCCCTCCTGTCTTGCTGACCAGGAACGAATAACCCAGCAAGAGGAGATAGGCGATGATGAAACGCTGTGTAAAGATCTGCCCAGGTGTCAGCCCACCAAGTAGCAGCAATTTGGTGAAGACGAATGTCGATCCCCAAATGGCTACTACCGTGAAGGCTACAAGGTGATATAGAAGTCTATTGTTTGATTTCAATGTCGCGTTTGACGTTATTACGGATCTTGGTGAGGTAGCCCTTCATGCCGTCGGCATCCTTGTTGTCGATAATCTCAAGGAGCTCCTTCAGTTCCGTACGGATCTGAGACACCTGATCGTGGGTGTAGGGGTTGAAGAGGATTTCCTGCAACAGGTAGTCATCCTCATTGAGCACGCCCTTGGCAATGCGCATGTGGCGCTTGAAGGTGGTACCTGGTGCATCCTGATGCTTCATGACAGCAGCAAACACGAAGGTAGACACAAAGGGTATACTCAGAGAGTAAGCCACCGTCTTATCGTGCTCCTCAAAGGTGTACTCATAAATGTTAAGTCCCAGTTTCTGATAGAGGTCTTTGAAGAAGATACGTCCCATGTAGTCGCCCTCGCTGATGATGATGGCATTCTCTTCAGAGAGTTGCTGCAGATTAGCGAAGGTAGGTCCAAACATCGGGTGAGTAGAGACATAGCGCATGCCAGTGGACTCATAGAAATCCTTCATATCCGTCTTCACAGAGGCGATATCGCTGATGATGCACTCCTTGGGGAGATAGGGAATCACCTCTTTGAATACTGGAATGGTATACTTCAGGGTTACCGCATTGATGAGCAGCTCTGGCTTAAATTCCTTGATCTCCTCATACGAGGTAAAACGCTGGCAGTTGTAGGTGAAGCGCATCCGTTTGGGATCACGCTCAAAGACTGCCACCTCGTGGTCGAAACTCAGCAGGTCGATGAAGAAGCTTCCCATCTTACCTGCACCTAAAACCAATATTTTCATACTCTATTTGTCATATCGAGCATAGTCGAGCGCTCGGCTTTGCCGCTTGGCTAGTCCAAGAAATCTCTTACTATTTATTAATTATTTCAATTTGCTGTCTTACTGATTCCTCGTGGATATTCTCGAAGACGTGAGCGACGAACTCTGGATCCATGCCACAGAGTGCACCCTGGGCACCACGCTTGTTCAGGATTTCATTGTAACGGTTAGCCTGAAGCACGGTCATATTATGCTCTTTCTTATACTGACCAATCTCACGACAAACCCTCATGCGCTTGGCCAGAAGATCCATCAGCTGATTGTCGAGTTCATCGATCTGCTTACGAAGCTGGGTGATACCCTCAGTAGTGGTCTTCTCGTCACGAATCACCAAGAGAGAGAGAATGTAGTCGAGCACATCGGGCGTTACCTGCTGCTTAGCATCGCTCCAGGCCTTGTCTGGATCGCAGTGGCTCTCCACGATCAGTCCGTCGAAGCCAAGGTCCATGGCCTGCTGACAGAGTGGAGCCACCAGTTCACGACGACCTCCAATATGGGAAGGATCACTAATTAATGGCAGTTCCGGGATACGGCGACGCAGTTCGATGGGAATCTGCCACATCGGCGCATTACGGTAGATCTTCTGCTCGTAGCTGGAGAATCCACGATGGATAGCACCCAGACGCTTCACACCTGCCTGGTTCAGACGCTCCAGAGCACCTATCCAAAGTTCGATGTCTGGATTCACAGGATTCTTCACGAACACAGGCACATCAACACCCTTCAAGGCATCGGCAATAGCCTGCATGGCAAAGGGGTTGGCAGAGGTACGGGCACCAATCCAAAGGATATCGATACCATATTTCAATGCCAGCTCAACATGCTCTGGCGTAGCCACCTCGGTAGAGACGAGCATCTTCGTCTCCTTCTTCACTTGGGCGAGCCAGACGAGGGCAGGTTCACCATGACCCTCGAAACCACCAGGCTTAGTACGGGGTTTCCACACACCAGCACGGAAGTTGTGACAGCCCTTCATCGCCAGTTCGCGGGCTGTGGTCATTACTTGTTCCTCAGTCTCTGCAGAGCAAGGGCCTGCAATCACGAAGGGACGTTCGTTGTCACTCGGTAAGTTCAGTGGAGATAATTCTAGTTCCATAATTATATTGTTTTTTTGATTCTTTCTAATGCTTCCTTGATTTTCTCTTCCTTGGCACAAAGGGAGATTCGGATATAGCGCTTACCATTGGAGCCGAAGATAAAGCCTGGGGTGATAAATACACGGGCTTCATGGAGCACTCGCTCCGTGAGATCCTCGACATCGGCATATTTCTCAGGGATCTTTCCCCATAGGAACATGCCCACCTGATTCTTGTCGTAGGTACATCCTAAGACATCCATAATCTTCTCGGCCCACTGACGACGACGAGCGTAGGTTTCGATATTAAACTCACGATGCCAGGCCTCGTCATTCTTATATGCCTCGGCAGCAGCCAGTTGGATACCGCGGAACGTGCCGCTCTCGATATTTGACTGCACCTTTAGAATCCAAGTTATGAACTCAGCGTTCGTAGCACACAGACCTACACGCCAGCCAGGCATGTTATGACTCTTCGACATTGAGTTGAACTCAATGCAGCAGTCCTTGGCGCCAGGCACCTGTAGTATACTCAGATGCTCCTCGCTCAAAATAAACGAATATGGATTATCGTTCACCACTACAATGTCGTGATCCTTGGCAAACTTTACTAGTCGCTCGTAAGTGGTGCGCTGAGCCCTGCCTCCTGTCGGCATATTGGGATAGTTGGTCCACATAAGTTTAACCTTCGTAAGATCCATCTTCTCCAACTCATCGAAATCGGGCTGCCAACCATTGTCCTCACGCAGATTGTAGTTCACAATCTTGGCACCTAATATCTTTGATAAAGAGGTGTAGGTGGGATAACCAGGATTGGGTACGAGCACCTCATCGCCTGGATTGACGAAGGCAAGCGTGACGTGGAGGATACCTTCCTTAGAACCAATCAACGGCAGGATCTCTGTTTTTGGGTCAAGGTCCACATGATACCAACGCTTGTAGAAGTCGGCCATGGCCCCACGAAGCTCTGGCGTTCCCATCGTGGGCTGATAACCATGAGCATTGGGTTGGCGGGCCACCTCACATAGTTTGTTGATGGTCTGCTCAGACGGTGGCATATCAGGACTGCCAATGGCGAGACTGATGATGTCCTTACCCTCAGCATTTAGCTGAGCCACTTCCTTCAGCTTTCTGCTGAAGTAGTATTCGCTAACAAGCGATAATCTATCTGCTGGTTGTATCATATACTTTGAACTTTGAGCTTTAAACTTAAAATTTTATGATTACATTAGTTCGTCTGCTTACCATCCTTGTATTCTCCCAGAATCTTCAAGTCCTTTGTCAACGGAATGATGGCATCGATCGACTGGCGATAACGAGTGAGATCGTCGTACATCACATCGACATAGAACAGATACTCCCACTCGCGTCCGATAATCGGCAACGACTGAATCTTCGTCAGATTAATCTTGTAGAACGAGAGGATTGCCAAGACGTGGGAGAGGCTCCCCTCTTCATGAGGCAGCGAGAAGACGATGCTCGACTTGTTGGTCTCCGTCAGGGGACGCAGCAAATCAGCCTTGTTGGGATTCGACACCACTAGGAAACGGGTGAAGTTGTGCTTATTGTCCTCAATATGGTCCTCAAGCACCTTCAGACCATAGAGTCTGGCAGCCTCAGCATGGCAGATGGCAGCCCACCCTTTCTTCTGACCCTCGGCAATCATCTTGGCAGAACCAGCCGTATCCTCTGCCTCCACATTCTTCAACTGTGGGTGCTGAGCCAGGAACTCACGGCACTGCATCAGGGCGACGGGATGGGAATGAACTTCGGTAATGGTGTCCCAATCGTCGTCAGGCAGACAACAGATGCAATGTGAGATATGCAACTTATGCTCTCCAACGATGGTTGTACCCGAGTCGCGTAGCAGTTCATAGTTGTGCAGCAATGAACCAGCAATCGTGTTCTCGATGGCGAGCATTCCGATGGCCGTGGGGTCTTGCTTGATACTGGCAAAGACCTGCTCGAAGGTTGAACAACAAATCAACTGTATCTGTTCTCCTTCGAAATACAGGTGCGCCGCGATATCGTGGAACGACCCTATCAGTCCTTGAATGGCAATTCTCTTCATATCTCTTTTTACTTTTTACCTTTTTACTTTTTTACCTCTAAATAAAAACTCCGCTTTCACCTTTTCGTGAAGCGGAGCCTTATTTCAATTTTCAATCTTCAATCTTCAATTTATTACTTACGACTACCCGCTTCACAATTGCTTGCAAAGTAAAAATAATAGCCGTAAAAGTATGCATTCAACTTTGACATATTCTCTAGTTTTTATTGATTTCGGATGCAAAATTATTACTTTTCCTCGAAACAAACAAATATTTTGCAAGAAATTTTGCTTTTTCGCTTACATTTTTATAAAAATCACTATCTTTGCAGACGATAACAAAGAAAAAGAATCCATTAGACTCAATAAACAACGCTTTATGAAAACAAAACACGTACAATACCAGACCCAAGGCACCTGCTCACAGCTGATAGATGTGACTGCCGACGAGAACAACATCATCCAGCAGGTATTCTTCCTCGGAGGTTGTAACGGCAACCTACAGGGTATCAGTCAGTTAGTGCGCGGACAGCATATCGATGACGTCATGAAGCGCCTTAATGGCATCCGTTGTGGTGCCAAAGGTACTTCCTGTCCCGACCAGCTCTGCCGTGCCCTCGAGCAACTCAAAAACGCCCCTATTGAAGAGAAATAAGGTAATCGAGTAACTGCTGACAGCCTTCTGACACATCACGCCATGTGGCCTCAAAGTTACCTGTATACCAGGGGTCAGCCACATCGCGGGGTTCATCCGTAAAGTCCATCAGCAACCGAATCTTCATCTCAGGGTCACCCCCACAGATGCGGTTCATGTTACGGAAGTTCCAAGAGTCCATGCCTATCAGCAAGTCGAAACGGTCATAGTCACGGCGCGTCATCTGGCGCGCCGTTTTGCCTTTACAGCCAATACCATGTTCAGCCAATTTACGTTTGGCAGGAGGATAAACCTCGTTGCCAATCTCCTCAGTCGATGTTGCTGCCGACTCTATCTCAAACAGATCCTCCAAGCCTGCTTTCCTGACAATATCCTTCATCACGAACTCAGCCATCGGGCTCCTGCAGATATTCCCATGGCAGACGAACAGTATCTTATGTTTTTTCATGAACCTATATGATTGGAGAAAGGAAGCCACAGATGGTTTCCATATACAGACGGTCTGTCTCATCGAACGTAGCAAGTTCCTTGCTGTCGATATCCAGGACAGCCCATACCTCCCCAGCTGACGACAAGACGGGCACAACAATCTCGGAACGTGAGAGGCTGCTACAGGCTATATGCCCAGGAAACAGCTCTACGTCAGGGACCACGAGCGTCTGACGCTGCTTCCACGCAGAACCACAGACACCTTTACCATAGGGGATATGCATACAAGCCACTGGTCCCTGGAAAGGACCAAGTACTAATTCCTGAACTCCAGAGTCAGCCTTTGGCATCACCCGATAGAAACCCGTCCAGAAAAAGTTCATGGTCTCATGAATGGCAGCGGCAATGTTTGCCATCACCGCTACCACATCAGTCTCTCCTTCAATCAGACTCCGTATCTGCTCCGTAAGCAGACGGTATTTTTCTTCTTTTACCTTCATGTTATAATCCTCTGGCTTTAAGCAGGCTGGATGCATCTGGCTGTGCCATGCCAGTGAAATCGGTGAACATCTGCATGAGGTCACCCGTGTTACCACGACTCAGGATCTTGTCGCGCATATCCTGACCTGTCGCAGGATCAAGAGCACCACGCTTAGCAAAGACATCAGCGATATTGACAGCCAAGACCTCTGTCCAGAGGTAGCTATAGTAACCAGCAGCGTAGCCACCACCAAAAACATGGTTAAAGTAACTGGTACTGTAACGTGGAGGAATCTGCGGATTGAAGAGACCTATCTGGCGCAGAGCCTGAGTCTCGAATTCTGCAGCCTTTTCTGCCGTTGGGATATCCTTTGATGGCAGCATATGCCATGCAAGGTCAAGACATGTGGCAGCAAGGTTCTCGCCCAGAGCATATGCTGTCTGGAAATTGATGCTCTTCAGCATACGTTCCTTAAGATCGGCAGGCATAGGCTCACCAGTCTCACAATGACGGGCATAGTGGTCGAAGATTTCCGGAATGGAGGCGAATGACTCATTGAACTGCGATGGCATCTCCACAAAGTCGCGAGCCACAGAGGTACCACTCAGGCGATTGTACTGACAATCGGAGAGAATACCGTGCAAGGCGTGGCCAAACTCATGGAACATCGTGGTTACCTCATCCCAAGTGAGCAGCGAAGGCTGCCCCTCAGGAGCCTTGGCGTTGTTACATACATTAAATATAATAGGTAATTGGTTCCACTGACGGCTCTGTTTGGCAAAACCATCCATCCAGGCACCGCCTCGCTTAGTGGGACGACGGAAATAATCACAGTAGAAGAGGGCCTTGGTCTTTCCATCCTTGTCGATAACCTCAAAGGCTTTCATGTCTGGATGGTAAAGAGGGATATCCGTACGTTCCTTGAAAGTAAGGCCATAGACACGGTTGGCAGCATAGAAGACACCATTGATCAGCACACTATCCACATTAAAATAGGGCTTTACCTCATCGTCGGAAACATTCAACAACTGTTTCTTCATCTTGGCAGAATAGTAGAAACGGTCGTAGGGCTGCAATTGGAAATCTGCACCTTCTGTCTGACGGGCGAAGTCTTCAATGGCCTTTGTCTCTGCATCAGCCTTCGGTGAATACTGACTAATCAGGTTCTTCAGGAAAGCATAGACGTTCTCAGGTGTCTTGGCCATCGTCTTCTCAAGTGAGTAAGCGGCATAGTTAGGATAGCCCATAATCTCTGCCTGCTCTGCACGCAACTTGGCGACCTCAGAAGCAATGGGGAAAGTATTCGATTGGCCCGTACCATCGGCACGATGAATGGAAGCCTCAAAGACACGCTTACGAAGATCGCGGTTATCGAGATTTGCCAGGATTGCTTGTTGGGTGGTGTTCACAATGACAATAGCATAAGGTGCCTTACCTCCCCTACTCTCTGCATCTTTCTGGCACTGCGCGATACCGGCCTCGCCAAGTCCTGCCAGATCTTCTTTCTTATCGACCCATACCACAGCATTGTTGGTAGCTTCCTGCAACTGGTCGCCCCACTGTTGCTGCAAATCAGAGATACGGAGATTGATTGCCTTCATGCGCTCCATCTTATCATCTGGCAACAGGGCTCCGTTGCGTACAAAATCCTTATAGATCTCCTCTAATAGTTTCTGATCCTCTCCAGTCAACGTATCATGCTGTTTGTCATAAACCTGACGAATACGTTCAAAGAGCGGTTTATTAAAAGATATCTCATTCTCCAGCTCCGTCAACATCGGCTGAACCTTTTTCTCAATATCCCCTATTTCTGGGGTCTTTTCGGCCTCTGTCAGAGCAAAGAATATACGACTTACATGATCGAGCAAACGCCCACTCTCTTCATAGGCCAGAATGGTGTTCTCAAACGTAGCAGAATCCTCTGACTCCACAATCTTTTGAATATTATCACGTGTCTGCTGAATGGCTGTCTCGAAAGCCGGCAGATAGTCAGATGTCTGAATCTTACTGAAATCTGGTGCACCAAAAGCAATTGTGCTCTCCTGCAACAGAGGGTTCTCACGCTGTGCCTGCTGGCAAGCACTAAACTGCATCGTCAGTGCCGATGCAACACCTATACTCATAAATATCTTCGTTATTTTCATTGTTTTCACCTTATTAATTATTGTCTTTATTCATCTGGCAAGAAGAGAGGATCCTCCGGCATTACCATAACAGGCTTAGAATCATAAGCCTTCAAGATGTTCTCGGGTACATATTTCTTATTAACCACAAGACGGAACATATACTCACGGAACCACTCAGCTGTCATAATCAGATAGCCTTTCTGACCAGAGTCTGCACCCCAGGAGTTCTCGACCTTCCACTTTACAGGTTTGCCGTCAGCATCAAGGTCAACGGCAGTAAGGGTCATGGCGTGGGTAGAACCGCTGTCGAAGGTAGAGATACGCTGGGCTTTGTCCATGCCAAAGGTAGTGCCAAAGACAGAGCCGTAGTCGAAATTGTCAAGAGAAGCATAACCACGCTTCCGATCAAGAAGCTTGCCTACATCGTAGGAGCTATACATCTTGCGACCATCTTTGAGTGACGCAATAGCAAGTTTTTCTATCTCCTCCATCGGAAGGTTCAGGTAACGCCAGTTTGTACCATCGTAGGTGTGGCGGTCGTACTCAACTTCATAGGTTTTATAATACTCTCGGCGAGGATCATTCATCACCATAATAAACGTACCATCGAGGGGAGCGCCCACCACTTCCTGGTAGAAACTCAGAGGCGTATACTCCTTGGCTACACCGAGGGTACGACCATTTTTATCCTTAAAAGCATAGGTAAACTTATCCACGGGCTTGCCAAGAGTCAGTTCAAGCATGTGATAGATTTGAGCCAACATCTTGGTCTTTTCCTTTTGGATGGCTGCCGGACTCTGCTTCTTGGCAACCATCTCACGAAGCTGGAGACCATACTCACGCAACTTAGACGAAATCAGACTACGGGCCTTTGAGGTGTTCTCACTGGTAAATGTCTCAGGCTGGACATCAGAAGGTACAAGACCATATTTGGGGGCAAGGTCGGCTACACCACAGAAAGTGCCACCATCGCCAATAGGCGACTTGAAGAAAAAGCGCACTCGCTCATCATCAATGGGCTTTTTGCCAGTATCTATCACACCCTGCAACATAAGATTGGACTTCTCTAACTGATCCCAGAAAAAGAGATATGCCTGTGAAAATTCAATAGCAACAGAGTCGGCCTTAGCCATATAATTTGAACGTAACACGTTGAAACCGCTAAACATCCAGCAACGACCGGACGACTTCTGATTAGTAATACTCTGCTTTCGGGTCTCAATACTAAAGTTTGTATCGATTGGCTTGGCAGCTACCTGATAGTTCTTGGCCAATGCATCAATACTCATGCCGGCAATGGCATTAGCAAGTACTTTTTCCTTGGCACAGGACTGATGCGCTTTCTGGAACTCCTGAAGCATGTCAGGAGAGATACCTCCATTTTTTGTCTGTGCCTGAGCAGTCAACATGCAGGCAGCAGCCATCAGAAACGATATTGACAATCTTTTCATATACCTAATTATTTCTTGGCTTTCTTAGTTGTTACCGATTTCTTAGTAGTGGTTGTTGTCTTCTTGGTAGTCGTAACAGCCTTAGCAGTAGACTGCGGCTTATAGTATTTCAGTGCTTCAGGCAACCAACCCTGAATATTCTTAATGCGGGTGGCATCAGAAGGATGGTCGCTCAGAAATTCTGAGGTCTGATTTTTGTTTGAGGCCGCCATACGCTGCCAGAAAGAAAGTGCTGCATTAGGATCATAGCCAGCCATCGCTGCAAAGATAAGTCCCATATGATCGGCCTCGTTTTCATGATTACGCGAGTAACTTAGATTCTTGAAGTTGAAGCCCTGAGCCGCAATAGCCTGAATGATAGAGGTGGTATTGGCGCCCATGCCCAAGCCACCGAGAACGGCAGCTCCTATCTGGAGACCATACTGCTGCTTGATCTGGGTACTCATCTGCTCTGCGGAGTGACGGGCAACGGCATGAGCAATCTCATGGCCCAACACGATAGCGAGTGAAGGCTCATCCTGCGTGACAGGCAGTATACCTTCATAGACACAAATCAGTCCACCAGGCATACACCAGGCATTAACTTGGTTATCCTGCACAAGGTTGAACGTCCACTTATAATACTGAAGATCATTCTGCAGACCTGCTGCTGTAAGGTAGCTGGTAACTGCATTGGCAAGATTCTGCCCTACCCGCTTTACCATTGCCGTATTGGCCTGATTGGTAGAGAGTTTGGCAGACTTCATGAAATCCTGATACTGCTGGGTAGAGAGGGAGAGAATGTCTCCGTCACTGACCATCAGATTCTGTTTACGTCCTGTAATGGGCACTGTGTTGGAAGTACCGCAACTGACAAAAACAACAGCTACTACAGATAAAATAATAAGCTTAAAATTCTTCATATTGACTATATTTTTATTTTCTGACTGCAAAGTAAGTAAAAATATTCGAGAATTGCAAATTTTAAGCATAAAAATAGAGGCATCCCCTACGGAATGCCTCTTAAAAGACTATTAATAATTACTTTTCTTACTTGTTAAGACCACGATTCATCATCGTAGCGTTCAGTAAGCGGAGATAAGTACGCATCTGCTTGTCGTTAAGGACATAGCGCATCCACTTCACATCGTTCTCGACAGCGCGGTCAACGAGAGCTTTGCGATCGTTCTTACCATACTGGGCAGCAAAAACCAGCTCTGCTGCGAAAGTGTGGTGAATGTTCTCTACGGCCTCTTTCTGGTCGTCAGCCAGCTCCAGTACATCAGAGAGCTTATTCATATTGATATTCAACTCATAAGCCTCTAAGTTGCTTACATTGGCTACATTCTCACCTTCTGCAAATGCGGTTGTCATACTCAGCATTGCTACCATTGTCAAAATCATCTTTTTCATCTTTTTACCCTTTCTTTTTTTACTCGAGCGGTGTGTTGAGCCGCCCTACCTTAATACTTAATTTTGTTATCCTTAATGTCTTTTGACGGTGCAAAGGTACGACGATTTTTGGTATTACGCAAACGTTTTAGTAAAATTGTGTGCGATAACAGCCCTTTTGTTGACACATATCAAAGAAATGTGGGAATAGCTCATTTTTCTTGTTTTTGAGATTATTTTAGCATATAAATCTCCATAAATTTGGTAGTTCGGACGTTTATTCGTAACTTTGCAGCCAATTATACATTATTATATATAGAGAATGGACAAAGCACAAAACAAGTTTATGTCGGTCATATACCAATTATATACGGTGGCCGATGGTGAGAATACATTGGAAGAGCAGACGGGGGACGATCGTCCCTTTGAGTTTATCACAGGCTTCGGCGTGGCACTTGATGCTTTCGAACAGCAGGTGATGAATATGGAGAAGGGGGCATCTTTCGACTTTATCCTTCAGCCAGATCAGGCTTTCGGTGCATATGACCCCGAAGGCGTTCACAAACTGCAGCGAGATGTATTTATGATTAATGGTCACTTCGACCATGAGAATATCTTCGAGGGGGCGGTCATCACGCTCATGGACAATGAGGACCACCAGTTTATGGCCAAAGTGAAAAAGATTGAGGAAGACGGTGTGACAATTGACACCAACCACCCTCTGGCAGGCAAGACCCTCAACTTCAAGGGAGAAATCAAGGAGAACCGCGATGCCACAGAAGAGGAGATACAGCACCTTATCAAGCATTTGACAGGTGGCTGCAGTGGTTGTGGGCACCATCATGGCGACGGCGAGTGTGGTGGATGTGGTGACCATCACGAGCACGGTGACGGTTGTGGACACTGTCA
>Ga0247611_10008440_pt1 | contig 12689 bp, 9 predicted proteins | sample 177DNAGHGhighgp2_FD_192422 | JGI IMG/M metagenome (GOLD analysis project Ga0247611, IMG submission 192422) | Sheep rumen microbial communities from Palmerston North, Manawatu-Wanganui, New Zealand - 1770 DNA GHGhigh gp2 | ecosystem: Host-associated > Mammals > Digestive system > Stomach > Rumen ... | reverse complement strand
CAGCAGGTGGAGTACCTGCCCTACGGCGAGGTGTTCCTCGAGAAACAAAACACAGACCCAAGCGTGCTGCCAATCTATGTCACTCCGTACAAGTTCAACGGCAAGGAGCTGGACGAGGAGACAGGGTTGTACTATTATGGCGCAAGGTATATGAATCCCAGACTCTCAATATGGTATGCCACAGATAATTTACAAGAAAAAAAACAACATATTAGTACATATGCATATTGTTCTGATAATCCTATAACGAGATTAGATCCAAATGGAGAGTTTGACTTTGAAGGATCTATAGATTATTTTAGGCAATATCCTGTTATTGCAATTTTTCCGAGCGATTTAACAGATCATAATGGAGCTTTAAAAATGGATTATGAGGCTGCAAAATCGGCAGGAGTACCTCTTATCAGAGTTGATAATACTGCTGATTTTGCCTCTGCTTTATCTGAATTGCAAAAAATGTTTACAAGTGCTGACACTTATGCAATAAATAGTCATGGAGGTCACGGTTCATTTCCATCTTTAGCTTACTTCAGTATAGGGAATGAACAAGTCAATTGTGAAACAGATTTCTCGTCTCTTATAAATGGTCTTAAAGGGCATAATGTATTTATTGGTGCGTGTGAGGTTGGCACTTACTTTGGATTAGGAGATGAGTTGGTGAAAAAAATCGCTCAGCAAACACAATCAAGAGTAATAGCTCCCAACCATAAAGTTTTTGCTGGATATGAGTATGATGGTTCTCTTAATCTTAATTATTCAAAATATGATGTTTATCAAAATGAATATATGATGTCTAAAAATGGACAAGAAATACAATTCATTCAGAATGTAACAATTGATAAGAAACTTGGAATAAATTGGGACACATATTTTTATGATACTATGATGGATATTTTTAATTTAAACTATAATTTTTTAAATTTTTAATTTAATAGTTAATATATCATATTATGTTTTTTAAATGCCATATAATGTTTTTTTGTTTGATTTTATTCTTTTTTTCATGTACTAACTATAGAGGTTCTGCACATGAAACAATAAAAGATCAAGCATTGAAACATGAATCAAAATATGTCTTTTGTCAGGATAATATGGACAAAGTGTTTGTGAATAATCCCACAATTATAAATCTAAAAGATTTTGATATCTTTCAAACTTTTGATGAATATGAGATGAAAGGTATTGGCTTACCTAAAAAAACTCCATATGTTTATGTGAAAAATTGTGGAGATAAAATATATTTAGTTGTCTCAAACGACACAACAAATGTGAAAGTTTATCAAAAAAATGGGGAATACTGGTGCAATTATGAGTATTATTCTAATAATACAAGAATAACTAAATCTAGTCAAGATTTACCTGAACGTTTTTTTTGTAGAATATGCGGATCGGACACTATAGTAGAATATAGATGCTGTAATTTGGGAATATGCACTTATAAAGATTTATATCTCAAGACAAAATATAATTGTTATTGGATTCATCTTATTGAGGACATTGATTTATGTAATAACTCAAAGATATTTGAAGATATGTTAGGCCTCGTTAAGAGGTTCAAAGAAGAAAGGCCTCTTTTCTTGTCAGAGATTGGAGAATCCAGTTTTGACAAAAGACATTTGTATTCTTATACTTTATTTGAAACAAAAGATTATTTTAAATATATAGGAATAGATAACAATGAAGAGCTTTTTTTCTTGAAAACATCTCTTGGTTTTTTTGGTATACAGCCAGGTTTTGATTTTTTTGACATCGATAAATCTACTGTTAAATAATAATTTATCTTTTTATAATAGTATATTTATTAATAAAGATTATAAGTGTATTATGATGAGTAGCATATATTATATAATTAATCATGTTATCTTAAGGGCGTAAAACTATGCAAAACACTATATAATCAACAATATGTACAACTTTTTCAACATTAATGTTTAAACTGTAATTCAACTAACAGATATAAAAGTATATAAATTATGGCAACGAGTATTTTATTAACACCATGTTATCAATTGTATCAGGACTTGGTAGACCGTATCTTCGGTAATAGTGTAGTTAAAATAAAGCCAGACGATGACAATAATGTTATTGGCACATTGAAATACACTGCAGAGTTTTTGTGTTTTAAGAAGAATTTCACATCAAGACTGATACGCCTCCGGGACAGGTATGTTGGTACTCGCTTTTTTAATGATCTGATTAAAACAGTAGCACAGGTTGCTGATAGTAAGAATTGGGAAGGTGCTTATGCGGAACTTGTTGCTTATGATGTAATGTCCAATGATTACTTAACCGATGCTATAGAACTAAATAAGACGTTGCCGGTATCAGAATCGTTTGCGGGGGAGATGGGAGGCAAAGAAACCAATGAAGATGGTTTTATTGATGAATACAATTTATATTTTGATGTCAAGATTCTTGCAGATACAGTGGGGGGCATATTGAAAGGAATCATTGATGAAGCTATAAAAAAAGCAAATCAAGATACTATCTGCAATATCCTACCCGAATATCCTTTGGATGATGATGAGGGGGATTATCAAATCCATAGACGTCATTTGATGGAAGAGCTGAGAGATTATCTCATAGCGAACAAACCTTCAAACAATAAGGGAAAATCTTGTATGAGTAGTGGTATTATACCGCATCTCTCTTTTCGAATAAATTGGGGTGGTGGCATTAATAGCTCAACTGGGGCATACAATCCGTATCGACATGCAAAAGAATGCAAACATTTAATACTTAAGCGCTATACCAAAAAGTTCATGAAAAATAATCCTTTTTTCCTTGTCATGGTGAATTTCCCCTGGTATAATGGTAAGATAAATAGCTTCATTGATGCTGATGAGGTCTTTTATCGTAGCTTATCAAGGCGTACTTTCTGTGAGTATAAACACCTACAAACAAAGATGTCAGCTATTGAGTCTAAATACACTGGCTCAGAAACTGTGTTTGAAGTTTCTAACTATCTATCGGGTATAATATTTATAGATGACCATAGCATCAAAGAAACTCAGTATTCATGTCACATTTATATGAATCCAAACGCAAAGAATAAACTGAAATGTGGAATTTCATATCTTCAGCAGATAGTTGAATTAGGTGACAAAAGGAGTACTTGGGATAATCTGGAATATGACAATTATTAAAAAAAGATTTAGTTTTGACGAATATGATTAAATAATTAATGAAATTTGGAATTACCGTAAGATATTTATAAACTTATAGAATACACTTATGGAATACAAAAAAATAACCTTTATAAATGTTTATAATTCAGTTGTTTTTCTTGATAGAAACTATTAAATTTGCATATTTTAATGAAAGTTTGGGGTTCTGAGGACTGTAAAATTGATGAAATATGAAACACGATCAAATAAGACATTTACGGAGTTTAAGGTTGCTATTATCGCAAGATAAAGCTCCACTTGGTTTCCTTCTTGCAGCAGGTTGTCCTTTGTCTGTTAAAGTTTTAGGGAATCCACTACTTCCAGATATGGCGGGCTTGACCAAGATTATCAACGATGCACATGCTTTGGACACAGTAACCACACCATATAAAAGACTGATAGATGAATTGAGTAAGGCTGGCAAGGATACCTCAAATTTGGAAGATGTTCTAACTTTTATTCGTTCTATGAAAGAAGTCTCAACTGGTGGTGGCACAGTACGGGGTTTTTCAGAATTTGAACTAGATGATTTGGAAACAGAAATCTGCAATTCGATAGCTAATGCAGTTACAAAGGACCTGCCTGATGGGGATAATTCGTATAGAAGATTAGCAAGATGGGTGGGTTCTATTGATCGTGCTGTACCTGTTGAAATATTTACAACAAACTACGACTTGCTGTTAGAACAGGCATTAGAAGAACAAAGTGTACCATTCTTTGATGGATTCTCTGGCTCGAGATACCCATTTTTTGATATTCATTCTGTTGAGGAGAATGAATTGCCTTCTTATTGGGCAAGACTATGGAAACTACATGGCTCTGTAAATTGGAAAGCTATGTCGGGAGGAGTTTATAGAGTGTCTAAAGGCGTTGCAGGCTCACCAGAACTTATATATCCATCCAGATTAAAATACGACCAAAGTAGAAAGATGCCATTCCTGGCTATGTCTGACAGATTGACTAACTTTCTTCTAAAGCCTCATGCAGTATTATTTGTCTGCGGTTATTCTTTTGGCGATGAGCATATAAATGATACTATAATCAATGCTCTGAAGGTTAATCAAAGTGCAAATGTTGTGGCATTGATGTATGGTAAGATGAAAAAAGACACAGCTGGTGCATTGGTTGCACCAGAGGCTGTGAAAAAAGCGTTGGAACGCCCAAACCTGAGTGTTTGGCACGACGAAGAGGCTGTGATTAGTGCCCAACGTCGTGAATGGTCAAAATTTGTGGATGACAAGAATGAATTTTCAAACTTTAAATTCAAAAAGGTTGAAGACTGCGTATCATTTGGAGATTTCGATGCTTTCACTTCTTTCCTTTCAGAACTAATAGGAGACCATCCAGATGCAGACAAAAAGTAATCCCGCTGTCATAGGAACTGTTAGAAGCATTTCGGGAACAAATGTTTCTGTACAGTTATCCTCGTCGATTAGCTCAACCATATCATATATTGACGGAAACGGCTATAAGGTTGGACAGGTAGGTGGTTTTGTGAAGATACCGCAAGGATTTGTCAATTTGTATGGTACCATCATACAAATAGGTGCAGATGCAGTTCCCGAATCCATGAAAGACAATGCCAATACGGGGTTGAGGTGGATGACGATACAACTAGTTGGAGAGGGCGCAAAAGGCCAGCCATTTGAAAGAGGAATCTCACAATATCCCATGATAGATGATGAGGTCTATATTGTTACTGAGGATGATCTTGTGAATATATATGGTCGTGAAAAAGGTGCTGAGTTTGTGTCAATAGGTACTATTTCAGGAGCGGAGAATATTCCAGCTTTAATAGATATCAATAAGTTAGTGACTAGACATAGTTGTATTGTGGGCTCTACTGGAACTGGTAAATCAACAACGGTGGCAGGACTGGTTAACACACTTATTGATTCTACTATTTTCCCATCCTCCAGAATTATCTTGATTGATATACACGGGGAATATGGGAAAACATTTAAAGATAGGGCAAATGTGTTTAGAATAACGCCTGATGATAACACAGACAATAGGTTAGTTGTGCCTTATTGGACTATGAGTTTTGATGAATTTGTTAGTTTCGCATTTGGCGATATTCAAGATAATGACCGATTCCCACTTTCGGAACTTATTCTAACGCTTAAGAAACTCACAATAGATAAGAACCCAAAGTTGTTTGCATATCTTAATAAGGATAACATAACAGTTGACACGCCTGTTCCATTTAGCCTTCAACGTCTGTTCCTATATCTTTATAGGTCAATGTTTGCAACACATACTTGTACAGGAACTGGTCAAAAAATGTGCGCAATAGATTCGGACTTTGACGAGTCATCAACGACAGAGGCATTCTTTACAAACGAAGACGGAACCAAGTTGACAGGTTCGATAGACCCTTTTGTTCTTCCTAAATACAAGGAACAGCAACAAGGTAAAATATACTTATCTGCAGCTACTATGAATCTAAGAAGACAGTTGATAGCTTTGCAGGCCAAAATGACTGATCCCCGTTTTGATTTCGCTTTAAAACCAGAGGGGTTTATTCCTGATGCAAATGGAAATATAAAGAATGATATTTATACACTGCTGAAGCTCTGGATGGGAGATAAATCTCTCTCAGTTTTTGATGTGTCTGGTGTACCAAGTGGTATATTACATGATATTATTGGGATTCTTCTGCGTGTCATGTATGATTCTATGTTCTGGTCACGCAATCTTGAACAAGGAGGTCGGAAACGCCCTTTACTTGTTGTGATGGAAGAGGCACACAATTATCTTGGAAGTGACAATAATTGCAGGGCCTCCAAAGTTGTACGCCGTTTGGTTAAAGAAGGGCGAAAATATGGTATAAGTGCCATGATAGTGAGTCAACGTCCTTCGGAGATTGATCCAACAATTCTTTCACAATGTGGGACAACAATAGCTTTACGTCTGACAAACTCTAATGATAGGGGTATCATTGCAAATACTGTTTCAGACAATCTTTCTAATTTGGTGAATATGCTACCGATTCTAAAGACAGGTGAATCTATAATTGTTGGCGAGGCAGTGAGAATGCCTATGAGAGCTGTCATTACATTCCCTGATAAAGAGAATAGGCCAGACAGTAATGACCCCGTTGTGGCTTCTGACGAAATGGGGAAAGGTGCATGGAACAAGTCTTTAGATATTACTGATGAAGAGTATCAGAACATTGTAAAAGCATGGAGATTACAACAAGTTAATTTATAATAATTTAAAACGTATGGAAAGACAACATGTATCATCTTCGAATATTGCTTCGATTGGCTATGACCAAGACAACATGGTTTTAGAGATCGAGTTTTTGAGTGGGGCCATTTATCAATATTATGATGTACCCCAAAGTATTTATGAAGGATTGATGGCTGCTGATTCACATGGTAAATACCTTGCAGCCTATATCAAAAAAGGTGGCTACCGCTACGCTCAGGTATAAGGTATGCGTATAGATCATAAACTCCAGCGCGTCCAAGTAGATAGTTTTGAAATCTCGGATGAGCTTGTTTATCGCTATTTTAATTCCCTTCCTGAGAATGAGAGGGAGATTGCTTTATTGCGTGCTATTCGTATAGGCGTGCTGGCAACAATGGAAGATAGGTTTTCTGCTTTCCTGTCTAAGACAACTAATGACTTGGGAGTACAACTGGAGAACTTAAAACTGCTGTTTGATATGAGGCAAGAGATTTTCCATAAGACAGCTATTAAAGGCGTTGCTGCAGAGAATGACATCTTAGAGTATCTTGAAGCTTATGTTGAGCGTTTCGTGCCTAGAGATGTAGTTTCACTATCTGGGACATCTAAAGGTTTGTTGAAGAACAACAAGACAGGTGATATTCTAGCATATGTAGGTGGTGAAAATAGCGGGAAAAAAGTGGCCATAGAATGTAAGTTTGACAAGAGTATCAAACTGGGTGATGTTGATTCACCAGATATTGCATCTAATAAATATGATACTGCATGGAGTCAATTGCTGGAGGCTACAGTGAATCGTGGAGCTAATGCGAGCATTATTGTTTTTGATAAAACACTTGCAGATGCTTCTATACAGCGAGTTGTAAATGGGGTTACATATATTGACAATATCGGTTTTATTTGCATTATTGATTATGAGGCTTCAGACTACCACAACTTGGCTATAGCTTATAATTTGGCTCGCGGGCTAGCTTTAAGAAGTGAAGGGAAGAACGTCGAAGTAGGTTTTGTGAATATGCTTATCCAACGTTTACTGAAAGACATCCGTGACGTACAGAACATAGAGATGTTGGTAAAAACAAATATTAAGAATAATCAGCAAATACTAAAAAATATTGAGAAGAGCCTTTTGTCAATTGAGTTTAATCAGCAGTACCTGGTGAAATATATGGAGGATGGAGTTCTAAGTAAAGCTGATTTGTTGGATTTTTATCAACGAGAAGACATACGGGCAAAATATAAGTTGATTTCAAAGGAGATAGAAAGTCTTGAAGCAGATAACAACATTCAAAATAATGACAATTGAACGTAAACAGTGGCAAATATACGATTAACTATTCAGGAGATAGAAGTTCTTATTCAGAACATATCTCAAGTGAAAAGAAAGTAATATAAGAAGTAAAAAGACTTTTTGTATTATTTATAGAATGTCACATCTTATAAATGTGGCATTCTTTTTTTGTTGAATGACTTCAAAAAGATTAACGACAAACATGTATAGAAAATGCAGAAAGACTACTCAATGCAAGACCAAGAAATAAATTCAATTTCAGTACTCACGTTAGAGAGTTCTACAAACATTTTTCTTAACTTTGTCACTAAATATGCATTTGCTTGTTGACTCTTAAGTATCACATATACAATCTCCTGAGAACACTAAAGGACTTGAACTATCCATTCGCAGAGAATAAATATTCTATTATGCAAAGTTAAATATTTATTTTAGTTTTCTTTGGTTTAACTTATTACGAGATTTCTCATCAAGGAGGTTTGGATACTCTCTTGCAAATTTTTCTCTCACATCTTCAGGCTTTACAGTTAATGAATTTGACAAATACTCCAGTTTCTTTCGATTCATTTCGATCAAGGCGCTCCATTCCATAACATATAGCTTAATGTCATAACCATGTTGGGTATATGTTGAGTACAGAAAAGGATCATCGGGTAGTAACCATGTAGAAGCAGCTTCCATTTTAATCCTGGCACTCCCTGATAGTTTTGATGAGATTAAAATGATTTTGTAGCAAACCTTATCTTTAGGATAAGCGGAAGAATTGATAATATCATTTCTATACCGTTCAATCTGAGAAATCTCCTTATCTGCAATCGCACAGCTAGGAGCCTTCAATTCTACAATCATTACTTCGGATTTGCCACTACCAGTCTTTTTCTTGTTATAGAAAAACAAGTCTGTAATATCGCGGTTTCTATCTTTACTGTCGTTTATCAAATTTTCCTCCTCTTCTGTAGGCTCATATGAAAAATACTTCTTATGTAATTCTTCAAGATTATTTTCCAAATTCGTGTCGGACCACAATCTTGTGGTTTCTGTATATTCTTCGCCGAATATCCACAATTGCTCCTTAACAATCTTATGAAGTTGACTTCTTTCTTTCAACCATTCAGAAATATCGCCATAGCATAAACTATGGAGAAAATTAAGGAATGTGGTTCTTGTAGCAACCGATGATGAGAATTCCACTACATCATCCATATCTGTCAATCTCAATAGTTCTTTAAATTTTTCCCGACTTTCCTTACTAAGCTTAAGAACCTGTTCAAACATAAATTCTATATTTCCTTCCTCAATAAGTTTTTTAACCATTTCATATATGATTCCTCTAGACGTGTTCGAATTTTCCAATAATTTTTGATTAAGCTCTAAAATATAAGCAGTATGATTAAAGAGAGTTATTTCTAAAGATGTACTCTCTTTTAACGTGCGATATGGATAGGATTTGTCTTTTTTTAATCTTTCTACAAAACTTATAAACTTTCTGTTGTCTTTTTTGAAAAAATCATCTACTGCATCTTTTATTAACTGTTGGATAGCTTTACTTTCGTTACCAAAATCCGCAAAGGTAAAATCCACCATCATATCAGGTGTAATCAAATCTGTTTCTACTAACACAAACCAAGTTCCTGCATCAGGAGTATGCCATGGACTGACATATGAATATTTAGCTATTGATTGTTTTATTCCATTATTATCAACCTGAAAATAAATGCTAATGTCTGCAGTCTTAAGATTTACTTTATAAAATGAAAGGTTTAACTTATGTTTTTTCCCATCAGAACATTCTAGTTCTTTTGTTATCATAAATGGAGTAACAACAAGAAATTGTTCTCTTTTTAAACTGTCCCCATTAACAAAAAAATTAACAATTCCATCAAATATATCGAAGGGATAAGTTTCAAATATTGCCTGCTTAAAGGTTTCTAAGCTTGTAAATTCTTCGCTCAACTTGTTTTTTTTCTTTGGTTTTTCTTGTTCATACTGATATAAGTCAGTTATGATAACTCTATAATAGGATTTGCATGCTTCATTTAATTCTTCTTTTTCAATAGGAAAATCTATAGTCTGTAGATCCTTTGATGACAAAATATTATCTCCTGCCATTTGCATTGCAGTTCTCGTATATTTGCTTATAGATGGATCATACGCGACAGTTTCTATTCTTACGTCTTTTCCTATTTGAAGAGCTCCGAATCGCCCAACACCTTTTCCTCCATTTTTAATCTCTGTTGCGATTTGCATTATACTATTATCGAATGTAGAGAAAGGTACTCCTTCACCATCGTCAATTACTTCAATTCTTTCAATTGGCTTATAGTGAATAGAATCTTCAGAACATGATGAAGGTATAAGATTAATTTCTACTTTTTGGGCCTTTGCCTGTATAGAATTATCTATAAGTTCTTTTAAGGCAAAAAAAGTAGATTTGTAGAGTGTCAAAACATCCTTTAATAGTCGAGGATTTGTTGACATCTTCATTTTGATAATGCTACTCATATATTAATGTGTTAAAAAATATTTATTATTGATTATTTAATTCTTAAAGGTCGAATTAATGAAAAAACATACATAAAGGATTATCTTTTTTTGATTTACAAAAATATTAATATAATATTAATGTTTGCTATTTCATTCCATAAATTAATGTTATTCTCACTTACAGAATGTTATTTAGAATGCAAATAGAATGGATTTTAAATCACTCGTTGAGGGTACTAATCAAAGAATTTCAATCTTTATGCGAAATACTTAAATCAAAATTTTCACAAGATAAACTATGATACTAATATTGAATTTAAAAAGCTATTTATAACATAAACAAACTTATAAAGAACTATAATTCCATTGCTTAACTGGGACAAGTTGTTTTTGTGCTAATAATTTTCTATATTTTGAGTTTGGCAAGATGGCGTATCTGTTGGTGTATATCCAATGATATGGCGGTTTGTTCTTCGGTTTTAATACCTTGATTTCAGGTGCTTTTTCTGTAAGCCATTTCTTTAGCCATTCAAGCTTTGCTAAAACAATAGGAATCTGATTTGTGGAGCCGGGATGTATCTCTATAAAGAATGTTTCATTGTTATATTCTATAGCGTAATCCCAACGATTTTTCTGGGGATATTTTTCTTTTGTTGATGTATCAATGTCAAGAGAACCTAAAATATAACGTGTATTTGGGACAATGATTTTTTGTCTATCGCTACTTTTTAATGCCCCCAAGCCCATATGGAAATTTCCTTTAACATCTTCTGTCTTATCAACAGCTATTTTTAAATAACTTTCCAATTTTTGTGTTTTTAATTTCTCAGTCATCATTGTCAATCATGAATTTTGATACAACATTAGAAACTCTGCTAGAGAACTCTGACAAACCTCCCCATTCTGCGATGATATTATTATCAGCAGTAACATCAAGCGTAGAAATGTCTTGAGATACTACTTTGCCATTATTTTCATTTCGTCTAAAATAATATGTCTTTATAGTCTTGTTAAATAACCCATCGAGCATATCTTTAACAGGGGAATTGTTAGGAAACTCAAAAACCTCCCTTAATGCTTTATATCGATTTTTCTCATTGCTTTTTAAAAGATTGAATGCCCATGCAAATTCAAGGAATACAGGTGAATGAGTTGATACAATAACTTTGTAGCTTTGAGTCTGTATCAATTCAAGAATTTGCAGAATAACACTTATTATCGCACGTGGATGAAGCCCCATTTCTGGTTCTTCTATAACGACATATTTATATTTTTCTTTCTTGACTACTTTTGAAGGCGGACCAGATAAACAATAAAAAGCCAAAAGCAATGGCATAAACTCTTTTTGTCCAGCACTCCATGACATAAAAGGAATGCTCATGTTGTCAATATTCAGTACCATCTTTTTCTGACCAGAACGTTCGTCCATCACTATTTTTGCTTGATGAAATATGCTTTCATCAAACGAGCTGCGAAGAAAACCTTTCAATCGATTCTTCATGGGAAAAAGGACATCTGACTTGCCCATTCCATGTTGCATGAACAAGCGAAGTGTTTCACTGAATGAGCGAAGGACATAAGGAGAAGAACTGTCAAACTCCATGAAGTTCTTAGGTCTGCCATCTGAGATGCTCATAATTCGTTGAGCAGGAATGTAAAACAAAGTTTCATCATTTACGTCTCCTTTCTTTGGGATACTTTTTAATAAGAAACAATTCCCGTCAATTTTGATGTTTGAATCTTTTTTCCAAATACCTGACATTCCCTCTCCAAAATAGACATTTAGTATCTTTTCGGTGTTATGTCCAATTATATAATTATATCTATCTAATGTTTCAATAATATTGTCACGATCAATAGCTAATTTGAGAGTTTCGAGAGTTATACTTTTCCCACTTGCTTGTGCGCCAACAAGAATTGTCAAATCACCAAAATCAACAGAAACATTATCTATTGGACCAAAATTGCGAATTATTAGTTGTTTCATAACTGATAAAATTGACAGTTTAACAATATTTTTGCAAAGTTACAATAAATTCCTAAAGTGCCATTAAAAACAATGTTTTATTTGTGTTTTTTTTCTTTTTCTCATAAAAAAATCATGTATTTCTTTTTCTTCATGACTTATCGTTCCTCATCGCATAGCCTTCGGGCGTTTTTTTGTTATAGGTATGGTGCTCGCACCATTCATTTGTTTTTGCTGGGCTCTCCGCTGTCTCTGCTTAAGAATTCTATGTGATGTTCCCATAACAATTTCCTTGAAGTTATCATTGCCGTACTGCTGTCGCTGATGCATAACTGTTTTCCGGCACAAAGTTAGTGCGAGCCGCTCCCGACAAGGCCCAGGTCGGGTTGCCCTGAAAATAATCACACATTTTTTTGCTTCACGCTGCGCTACAAAATAATGCTGCGCCCCAAGGGGTGAGATTTTTTTCGGTCAAGCCTTGTCTAACGGTCGCTTCCCTCGCCTCACTTATTCTGCACCGAAAAAAGATTATACGCGACATACGTAGACAATGATTATTCACTTCAATAAAATTTTCTAGTTATGA
>Ga0247611_10008439_pt1 | contig 12690 bp, 19 predicted proteins | sample 177DNAGHGhighgp2_FD_192422 | JGI IMG/M metagenome (GOLD analysis project Ga0247611, IMG submission 192422) | Sheep rumen microbial communities from Palmerston North, Manawatu-Wanganui, New Zealand - 1770 DNA GHGhigh gp2 | ecosystem: Host-associated > Mammals > Digestive system > Stomach > Rumen... | reverse complement strand
TGTTTTCGAAGCGCTTGTGCGCAGCGGAGTCGGCGCGATCGACGTGATCGACAACGACACCGTCTCTTTGAGCAACCTCAACCGCCAGCTGCTTGCGCTTCGCTCGACGGTCGGGATGAAAAAAACCGACGCCGCTGCGGCTCGCGCCGCAGATATCGACCCCGAAACCGTGATCCGCCGCTATCCGGTCTTCGTCACGGCGGAGAACGCGAAGGGCTTTCCCTTTGCCGAATATGATTATATCGTCGACGCCATTGACACCGTCAGCGCAAAGATCGAGTTGATTTTGCGCGCAGAGGAGGCAGGCGTGCCGATCCTCTCGAGCATGGGAACGGGCAACAAGCTCGATCCCTCCCGGCTGCGGATCGCCGACCTCTCCGAGACGCGGTACTGCCATCTCGCGCGCGTGATGCGCAAGGAGCTGCGCCGCCGCGGCATTGAGCACGTCAAGGTAATCTACTCCGAGGAGATCCCGCAGATCCGCGAGGAGGGGAGCGAGACCAAGGGCGCCCAGGGCCGCCCGGCACCGGGCAGCACGGCCTTTGTCCCGCCGGTCGCGGGACTGATGATCGCGGCCGAGGTCGTGCGCGAGCTCGCCGGAATATAACGAAAAACGCTGTACCGAACGGTACAGCGTTTTCTCGTTTGCGAAGAGCTTACTCGATCCCGAGGACCTTGTAATCCTGCGCCTCGACGGCATTCTTCAGAACGTCGTCCGCAACGGCGGCCGAAAGCGTCACGACGGCGGTGCCGGCAACATGGCTGACCTCGGCGGCGGAAACCGCGTCGAGCGCCTCGAGCGCTTTTTTAACGCGCGCTTCGCAGTGCGGGCACATCATACCCTCGATCTTCATGGTTTTTGTCATGGTTTTTTCCTCCTCTTCACGCTCTGAGAGCGTGTTTTTTCTTTTCTTGTCCCGCGAGGGATCATAGAGCCTGCAGAATTTCAGCCGCAGCGCGTTCGTCACGACGCAGAAGCTCGAAAGGCTCATCGCAGCCGCACCGATCATCGGGCTGAGCGTCAGACCGAGGCGGGCATAGGCGCCCGCGGCGAGCGGGATGCAGATCACATTGTAGAAAAAGGCCCAGAACAGGTTTTCCTTGATGTTGACGAGCGTTGCGCGGCTGAGACGGATCGCGGCCGGAACATCGAGCATGCGGCTCTTCATCAGCACGACGTCCGCCGCGTCGATCGCGACGTCCGCTCCGGCACCGATCGCGATGCCGATGTCCGCGCGCGTCAGCGCCGGCGCGTCATTGATGCCGTCGCCCACCATGGCGACCTTTCCGCGCTCACGCAGCGAGCGGATGACGTTCTCCTTGCCCTCGGGCAGCACGCCGGAAATCACCTCGTCGGCGTCCACCTGCGCGCCGATCGCGGCGGCGGTGCGGGCATTGTCACCGGTTAACATAACAACATGAATCCCCATATCCTTGAGCTGGCGCACGGCCTCGACGGCGTCTTCCTTGACGGTGTCTGCCACGGCGATGAGACCGAGCAGGTGCTCGCCTTTTGCAAAGAGCAGCGGCGTCTTGCCTTTCTCCGCGAGCGCATCCGCCCGGGCGCGCAGCGCGTCGGAAACGGGAAGCAGGGAAGAGATATACTTCAAGCTGCCGCCGAGCAGCGTCTCGCCGTTCATCACAGCGCGCAGACCATTGCCGGGCAGCGCGGAAAAATCGCTGACGGGGAGCGGCTCGATCCCGGCGGCCTCACCGCGGGCGGTGATGGCTTTGGCGAGCGGATGCTCACTTTTCTGCTCAAGGGAGAGAGCACAGAGGAAAAGCTCCTCCTCACCGACGCCCTCGGCCGGGACGAGATCGGTCACGACAGGCTCGCCGTTCGTAACGGTACCGGTCTTGTCGAGCACGACGATCTGCGCCTTTCCGGCTTCCTCAAGCGAAACGGCTGTTTTGAAGAGAATGCCGTTTTTCGCGCCGAGGCCGTTGCCGACCATGATCGCGACGGGCGTGGCGAGGCCTAGCGCGCAGGGACAGCTGATGACGAGCACCGCGATGCCGCGGGAGAGCGCATAGGCGAAATCTTTTCCGAGCAGCAGCCAGATCACAAACGTGACGAGCGCAACGCCGATCACAGCCGGTACGAACACGCCCGAGACCTTGTCGGCCAGCTTTGCGATCGGCGCCTTGGTCGCGGCTGCGTCGCTGACCATTTTGATGATCTGGCTGAGCGTCGTATCCTCGCCGACGCGCGTCGCCTCGCAGCGGATAAAGCCGGACTGGTTGACGGTGGCGGCGCTGACGCGGTCGCCCGCGGCCTTGTCCACAGGGATGCTCTCGCCTGTGAGAGCGGCTTCGTTCACCGAGCTCTCACCGTCGAGCACCACGCCGTCCACGGGGATACTCTCGCCGGGACGGACGACGAAAACGTCGCCCTTTTGCACCTCGTCGATCGAAACGGTCTGTTCCTTTCCGCCGCGCTCGACACAGGCGGTCTGCGGCGCGAGGCGCATCAGAGACTTGAGGGCGTCGGTCGTTTTGCCCTTCGAGCGCGCCTCAAGCATCTTGCCGACCGTGATGAGCGTGACGATCATCGCGGCGGATTCAAAATACAGATTGTGCATCAGCGCGTGGGCGCGCTCGCCGTCGCCGTGCTGCACGGCCGCGGTCATCGCAAAGAGCGTAAAGACGCTGTATAAAAACGAGACGCCGGAGCCGAGCGCGACGAGCGTGTCCATGTTCGGCGCGCGGTGGAGAAGACCGCGAAAGCCGCTTATAAAAAACTTCTGGTTGATGACCATGACGATCGCCGCGAGCAGCAGCTCGGCAAGGCCGATCGCAACATGATTCCCCTCGAAGAAGTCGGGCAGGGGAAAGCTCCACATCGTGTGCCCCATCGAGATATACATCAGGACGAGCAGAAAGCCGAGCGAGCTTATGAGCCGCCGCTTCAAAACCGGGGTCTCCCGGTCGCGCAGCGAATCCTCGTCCGCAGCGGGGGAGGAGCGCTTTTCCGCTCCCTTGCGCGAGGCACCGTAGCCCGCGGCCTCGACGGCGGCGATGATCGCCTCAGGGGAGGCGCTGCCCTCGACGCCCATGGAGTTGGTCAGCAGGCTGACCGAGCAGGCGCTGACGCCCTCGACGGCCGAGACGGCCTTTTCCACGCGCGCGCTGCAGGCTGCACAGCTCATGCCTGTTACGTTATATTGTTCCATTTCTTGCTTCCTTTATTTCATAAGCTTTTGCATCGTCGCGACGAGCTCGTCGACGACCTCGTCCTTGCCCGCCAGCAGATCGCGTCGGACGCAGCCGCGGATATGACAGGCGAGGAGTTCTTTGTTAAAGGCGTTGATCGCCGCGTTGACAGCCGCGGACTGGACGAGCACGTCGTTGCAGTAGGCGTCGCTCTCGATCATGGCCTCGATCCCGCGGACCTGGCCCTCGATACGGCGCAGCCGGTTGAGCAGCTTCTTTTTCAGTTCCTCGTCGCGCGCGGTCGATTTCGCGCAGGCGGGGCAGCTTGCCGTTGTAGCCATCGTTTCACCTCCGATACCCCTTAGGGGTATTTATACTATATACCCCCAAGGGGTATTTGTCAAGCAAGAAAAACAGCCCTGCCGGGCAGGGCTGTTCATGTCGGATTTAATCTGCTGCGTCAACGTCGGGAACGATATGGATCGTGTAATCGGGAAAGGCGCTTTGCACCTCGCCGTACAGCGTGGCGAGCCCCTCCTCGGGCTTGATGTCAAAGCTCATCACGACGTCAAAGCGCAGTGTCTTTGCCGCCGTGTCGGCGTGAAAGCCGTGGAGCTGCAGCGCCCAGTCATGTGACAGCACGAGATTCATTACCCGGTTGCGGATGGCCGCGGCCTCGTTGTCCTTGGTATTGAAGGCGTATACGCCCACGCCCGTGACGATCACGCCGGTCGCCTTGTAGACGCGCGCCTGGATGCGGCGCGTGAGGACGTCGACCTGGTCGACGGTCATAACGTCGGGCAACTCGACGTGCAGCGAGCAGGTGTTCTTGTTCGGGCCGTAGTTATTCACGATGATGTCGTACACGCCGCGGACCTCGTCCTCCTCCAGCACGCTCGAACGGATCTGACCGGTCAGCTCGGCGTCGGCGCGCTTGCCGAGAATATCGTCGAGCGTTTCGGTGATCATCTCGATGCCGGACTTGATGATAAAGCCGGAGATCACCACGCCGACCCAGGCCTCGAGCGAAACGCCGAAGACAAGGTAGATGATGGCCGAGAGCAGCACAGAGGCGGAGAGCACGGCGTCAAAGCTGGCGTCGGCGCCGGAGGCCTCGAGTGCGGCGGAGTTCGCCTTTTTGCCCTGCGCCTTGACATAGCGGCCGAGTAGCAGCTTCACGACCACGGCGACGGCGATGATGACGAGCGAGACGACCGAGTAGTCCGCCGTTTCGGGGTGGATGATTTTTTTGACCGACTCGACAAGCGAGGTCGCGCCGGCGTACAGCACGATCGCCGCGACGACAAGCGCGGTGAGATACTCGATCCGGCCGTAGCCGAGCGGGTGCTTTTTATCGGGCAGCTTGGCCGAGAGCTTGGCGCCGATGATCGTGATCAGCGACGAGAGCGCGTCGGAAAGGTTGTTCACTGCGTCGAGCACGACGGCGATCGAATGGGAAAGCAAACCGATCGCGGCCTTGAACGCGGCGAGAAAGACGTTCGTGATGATGCCGATAACGCTGGTGCGCACGATCAGACGGTCACGGTCGACCATCACGGCGGCGATCTCTTCATTTTCCATCTTGTCTATGTTTTCCACGCTTTTTGCTCCTTTCGGGGAAGGGGAGAGATCAGAACTCGGTTCCCTCAAGCTTCTTGCAGGCTGTCAGCTTGTCATAGGTCGGCAGCATGGGCATGGCGGCCATCACACCGCCCTCAAGCTTGAACACGCCGCCGAGGATGCCGAGCTTGGGGTCGAGACGTCCCTGGCAGACGGAGACATAGCTCTTGTAATCGCCGAAGCAGCGGAAGGCCGCGCCGGGAACGGTGTCCTCGCCCTCGCCGCGGGTGATGCTGGTGATCATCGTCTTTTCGACCACGTATTTGATCCACTTTGTGTTGCCGGGGACGCCCCAGACGTTGCGATAGACCTCGACAAGCTGGGTGTTCAGGCTGCCGGGGACGGAAAAGACCTCGCCGATCTTTTTCACATGCATCTCATACCATTCGTCGTCCAAAAATTTCATCGTTCGGTTCTCCTTTGGTGTATTGAATCTGATTGACAGTATAGCATAGCGGGGAGGAGATGGAAAGATTTTTTCAATTTGCGAAAACAGGCATAAAAAAGTCGTCGCGAACAATATGCAGTCCGCGACGACGTGGAAAGGGAGGCATATTTTGATAGAATTTCAGGGTGTGGACCAAGGTGGTGCTCATTATTAGCCTGGGTTAAAATTATGTAAACCTATACTTGACTTATGGGAGAGTGTAGTTGTTACTTGTCCAGATGTAAGAGCCGAAATTTTCCATATAATAAGGGTCGCTTTTGTTGCTTGCTCCATATTGAATGAAGAATGCGAGTAATTCGATTTGCTGCTGTGATACCCCCCACGTAGAGCCATTGACGGAATACATCGAGTCGAGTGCGTCACTGATGCCGATCTTTACACGGAAGCTCTTATTAATGAGCTCCCAGTATTTCACCGGCGAAAGACCATAATCATTCCTTGGCATCTCGCTAGTATGGAAGAATGCTAAATGCATATCTCTTGATTCGGATCTTGCTGCATTGATTTTGCCGTTTGGCTGGATACTAATATCGTCAAAACCCCAATCCTCTAGCAAAGACTTCAGGTCGAAGTCGTTATTCTCGTCGACGTAATCCCAGACATTAATATCGCTCTCGAAGTTTATAGCCGCAACGTTATACTCGTATCTTCCGTTCGCGTTCGGACTAAGGTTAGGGTGGCTGGCAGCGGCTGTATCGTTTGTATTGTTCATGTCGTTGTCGTTGCTGCTAGTATTGTTTTCGGTGCTAGTGCTAGATCCCTGTGGCGCTCCGCGCATCCCCTTGAATAACTCATCGTACTTTTTGAGATCCTTATCGATTGCAGATAAATGACTATCTGAGAGTATGAAGTTCCATGTTTCACCATCAGGCATTGTTATTGTCATCGAAGAATGATCGGTGGACAATTCTGAGATAAACTCGCCGTTGCCAATCGTGAACTGGTAAGAATCGTCGACGGTATAATTGCGCTTTGCGACGCCCACCCAGTTCTCGCCGTAAGTTTTGATGATATAACAGACGCCGTTTGGCCAGAACTCAATTCTGTACCCGTTATCTCCTTCAACTGCCCTCCATACCTCGTTGGTCAGTTTGTCATAACGCTCGCCCTCAGAGTCATTCTTCCCGCAACCGGTCAAAACCAGTGCAAGTCCAAGAATAACCACAAGTCCCATAATGATAATTTTCGCTTTCTTTCTCATTTTTACCCCTCCTTAAATGGTGAGAAGAACATCTCCGTGTCCGTACGTGAAAAAAGTCATCTACTCGATCATTACATTTTCCGTAAAAGCACAAACATAAGCATAAAACTAACGGGGGTGACCGTTGCTACTTGTTTTTTTTTGATCAGCTTCAAAAAACAGCCATCATCGGCAAGTATGGCAAAAAAGAGCATGCAATTAGTTGTTTAGCGAAATAATTATACCAAAGTGTGGTAGAAAGTCAAGAAAACTCAAATTGAACGATTCTCCTCTGTGAGAACGATACCCCCTCAAATTGAACAATACCCCTCGGTGAGAACGATTCATTAGGGAGAGGGGCGACGGGAAAACCCTAAAAATGAGTGAGAGATGACTTTTGCTGCAAGGCATAAAAAAGTCGTCGCGAACGAACTGCAGTCCGCGACGACGTGGTGGAGATGGGGAGAATCGAACTCTCTTAAAAATTTGTAATTCGATTGCGGCGCAATCACTTGAAAAATCAGTTAGCGTTTTTGTTAGCATTTTCTATTGCGGAAAGCTGCTGTCTGAGTGGCTCGAGCGGCGAGAGATCAGCATATTCTTTCAGCAGATCAGAGAGCTTTGAGAGCGCATCGGCGAGCCGCGCGTCCGAACTCTTATCCCGATAGAAGTCTGTCATAGCGTTCTCAGCTCGCTTCTTGTCCCGGGCTGCGAGCTTAATGTAAATCTTATGCATCGTGCCGGGATCATCCCATCCGCCCATCTGCTGCATGGATAGCTCAGAGAGACCGAGACTATACCCGAGACTGGCGAAGGTCCGGCGCAGACCGTGGTTTGTCACATCGGTCACACCGGCACGGGCGCAGGTTTTGTGAACGTGAGACAGAATTGTATTCTCGGCGTGGATCGGGATAGGCTTGCCGCTGTTCTGATATTCTTTGAGTAGATCCGCAAGACGCGGGATCATGATCGGGATGGTACGCGCAGAAGCAGATGTCTTTGTGGTGCCCTTCTCGACAAACTTATTATCTTTGTCCTGGACGATAGCGCCGCGGACATTGATCACATTATGTTTCAGATCAATCATATCATGCCGCACGACGTACAGAGCTTCGGATATACGAAGGCTGTGCAGTTCAAGGAGCATCTCGATCTCGGCACTGTCACCCTCGGCGGCTTTCAGAAAGAGCGGGATCTCTTCCGGCTCCAAAAACGAAAGGTCGTTTTCTTTGAGCGGCTCAAACTTCACCTTCGGAATGCTATATCCGATATCCGACAGAGCTGTTGTCACAGCGCCCCAGTTCGTCCGGACAGTTTTATTGCTGACGATTTTAAGCTCGTCGTTGATCATCGCCTGCCAATCCTTGATATCCTTGTACGGCTTGTCCATATAATTCTTAAAGCGGAGGCGCCGCGCTTTGTCATAGGTGCGGATCGTGGCAGGTGAGAGGACGCGCTCATATTTCGCTATGAAGTTTTCGATCATCTGGCCGGGCGTCAAGTCTTCCTTGCTGACCTTGCGTTTGCCCGCTTGGTATTCGGCCTTGATTAGCGCGGCTTGCCGCTTGCACTCCTTCGCCGTCGAAGCTGTCACGGGCACGCTGACGCCATTCAGCCGGAGCTGAATGAAGTAGGATCCGCTATTCAGTTTTCTGGGCTCTGGTATTTTCATTATTCGCTAAAGTACAACAAAAACTATGAATAGAAGTATCGCAGATGGTATTCCAATATACCACCGCCACTTATCGAGATATGAACTGTCCCTTGCCACGATTAACAGGTACAGCCCTTGCAGTAAGGGCATTATGCCAAATATTGAGAGCACAGTAACAATGGCTAAAATGCCGAGAAGAAATTTGCTCATATTCTCACCGCCAATCATAAGCTGTTCCATACGATCACACTTGGTCGGCATGGATTTTTTTATTTTACTGTGCTGATAAAGTGAGTGGCTTTGCCGATAATCCTCACTCGGTTCATGTCCTCGTTCCAAAACACTTTGGGCTTATAGGTCGGGTTTTCGGGCTCCAAGATAATATGATCGTCGAAGAGCCTGACGCGCTTAAGCGTAGCAGTATCATCGTCGACCAGGACGGCAGCGATATCTCCGCTATTCACCTCGGCGTCGGCCTTGATGCAAACAATGTCACCGTCGAAGATTCGGGCGTTGATCATGCTGTCGCCGCGACAGATCAGTGTAAAGTCACACTTGATATAGGACGGGACATTGTCATAGTCCTCGATGTTCTCTTCCGCAAGGATCGGATCACCGCAGGCGATCCGGCCAAGGCGGGGGACTTTATATGTCGATGGCATAGACATGACGTTCCGAGGTAAGGATAATTCATCATCCATGCACATTAGCCAAGAAGGCTTAACATTAAGTGCTTCCGCAAGCGCAGCAATGGTCTCTCTTTTGAGATTTACCACCATGCCTGTTTCATACTTGTGAATTGCTGAAAACTTCAAGCCGACCTTTTCAGCGAGCTCTTTCTGTGTGAGATGAGCAGCAAGCCGGGCCTGCTTAATTCGCTCCCCAGTAGTCATAACGGCTATCAACTCCTTCTGTCCTAATCTTACCATATTATTTCTCGAAATCAAGAAAAATTTTCTTGACAAGACAATTTTCCTGTAGTAATATGAGGCTGTCTTAAAAAGACAATCTCACGGAAAGGAGGAACGATTATGAACAGCCAGCTTCTTAAAAGCAAGATGGTTGAGTTTGGCGATACGCAGGCAGATCTTGCTGCTGCTATTGGCATTAGTGCATCAAATTTGAATGATAAAATCAACGGAAAGGTCTCTTTCCGGCAGAGCGATATTGCTGCAATTCGCAGACGGTATCATCTTACTGCCGAGGAAGTAGACCTGATTTTTTTTAGCGAAGAATTGTCTTAAAAAGACAATAGAAAGGAGGGACACCATGTCAAGTGCAATTAACCACCGCAAGCGCAGCCACAGGAGCGAATTCCGCGCGAGACCGTACCGGGGCGGAACTCGGATGATGGTCGGTACACCGACACTCCATAAGAACGGATTCCTGCAGTTCATCAGCCGGATCCGCCGCGCGCTGACAGGGAGGCGCAGTCATGCCTTACATAAAGCCGGCGAAGAAGCCGTTTGAGAAAATGCGGCGTCTGCTGCTTGGTTATGAGCTGACGGCATCTAAGTTGGCATCAATCCTTGGATGCTCCCTGCCCACGGCCCGGCAGCGGCTAAACAATCCAGGACTTATCACAACGGAAGAGTGGAGCAAGATCAGCCGGATCGGTCATGTTCCGATCGAGGAGATCCGGGAGGTATTTCTCCAATAAAGGAAAGGAGGGAAGAAAGAAATGCCGTTTACTCCGGAAGAGCTTGACGAGCTCAGGCGATCAGATCGGAGGATTGATCGAGCTTTTCGCGGTACATACGTGCCTGACGCATCTCAAAGAGAGCTTGACCAGGAAACTGATGAAGCCGCTATTGTCCAGGATCTCGACCACCAACAACTCCAGACTCGACGGACCAAAGCCGCCTATCGTGAATTGGAGCGCAGAACGAAAGATGATCAGCTCAAGGCGTATCGAAAGTCCTGGTATGAGAAAAACCGCGAGCAGGATCTTGCGCGGCGCAAGGCTCACCATGAAGCGCATCGCCAACAGGAGCGCGACACCGCCCGCATCTATTATCAAGCCCACCGGGAAAAGATCCGTGCGAAAAACAAAGTCTACTACCAAGAACATCGCGAAGAGTTCCGGCGTAGGAATCAAGCCTACCGCGAAGTCCACGCCGATGAGCTCAAAGCCAAGAAGGCTGAATACTACCGCAAGCATCGGAAGGAGATCCTGGCCAAGCAGAAAAAACGGGACAAGGCCAGAAGAGCAAAATAAAAGCCGCCTCCTCGCCATAAGGAGACGGCTAACCAGCAGATTTAATTGTACAACGCATGTAAAAGACAATGGCGGAACGGGACACACAAGCAAATGCCGTGCACGCAGTTCCGTGCTTCCATTTTTAAGGAGGTGTTTTTCACATCCTTTCGTAGTGAGATTTTTGTGCATGGCCATTACACAATATGAGGATAAATCATGAATACTCAAAAACCAACAACAATTCAGAAACAGAATGAATGGCATTTCCCCTTGACGGAAAAAGCCGTCGAGCTCAGAGGTCGGATCTACCGCATCGGTATCTACTGCCTCGAAAGAGCACGGGGGCTGACGGCTGTGGCAGAGATCACATCGACCGATCTCAACGGTGACAATTCGGATCAGCTGGTGTTCTCCACGGTGGCGGCGGCGACGAAATATTTCGCGGAGCTCGCCGCGCTCGCGAAATGAGAGAGCTCTGCGACGGATGCGCCTTCCTCGATTACGAGGCGGCGGTCAATCCCTATGACGTCTTCGCTGCGCTGTGCCGCGACGAAGGCAAGCCCATGACCGGTGTGCGCCGCATCGTAGCAGTGTCGGCAATTGGCCCGCCGGAGGGGATAGCCCGGCCAGTTTGGTGCCGGGGAAAGAAACAAAAGGAGGTGAGAAAGGATGAACAAATACCGCCTGTTCCCTCGCAAAAACTACAAGGCGATGTATGAGGCAACGAGCAAGGCTCTGGCGTCTACCGTGGTGGAGCTGATTAAGAGCCGAGATGAAATCGCCCAACTCAAGAGCGACCTGAAAACGGCTTTTCAGACGATCGACGAAGCAAAGGCGGTTCTTTCCACCAAGTACAAATAAAAAGCCGCCTGTTGGCGCAGGCGGCGGAAAGGAGTAAAGAGAGTATCTCTACCCGCAATCTGGTACATGCATTATATCACATACTCTCTCAAAGCACAATGAAAAAGTTTCTCTTAACTGCGGGTGGGCTCGCGGTGCTGCAGCTCATCAACGAGGAAGTGCTTTCTTCCTTCGTGCTGATGGTTGTGGTCACGGTCATTCTCGTGAGAGGAGTTAAGGCCGTCATGAAGGAGATGGAGCGATGAGCACAACCGAACTGTCTGACGCGGCGAAAGCGGCAAAACGCGAATACATGAGACAATGGCGTGACGCCAACCGGGAAAGGATAGCCGCAAACAGAAAAAGGTACTACATGGAAAACAGGGAAGCACAGCTTGAAAGAGCCCGGAAATACAGAGAGTCGCATCCTGACTACCATGCGAACTGGCAGAGGGAAAATCGCGACCGCTTTAATGCCTACCGCCGCATGCGATATGCAAAGAAAAAGGAGGCGCCGAAGTGAATATACCCGATGCACCGGACATCCGCATGACGGAGGCTACAGGCTACCCAGCACAGGTAAAGTGGCCGCGCTGCCCGATCTGTGGGCAGGAGTGCGAGACCCTGTACAAAAGCAAAAACGGAGCTGTCGTCGGCTGTGATGAGTGCATCGAGACCGCCGACGCCTGGGAGGAGATGGACCATGACAAATAATATCAAAGCCGCGCGCGAGGCGTTGGGTATCGGCCAGCGAGAACTTGCCACAATCATGCAGGAAATTGAGCCGCGGATCGACGTCGGAATGATTTCCCGCTTCGAAAATGGCGTGTGCTTACCGACACCTATCGTCGCGGATAGACTTGCAAGCGCGCTCGGGGTATCTTCCCGCGATCTTTTCTCTGAGGAGGGGCAGACATACCTCCAGAATGTGCGCGATGCGGACGAGCCTGTAGAGGGGCTTCCCTTTGTGCTCGAAGATCTGATGCACGAGCTCGGCAACACGCCCAGGACGCGGCGAGAGCTGCGTGAGGCGCTGGATATCTCAGACAGGCTGCTTCGCAAGAGAATTGCCGAAGCTCGCGAGCTCGGCTATGCAATCGTCAATCAGGGCGACGGATACTTTATCCCGGAGGATCTGTCGGACATGAAGCAATTCTATTTCACAGAGCGCAAGAGAGCACTCTCTATCCTGCGAGGTCTGAAAAGACTTCGGAATTACTTAAAGAAAATGGGGGTTAACTTACATGAATGAACTTACACCGTATGAGGGCCAGATGCCCGTGAGCGTCCGCGACGAGCAGGACGCCTTGATGAGCATGGACTATGACAACGTCCTTGCACTGGCCGAGCGCGCGGACAAGATGGTCGAGGCGCTGAACAAGATCATGGCCGCGGCCGTTCGCGTGACGACCAAGAAAGACTGGGTGCTGATCGGCGGCGTGCCGTATCTCCAGGAGAGCGGAGCGACGAAGGTCGCGCGCCTGTTCGGGATCACCTGGAGCATCCATCCGGGCTATCCGAAAACCGAGTTCGACGGCGAGGGCTATCCGACCTATACCTACCGCATGACCTTCCGCATGGGCGCGCAGGAGATC
>Ga0247611_10008438_pt1 | contig 12691 bp, 1 predicted proteins | sample 177DNAGHGhighgp2_FD_192422 | JGI IMG/M metagenome (GOLD analysis project Ga0247611, IMG submission 192422) | Sheep rumen microbial communities from Palmerston North, Manawatu-Wanganui, New Zealand - 1770 DNA GHGhigh gp2 | ecosystem: Host-associated > Mammals > Digestive system > Stomach > Rumen ... | reverse complement strand
GAAGAGGATTTGACCCGAATGCAAATGTTATGGGTTATTTAAATGGTATTGCTGGGGCTATGTCTAAGAGTGGCTCTACTAGTGGTTCTAGTAGCAGTAAAGCTAAATCTACTTCAATGCAGCAATACATTAATGATGCTATCTTTGGAGAAGGAAATAGTTTCAGTCCAGAACAACTAGTTCGTTGGGCAGATGCTTATGATGCTGTTGGAAGTGACGGAAAGCGCGGTATTAGTGGCAGACGTCAATGGATAGCAGACACTTTAAACGAATATAGAAAAAAATACAATAACGGTGATTTTGGTGAAGTTTCAGACGAAGACAAAACCAAAACCAACGATTTAATTGATAGTATCATATCTAATAACAATCCAGACATTGACAAGGATTGGAAATTAAGTAAAGACGCTCCTTGGCTATCACATTTACTTTTCAGAGATGCTAAGTATTATAGTGATGATGCAGCAAGACAAGCAGATGCTACAAAGGCAGAACAGGAAACAAACGCCAATGCTGCGGAAGCTTATAGAACAGGAGTTGAAGGCGCTACAAATCCTTATGAAGTAGGCTCCGAAGCTTACAATCTTTTGGAACAGCGCAGAAATGAATATATGGACCAATCTTTCCTGGACGATTTCAGGAATCATACTTGGGATTATAATGACGCTGGCCGTTCTTTTAAAACACAAGTAACAGAGGTTGACCCAAATTTATTCACTGGATGGAATGTAGGAAATGTACGCCAGTATCTATCAGATGCTGAAGGCCTTGAAACCAATGAATATGGACAGGATGTATCTGCTGGAATTTGGGGTGCTACAGAATTTGGTCATAATGACTGGACTGGTTATGGAAGGGGAGACACTTCTCTTGCAGGAACTGGGCTAATGGATTATTTCAAAGCACTGCCTAACGACTTTAAACCTGATGATACTACTTACAAGTTCCCATTTGCTGGAACGAAGAATGCAAGATCAAATCGTGCAATTTTAGGCAAAGCTGCGGGAGACTATGCTCGTGCAATAATTGGAACTAGCGGAGGCGCACAGTACCAACTATCAGATGGTTCTTACCTATTACCACAGTTTGTAGACTGGGGTTCTGGAAAAGCCTATCGTTTTCATCTTAATGGAAACAAAATGACCATTACTACTGACAATATTGGGTCTATACTTAATGGTTTAACCCCTGGAAGTCCATTGTATAAGACTTTATACAACGAATGGAGAAACTATAATAAACGTCCGGCTTTAACTGATGAGGCTTTAAATGCTCTACAATTTAAAGAGGGCGGAATTATTAAAGCCGCTAATGGTACTCCATTAAGCCAACGCGAAATTGATATTTTAACTGGAAAGACTGCTCAAACTGGACGAGAGTTTAGAGACCCACGATATAACACAAACTATCAACCTTTATCCGTAACTCCAGATGTTTCTCAAGAGCAACAACTTGCTGCTGACCAAGAGAGATATGCAACAGCACGGCAGAATGGTGTAAACAAACAAAGACGCGAAGACTACGGAAACGAAACAGTAGCTGGACACTTTAGCGGTGTTGATTTGGCTAGAATTACTGCTGCCGCTATGGACCTTGGTTCTCTTGGTGCCGCTATTTTCGCTGGACCTGGAACTGCCGCTGCTGGACTTTTAGGTGTTGGTAGCACAGCAACTACCTTAGGAGCTGACTTGGCAGATAGAGGTGTTTCTATGGGTCAAGCTCTTGGTGGTATGGCTGTAAATCTTGGATTAGACCTAGTGTCATTAATTCCAGGCGCTGGTGCTGGTGCAGGAGGTTGGAAAATAGCTAAAAACTTAATAAAGTTAACTCCAAAGTTAATACCAGTATTTGCTACAATGGCTACTGGTCCTCAAGCTATTGAGACTTTGAAGAAAATTAATACTGATGGTTTTAAGAGCATTACTAAAGACGAATTACGTAACTTAAGCTATTGCTTATCAGCAATTACTGGTGCTGGTACAATGGGTGCTGCTCATGTAAGAAGAGCTAATTTACGTAAGGGTATGCCTACTGAAACTGTATCAACAACTAAGAAGTTTGAATATCTAAACGGTGAGGGCAAGCCAGTACCTGCTAAAGATCCTGAAGCTGTTGTGAATGCTGTAAATGCTGCCCGAAGAAAAGGTAGTGAAGCAGCTGAAAAAGCACTTCAAAGTGCTACTGGAGATAACAAGGCTAAATTTGTTGACCAGAAATTTAGTGATACTCCAGTTGTGAAGTGGTTTAATAAAAAGGTTGAGGTAGAAAATGTTCCATCAATAACTCCTGCAAACACAGAGGCTAAACTTAAATGGCTAGCTGAGCATCGTGCAGCTGATGAAGCTATGCGTGCCAGAATGCGTTCAAAGAATAAGGTTTCAAAATGGATGGCTGATAATTTAGCTACCGATTTTGAAATTATGACTGGAAGTTCTGGATACCTACGTAATCCTTTAACTAGAACCCTATTCGGAAACAACGGTAAATATGCTTCAAGAATTGATGCTGAAATCAAAAACTCTGAAGCTAAAGTACTTGAAGGTCTAACACCAGGTAAAACTGATACTTTTGAGGGCGAATTAAATTCTACTTCTAGAAAGTCACCAGCAACTGAAAGTCTAAATAAAGCTACAAAGGCTCATACTGATGCTAAGACGGCTCAATCTGAAGATAAGAAAGAAGTTCAAAAACTCTTCAGAGAAATGAAGTTGAAGGGTAAGTTTGACGATAATGTAACTAAACTCGAAACTCTATCTAAAGATAAAGAAGTTAAAAGTGCATTATCTCAAATAAAGAAAATTAGCAAAAGTATTGCGGATGCTGAAAAAGCTGGAGAAGTGGCAAAGTTAGAAGGACTACGTAATGACTTAGCTGCACAGCAAAAAATTATTCAAGAGAGAACTCAAGGTCTTCAGGCTGACAATTACAAAAAGGCTTTAGACGCAATTAAGGGCTATAGGTCTAAAAGTAAGAAAGTAGAAAGTTTAAAGGCTGCCCTTGATGCTGAATCAAAAGCAGCTGATTCTGCTGAAGCTTACTTAAAGATTTTTGGAGTTACTGGCGCTACTGAGCCAATTACAGCAAAAAGAAAAGAGAACTTTACGAACTTTATCGAATTTATGAGAAAGAATAAACAAACTGATGCACAAATTCGAGAAGTATTAAACGATAAGGATATGTTAGCAAAAGCTCGTGAAACCTTTAAATTCTATAAGGGTGGTATCCTAAAAGCAAATGTTGGTGCTAAAGCTCCAGAACTTGCCGAAGAGGACAAAACTCCTAAGGATACTACTCCAAAGCCAGCATCTACTGTAAACTGGACTGGAACTTTAGGAAAGGCTACTCCGACAACTCCGGCACCAACCACAACTCCAGCACAAGAAGGGAATCCAGAACTTGAAGGACTTATTAATCCTCAACAATTTGGACCAAAACCTGGTTGGATTGGATATGGTATAAATCCTACCGATAGAGCTATTACTCGCTTGGAAGATGCTAAATACGGATTAACTCAAGGTATCAATGCAGGAGTTTATAATGTATATGCAGGATTCCGTGGATTCCACGAAACTCCACTGTTAAAACATTATAGACAATGGTCAGCTAAACCACTGGAAGACCAGATGGCTAAGAATCTTGCTGAATATCGTAGAATGGGAGCTCGCTCTGCAGCTGGAACTACTGACCAAAATCAAGCTTTTGCTTGGCAATTAGCCGCTACCGATAAAGCTATGGCTGCAAATGTTCCATTAGCAATTCAGGCTAACGAGCAAATAAAGACAACTGTTGACCAACAGAATGCAGTAGGAAATGAAAACTTTGCTAATATGCATGGAGTTGGTGAGCGTAATCGTCAAGGTGATGTTGCTTTAAGTAATGCACGTCTAAAAGCTTTTGCCGATTATTTACATAAGATGGGTACAACAGCTACTCAGAATATGATGTCTCGTCAGTATGGTATGGCTAAGGCTGGTATTATGAATGACCAACGTGCTGCACAAGCTGCTGCTGCAAACGATCCAATTGTATCTCAAGCTAAGAATAGGTATCAAGAGCTGCTGATGAAGAAATCAACCGACCCCGATACTTGGACAGACGCTGATGAATCTGCACTAAAGGTTGCAACACAAAACTACAAGTTTGCTAATTCTAACTTTATTAATCGTTGGAATGCAACTCATATTCCTACAACTGGAAGTCCTTATGCTGGTTATGGAACTACATTTGGAGAACCTGAATACTTCGACTTCACGAACTTCAATACTGGATTTAGCTATGCTAGAGGTGGTAAGATGGAGGCAGCTGAAAGAGAAAAGACTCGTAGAGAGTATGAAAAGATTTATCACGATTCTATGAAGTTGATGGTACAAGAAAGTAATAAGAAGTTACGCAATAGTGCTTATGCGTTCTATCGTAAACTGTTTATGCACGCAAAGTAATGAAACCTATATTAAAATTACAAAGTGGTGATTCAATGCCCTTTGTAGATTATATGCCTTTTCAAGGATTAGAATCCGCTAGAAGTGCAGGGGCTGATGCAACGTCAGCCTCTGATTCTTCTAGTAAAGGTGATAATGATGTTGGTTTAAAGACACTACTTGGTTTAGTTAAGGAACTTGATGGACTACCAGTAGATACAACATTAGTTGCACAATCTATAAAAGACATGTATAGTGATGCTTCACTATTCAATAATGGGCATTTAAGTACAGATGATATAATAACTACATATTTATCTGCTTTGCAGAAAATTAAAGTTGCTAAATTTAATGAAGCACAATTCAACACTGCACAAAAAGAAGTCACTGAGAAAGGTGGATTACATGAGGTTGCAATCGATGAACGCGGACGCTTATTTGTACAGGATGTGGAAAGTGGTGCTATGGGTAAAATGACCGTTGAGGAGTTTAAACAGTTAAAAGCTGAAGAGCCAGGAAAGTATGAAGCTCTTACAAACTCTAATCTACTTTACTACAGAGCACACGACCCTAATTTTGCTTTTAAAAATGATATCCTTCGTACAGTATCTAATGGTATTGGAGAAAAACAAGTAACTGAGCTATTGCTACAAGTTGCCAATAATATGGGAAAGGATGTCTTACAGCAAGAAGGTTATTCCGAGAAAAATGGCGATGCTATTACTCGTGGTATGGGAGTACTACAAGAAGCATATACACAAGGAATGACTGTTAATGGTTTATATAAACAAGAATACTTATCAGAAGACCAAAAAGCTCAGACTACTGCGGCCCTTAAATACTTATGGTCTGCATTACCTGAAAATGCGAAGGTCTTTTTAAAATACAAGAGTGATGGTTCAGAGTCTGGTGCTGTCGGACTGATGTCTGATTTACTATTCTCAAGAAACAGCTCTAAAAAAGAATTTAAACAAAATCTAGCAAAGCACCCAGATGATGACGGTGATAGTAAAGGAAAAGCCGAACTTGACCCTGTAAAGGCTATGGTGCTTGGAATGGGATACCAAAAGGATATTACACTAAATACTGGAACAAGTTATGAAGCGCATATACTTGGTAATTATAGTGTACTAACAAATGAAAATGGTAATCCTTTAGGAGAATATACAAGCCTACGAGAAGTGTCTGGTGGTGCTTTTGCTCCTAGCTTAGATTTAAATAATGCTACATTTGGCGGAGCACGAATTGAAACTCTTAATCGTGCTTATTTAAACAACGCGGATATTGTAGCTATGGACTTACCTATTGATGTAACTTATTATCAACAGACGGGTATTCTACGTCCTGATATTAATTTAATGGGTAAGATTGAAGAGTTACACGTGGCAATGAAGCAGGGTAAGATAGACAAGAATGATGCAGGTGCTGTAAATGCAGAATGCCAACGTCTTGGACTACCTCCTATGTATGCTTCGTTGGATGAAAATGGTATTCCTCAACTTAATACAAGTTATTTTGCTAGATTTGCAAGAGTTGATGGTATTGTTGACGAACGCGCTTTAGAAACGGGACAAGGTGTAGATAACACAGTTCATTCAGCTACAGATAATAAGAGACAAAACTTTAAGGAGTATATGGCAAAAACTGATAAAACCTATGCTCTTTCAGACGGTTTCTTAGGAATGGGAGCTGATGCCTTATATGAAGGTGCTATTTATATTCCTATTAGACAGGATATAATTGCAGCTTCTCTTGGTGGAAAGAACTACTATAATCTTCCTGGAACTAAAGATGCTATTCAAATAGCTTCTAAGTGGGCAGACGCACAAGCTGTAAGTACATATCGTCCTGCTCCAAGTTTAGCATCACAATTAGGAAATTAATATGGCAAAGGAAAATGATCTTCTATTGAATCAGCTTCAAAATCCTATGTTTAATGCATACGATTTTAAGCAAGTTGGTTTAGACGTAAATAATACATCTTTGGAAGACAAGGAAGTTTACAAAAATCTTGACTTCGTTAAAAGTAATCCTCTACTTCAGTCAGACGGTGCTTTTGACGAAGCCAAGTTTGATGTATTATACAGCACTGCTCTGAACACTTATAATCAGATGGCACAGAACAAAGTAGGTGAAGATATTGGTTCTCACGCTGCTTTCTTCCGTGACAACATATACGCACCGGTAGAGAAACGCGCAGGAATTGGTTCCGTTAATTACGAAATCAATAGGGTATCTAATCCTCTACGTAGACAAACCGGCATTTCTAGAATTGATGCTATTACTGATTCTCCTTTATCTGTTCGTGAAATTGCACAGACTCAAAGAGTTTGGGACAGTAAAACTAATAGTTGGCAGGATTCTCCCAATGAAGGTTGGTGGGATAACTGGGCACACACTAGAGTTTTAGCTCAATGGGATGAAGACGGTACTCATGTAGACCCCATTACTGGAGAAACTGTCGAACACAAAAAGGGCGACAAGAAGCTAAATGATGCTGGAACATACTATTATGAGAACTTAAATGGTCGTAGCGTTTATGGCCGTGAGGTTCTTTCTAAATTTGATACATTAACCACTGATGGTTCTGCTTGGAATAAGTTTGACGTATTCGATTCTGATGATAAGAAGAAATCACTTGGTGGTACATTAATAAAGAACGCCATTAAGATTGTGCCTGCATTCATTCCTGCGGTTTCTCCGTGGTATTTAGGAATGCGTGTTGGTATAAATGTTGCTGGTTTACTTGGAACTCTAGGCAATGTGATTACTGGAAACAATTCTGACTTCTTCCATGGCTTAGAGGGTTATACACAATCCTTAAAGACCTCTCAATCTGATTGGGTAACTGGAGGTATTGCTGGAACTGAAGCTGTTGCACCATCTCATGCTTGGGCATTAGAGAGTATGGTTAATATGGCTGCTGATGTATTTACTCAGTTAGCAGAACAGCGTTGGCTATTCAAATATCCAGCAAAGTGGATTAAGGGGGAAGAAATGGCTAAGATTGCAATGGGTGAAAAATCCAGTGCAGCTTGGGTGCAGGCTAAGAAGGCTGAAAGAATGAAGGAGTTTGAATCCTTAATGAAAGTTGAGGACTTAACTCCAGAACAATTATCGAAGATTGCATTCTACCAAAATGCTGATGTAGGACTTGTAAAGGGTATAGTACAAAGAGGTAGAGAAGCAATGGCATTAAGTTGGGCCGAATCTCAACTTAAAAATGCTATTGATGATTATCAGAAAGTCGGAAGACTAATCTCTATGTCTTACATGACTGGAGTAACTGTGCAAGACTCCTATGGTCAGGCTCTGCAAGAAGGAGCTACTCCTGTTGAGGCTGCTCTACTTGCATTAGGTTATGCAGTTGGAGAATATAAACTGATTAATTCCGATTTAGGAAGATGGATTTTACCAGAATTATCTCAAGAGCGTAATACTTGGCAACAGATAATGAAGGTAAAAGCCTCTCAAGGATTATCTGACGAAGTACTTAAATCTACTGATAAAGTAGCAAAGGGTAAATTCGTTAACAATATATTTAAGCTAGGAAGCCAGGGAGCACTTTGGCAATATATGAGAAAGGCTGGTAAAAATGACTTTACTCAAGCTGCTAAAATGACTGTCCGTGCTGCTATATCGAATGCTCTTGGTGAGGGTGTTGAGGAAACATCCGAAGAGTTACTATATGATATGGCGAAGGCTCTAGCAAATGTTGGTTATGCTCTATCTGGAAAGCAAACAAGATTATCTGCCTTTGATGGTGGTGACCTAAATTCCATCTTTAACCGTTATGCACTATCATTCGTTGGTGGTACTATTGGTGGTGGTTTAGGAGAAGCTTTGCCTGAATATCGAGCCGCTAACCGATTAAGACAAATGTCTTTAGACGATGCAAACAATCAACTTATCCAAATTGTAAAAGAGGGTAAGGCCGATGAATTTATTAAGACCATTAATAGTGTTACTTGGGCACCTACAGATGTAGGATTTGATATGGATGAAGATGGTAACTTTAAACCAGTCAAAGACAAGAAACAAAGCCAGGATGCTATCATTAAACAAAACATGGTAGCTCAGGTTAATATTATACAAGAACTGTTAAATGCTGAAGGTGCTGCACTTGCTGATGAAGATGTAATGAGAAAAATCGTAGGTGGAGGTGACCCAGCTAGAGAACTTCGTTTTGCTAATCTAAGTAATTCTTTAACAGCTACAAAATATCTAGAAAGTTACAATCAAGTATTATCTGATTTAGTTCGAGACGAATTAGAACTTTCTGGATTAATGAAAACTGATACAGACAATAAAGAAAAGAAGGAAGAAGATTTACGTAAGCGAGAGGAAACAATTACAGTTCTACAAACTCGTATTGAACAAGAAAAGCAAAAGCTACAGGAATTTCTGGAAGGAAAACAGTCTCTTAACTTTGTAAAGACTGCTGTTTTTGAAACTACTCTACCACTTATTTCTAGTTTCCAAAATACTACAAGACTGAATTTCATTGAAGGCATGTATCACAAAAAGATTAGTGAGCTTTCCGAAAATGAATTAAAGGCTGGAGAAGAGGCTTGGGAAAAACAACACACATTAAAGGGTGCTGATTTAATAGCTGGATATTTTAATGCTTTTGAAGATGCTAACATAAAAGCTACTCAATTCATTAGAGACTTTGCCACAAAGCACTTTGACAGAACTACAGCTGTTGGTCTATTCTCTACTTTATTAGCTCAGGATGTAGCTATGGCACAACAAGGTGGAGAAAATGTAGCTCCAGAAGAGTCTTTAATGGCCCATGCGAAAAGTACATTTGGTGGCGATGCATCGTTTACCTTTGTTACAAATCCTTCTGTTTTATTTGCAAGAACATTAATTGCTAGAGCTGAAGCTTTAGGTATTGATGTATCGGATGAAACTGTTCGATTAATGCAAATAGAAGAAGCAGTACAAAGTGGTGCTATGAACCCAACAACAGCAGCTCATAGAGTAGATGATGTACTTATAACTCAAGACGGTAAGTCTGGATTGCTATCTAAAAAAGAGTTAGCAGACGATTTATTAAATACTATCCAAACAGCTCCTTTTATAAAGCAAAATGCAAGAGATACCATTATTGGTATACTTAATAGATTTGATGACGACAACTATCCGATTGACACAATAGCAAATTTAAAGATTGCTATCGACAGAAATAAATTTAGAAGTCCAGCCGCAGAATTTTTGGACAAGTTCTGGATAACCACAAAAGCAACTCCAGAGCAGCCAAACATTACTGAACTTTTAGATTTCCTACGTACACAAGCTAATGAAGCAGGAAGAGGTGGAAACTTTGAACAGTTTGGATATGGAGAAGATACTGAAGAGAAAATATCAAATGCTCTTCTTGTAATTGACATGGCTAAAGCAGTAGTTAATGCTGCTAGAACTGATAGTGCTAAATTTGGTGATGCCTACGGATATAACAAAATGGTAAATGGGTTAGACTCAAATTCCGACTTAGCAGAAATTGATTCTAATACTGCTGATACGATTGTTGAAGAAATTAGCGAAATTGAACAGCAATTAATTTACTATAAAGGCCTTGCTGATGTTATTTCTGGAAATAAACTAACAGAACACGCAAGAACTAATGTGCAGGTTGGTACTTTACTATATAAAACTGTTATAGACAAGCTCATTAAACCTGATACATTCCCACCAGATGATTGGAATCGTGATTCTATTGATAAACTAAAAGACACGCTATCAGAAGCCTCTGGAGAATTTTCTCTATTAAGAGATTTAAAGATCGAGTTAGAATCTTTTACTGACCCGACATCTTCAGTAAGAGCTTTAACTGATAATGAGCAGTTGGAGTTCCAAAGAGAAATGAAACTTGTTGAAAATGCCCTTTATGAGTTCTTCCAAGCCAATGCTGACAATCTTAACAATGTCGAAAAACTTGCTGAGTTTTTAAATGTTGGTGAGGTATGGAGAAGTGATTTAAAGGACACATCTAGTTTAACAAAGAGTTCACAAAATCTTTCCGGTTCTGCTACTATTTGGTGGCTTGCCTCTATTGCCGCTGGAGACCCAGAAGCATTCCATAAGGCATACGAAAAGAGCTGGGATTCAGAATCAGGAATTGCTCCTATTATTGGTCAAGAATTAGCTACTCGTTTGGCTATTAGTGCTTTAACTAATGGTAAAGTATTTGCACAGTTTGCCAAAGCACAAAATTTAGCCATGCGCCAATACATAGAAAGTCATGCTGATGATGAAGATTTTTCAAAGTATTATAAGTCTGATGGAACTTTAGATGAAGGGATGGTCAATGATAGCGAAGTTTCTATAGACTTCTTAAGAACTATACTGATTGATGGTATTGCAGGTTCTGGTAAGTCAAAGGGTGTACTAAAACAAATCTATAACATAATCATGCAGAATGATAAATTGAAAAATGAATTATTCATGCGTGACGGCAAATTGGGTGTTTGGATAGTTAGTACTTCTGTTGATAAAGCATATGAACTGGCCGTCGATACATTTGGTGAGGAAACAGCAAAGAAGATGAAAGAGCAAAATCTTTTATTCTCACATGACCGCTTAATGCAGACTGTTTCTGGAACTAATGCTGATGGTAAAACTTGGAATGAAACTACTGATGAAAACGGTAATGTTGTAATCGATCCAAGTACTATAGAAGCTGACGAAAATGGAGTAAGACGTTATAATTTTGGAATTAATAAAACGTCACCAAAGCCTTCATTAATCATAACCGATGAAGTATCTCACTTGTCATTACCATCCTTAAAGCTAGTTGATGAATTTGCTGAATATGCCGGAATACATCATTTAACTTTTGGAGACTTTGACCAGTCTGGTGTTTCTGCTAAATTTAGTCTGGACAGTGAAGGTAAGTTAGTTCCCTTTGAAATAAATACTCCATTTTATGAAGCATATGCATATAATACTAACTTTATAAGAAGCTTTAAACTTGGTCAGTCTTTAAGAACAGAACATCGTATAAAAGACGCCAATAATGCTAAAGGACGTGCTTTAGTTGCTTACTTAAAAGGATTAAAGGATGTAGATAACGAAAATGATGGAAGACAAATTTCTCTACAATATACATTAGATGACCTACTTAACTTAACTGGAGATAAATTCTTTGATTATGAACGTGAAGAAAATGCTGCCGACAAGTTAAAAGCACAAGTAAAACACTTATTAGACGTAACTAAAGAAACTCCAGGTGCAAAACTTGGTTATATTTACGATACTGATGGTAATGATGAAATTACCCAGATAATGGAAGAGTTTTCTAAAGACCCTAATTATAGTGGGCTTATTGACTTTAAGAAGGGGTCTGCTGCACAAGGTGATGAAAATCCTTATTATGTTGTAAATGTAACAAAAGATTTTGGCGCAATACCAACCGCATCTCTATTGTATACAGCAATGACACGTGCTAAAGTTGGTACAATTATTATCGCCAATAACACAACTAGAAGGTATATTGAGGAGCAAACTTTAGAAAAGAGTCTACAACCATCTGCTCTAAAATCAAGCATAACTAAGAAAGCTATTTCTGACTTTATTGAAAAGAAACGTGCAGTATACCAAGAACTTTACAAGGAAGACAAACCTATAGTATTTAATCGTTACACTACATCGAAGACATCACCAACCGTTGCACCAAATTCTAAGGTAGATGATGTAGATCCACCTTCCGGACAACCAGGAAAGGGATTGGTCTTAACTGACGATGCTGGTAATAAATACAAAGTAATTCAGTACAACAAGGACGAAAAGGGTGTTTACACTGCAATTCTAGAAAATGTTGATACTGGAGAACGCACAACTGTAGACATGGATGCTCTTTCTAAACTTAAAAAGATTAGTGAGCAGCCAGACCAAGGTGAACACTCAACTAACGAACATATTACTGGTGTTGGTGATGTTGATAATAGTAATCCTGATGAAACTCAAAGCGAACATCATTCATTTAATATGGATGAAACAGGAATGATAGAGCGTCATGATAGTGGCAAAGTTTACTATGAGTTTGATCCATCTATTAAAGATAGATTAGACAGTGTTAAAGGTGTAATTAATCTATTACAAAAGCTTGGTTATACAGACGAACATGTAGATGTTGCTAACTTTGATTTTTCAAAATCATACGAAGCCGATAGTGAAGTTGGAGAGTTCTTAGACAAGTGTGTATATATGACCAGAATGCTGAGAAGCATTGGTAAATATAGAAAGTCTGAAGAGGATATTAGAAGAGG
>Ga0247611_10008437_pt1 | contig 12693 bp, 15 predicted proteins | sample 177DNAGHGhighgp2_FD_192422 | JGI IMG/M metagenome (GOLD analysis project Ga0247611, IMG submission 192422) | Sheep rumen microbial communities from Palmerston North, Manawatu-Wanganui, New Zealand - 1770 DNA GHGhigh gp2 | ecosystem: Host-associated > Mammals > Digestive system > Stomach > Rumen... | reverse complement strand
TGCAGTTGGTTGCTCTATTATTTGTTGTGGAGCCTCTACAGGTTGTACTAATGTTGTTTGTGTTTCAACTGGTTGTACTATTGTTGTTTGTGTTTCAACCGGTTGAACGATTGTTGATTGAGATTCAACAGGTTGTATTATTGTATTTTGGTTTTCAACAACTGTAGGTTGTACTACTTCTTGAGTAACAGGAGCTACTGGTGCTTGTTGCACTGGAGCTGGTTGTACAGCAGGTTGCTCTACTACTTGTTGTTGTACTGGTTCAGTTAACACAGTATTTTGAACAGGAGTCATTGTATCTACTGGAACACTTGGTGTTGTAGGTACAAATGCTTCTTCATGTATTACATTTTCTTCAGCAACTGGTGCTTGTGCAGCAACAGGTAAATTATTTATATCAATAACACTAGGTTGTTGAACTGCTACACTTTGTTGTTGATTAATATTTAATGTTTCACTTATTTCAGGATAATTATTTGCTCTTAATATATTATTAACTTGTGTTGTATCAGCTCCTGTTTGAGGTAAAATAACCTTTAATACTGATACTACTTTATTCTTTTCATCATCTGTTAATACAGGTAATGTATTATTATTCACTAAAGCAATTGGTGCTTGTTCTTGCATTGGTACTTGTTGTACTGGTACAGTTTGAATAATTTGTGGTTGTACCGGTTGAACTGGTACTGTTTGAACCATTTGTGGTTGTTGAACAAATTGAACAGGTTGTTGAACAGGCACTTGTTGAGCCATTTGTACTGGTTGCATTGGCACTTGTTGCATTGTTGGTTGTACAGGCACTTGTTGTACTGGTACAGCTTGAACAACTTGTTGTTGTACAGGTGCTTGCATTGTAAATGCATTAGGTATTGCTGGTTGTTCTAAATTTTGTTGTACAGTTTGATCATTACCCATGACTGATTGATCAAAGAACGCAATATTACCTGTAGGTTGTACAGCTACTTCCTTAGGTTGTTGCATTAATTGATTATTCAAAATATTAGCCAACATATCATCAGTTACAGCTACCTTCTTATAAGGACCAACAACATATTGAGTTGGCTCTAATGTAGATAATTGTATCTTTTGAAGATATTCATCTCTAGTAAAATCGACATTAGGAACAGCCATACTTTGAATAGCATCTTTAATACTTTGCCATTCATCTTGTGGAATAGGAATAAACTCTGAATTTTTATTTCCTGTTTCAGTAACATAAATCTTATTTAATTCTTTACCATTTTGTAATGACTTTTCATCTAAATGAAATACCAATAAATGTCTACCAGATGGAATATAAGTAAATCTAGCTAAACCACTTGCATTTAAAATGTTATTATTGATTAAAACACTTATTGCAACTTTCTCCATTTTTATTCATCTACTTTCTCTAGTAAAAAATGCTTACAATCATATGCACAGTTAGTTTCTATATATTTATCTAAACCTGCTATATCATTTATCTTTGTAACTTTATTACTATCAGACTTATTAAATCCTTTTAATCTAAGTTTTGAATAAGCCCAATCACCAAAGATATAATCGAAGTCATCAAAATAATCAGTTAATAATTCTTCTACAACTTCTTTTTCGAATCCTTCTCTATAATCTTTAATTAATTTGTACTTTTTATTATTTAATTCTACAATTCTCTCCATATTTACCCCCAAATAGTACTAAATAGTACTAAACCAATCATAAAGCTTGTTGAAAGAATACTTAATATAAGAAGTATATCAACCATGATTGAACCAGTTGATAAAGCAAATCTTGCACTTAACTTTTTATATTCCTTCTTACCATAATCTTTATTTTCTTCTTTAATGATAATTGTATTAACTTCATCTATTTCATTATCAGTTAATTCAGCAATGGTCTTAATATCATATCCATATTTAAAATATACTCTTGGATCTAGTAGGTTAGGATTTATTGCTCTTAATTTTAATTGAGTATTTGTAATTTCTTCTTTTTGTATAGCCCATTCTCTTACAATTAATCCTTGGTCTGAACCAACTAATTGTTTAAGTTGTTTCAATTCACCATTTGTAGGATTAAATATTTTATCAAATTCATTTAATTCTTCTGGACTAAATTTTTTCTTTAAGTTTCTCTTAGTAATCATATCAATTAAGATATGTTCTATTTCATTAATTAAGCCTGTAGCTTTTCTTTCTGATTTATAGTTTTTCATGAATACATAATATTCATTCATGTATTTTATGAAAGACTCCATAGTAGATTCTTTTAATCCATACATTAGAAGATTACACTTAAAAGCCATTTCATTATCTATTTTGTAAGGTAATAAGATAGTTTTTTCTCCATATATGATTGATAAAGCATATATAACATTCATTTCGAAAGTATATATTCTATCAAAAGGCATACCTTCTATGGCTTGTTTATATGACCTTATACCATATTCAATAGCTGGATTAATGAAATATTTTTCAGTAAAAACTTCTTGCATTACGTCACACCCTACTATGTATTAATAATATCATAAATAAAAGGAAAATAAAAGGATTAGAATGGTAATAATTCTAATCCTAATAAATTATCTAATATTACAACTGCTCCTAATACTAGGAGAACAAATACAATAAATATTATTATTCTAAGCACTGATGATGCTTTATCTTTTTTATTTATATCATTAAAATCATCATAGTTACTTAAATCTATGTCTAATTTATTTAATGTAGATTCTATATGTTCTTCTTGTTTAGATATTTTCTTTTCATAATTTAAATTTTTTTCATGGTCTGCTAATATTCTTGTATTTATAGTATCTTGTTTTTCTTCAATACCACCTATTACTACATCTGGCTTTGTATCTTCAAGTTCTTCTTTAGTTTCTTCTGCTTCTTCTTCCTTAGATTCTTCTAACTCTTCATTATTATCCTCTTTAGTTTTATTAACTTGTTCTTTGATATGTTCTAATTCTTTAGTAATATCAATTGTTTCTAAATCTATAGGATCCTTAGTATCATTCATTGAGAAACTATCAACTTTTTCATCATCAGGATCACCTACAAGATCAGATAATAAATCTAAATCATTAGTAGTATCCTTCATTTGATTCTTTAATTCTATTTCAGTAATAGTATTAATTAGTTGTTTTAAGTTTTCTTCTTCTTTTTTACGTTTTTCTTTAGCTTTATCTACTTCAGATAGATTCTTTATTTCATTATCAAGATTACTTAATATCTCATATTGAGCTTCTCTAACTTTCTTTAATCTTTCTTTAGTATAATCTATATTCTTACCTTGTTTAGCTCTTTCTAGTATAGCATTTATATCATATTCTTTTGTATCCATGATAGGGTCTATTTCTTGTGTTTGGCTAATTTCAGGTACAGAAAAACCTGATCTTCTAGCTACATTATCACCATATTTCTCATCTAAGAAATTATGTACTTTATTAATATCAATAGATCTAATATTATCATCAATAACACTCATGTTATTATTAACATCATGCCTTTTAATATCAGATGATTTGATCTTATCATATAGTACTTGGTTTTTTGCAGCACGAGATGCAATTTGATTATTAGATTCAATATTGTTGTATCTATCCATTCTAGATTGCATTGAACATCACCTTATCATATATAATGTATTTTATCATATTATTGATTATTTTTATATATATGTTTATAATTTTTATTGAAAGGAAGATAATTCATGGAAAAAGTAAGAGTAGATTCAGATAGATGTATTAGATGTGGAGCATGTGTAGCTGTATCACCAGAAAACTTCGAATATGGAGAAGATGGTGAATCAGTAGTAATTAATGAAGAAGTAAGTGAAGATACTAGACAAGCTGCTGATATGTGTCCTGTATATGCTATTGAAATAGTTAACGAAGAAGAAAACAATGATAAAGAAGAAGAAAAAGAAGCTGCATAAGCTCCTTTTTTTATTCTTCAAAATCTTCTATGAATCTATTTCCTTTATGCCCTTCATCTGATGGTTCATCTCTTAATAAATCTTCATAATTTCTTTGTCTTAAAGCTTCATACAATACTAGAGCAACACAGTTAGATAGATTTAAAGCTCTTACTTTATCTGTCATTGGAATACGAGCACATCTATCTAATTTATCTTTTAATAAAGATGCAGGTATACCAGTAGATTCTTTACCAAATACTAAATATATATTTTCATTATTATTTGATTCATCATCATATTTAAAGTCTGAATGTGGTTTGTGACCATATCTAGTGTAATAATAGAATGATCCTTTATTCTTTGATAAGAAATCATCCCAATTCTTATACACTTCATATTCACAGTTATCTATATAATTAACACCACTTCTTCTTATATACTTTTCTTCCATTGAAAATCCTAATGGTTCAATCAAATGTAATTTAGTATGTGTTGCTACACATGTACGCATAATATTACCAGTATTACCAGGTATCTCTGGTTCATATAAAACTATATTTAACATATTATCACCTATTTCATTTTATGATACTTCCAGAAAGTATCTCTATCAATTACCATTGCTCTAAGTGGTTTCTTATATATAGACTTTTCATCTAGAGCATTATAAAAATCTCTTTTAATAGCTACATTTTTCTTTAATCCAACTAAAGCAAATATTATATTATCATCTATAATTGAATCGAATCTTATATCTCTTAAATTAGTTAAATCTTCACCTTTTAACTCATTCTTAATATAAGTTTTTATAAATTCAATTAATATATCATTTAATCCTTCTTCAAATATTAATATTTTTTCTTTAAAATCATCATATGTATCACATACTCTTGTTATTTTACCTTTTATATTTTTCTTAGATTTATTATAACCAGGAGTATAGTATAAATAATAATTAGGAGTTTCTAGATCTACTAAATAATCTATATATGTTATCTTCCCACATTTAGAACATTTAGCTGCAAATATGCTTCTATCTACTATATCTGCTATTTGGCTTTCATCAAACTTAGTATGTACTTTTATTCTTATCTTTTTTCCGCATTGTGGACACTTAACTTCTTCTTTTTTATATGACATAAGTAGACACTCCTTCTAGAGGTTAATTATATCACATATATCCTTTTTATTATATAATTATTATATTGAGGTGCGATATGAAAAAGAAAATATTATTATATGTAATAGCTTTTATATCAACTGTTTTATTAGTTTTATTAATTCTCTTTTTTATAAAGCAAAGAAACACTAAAAAAGTAGAAGTTAATATTGAAGAAACAACAACAACTACTGAAACAACTACAACTACTACAATAGAAGAAACAACTACTCTCCCTTCTATTGAACCTTATATTAAATTAAAGAATACTTCTATATATAGTTATCAAACATTAAAAGATATTATTGAAGAAACAAATATGCAAATAACTAATTCAAATATATCTTTAAATACTGAAGTAATTGGTACACATGAAATTACTATAAAGTATAATGATAACAATGTAGAAAAAGAGTATAAAACAAGTTATAAAACTATAGATAATGTTAAACCAATGTTTTTAACTGCTGCTGGTACAGTTAACGTATTATTAGGGGATACATCAAATCCATGTGATGCTATTAATATTGCTGATAACTATACTAAAGTACCTACATGTAAGATAGAAGGTAATTACAATACAAATGAATTAGGTAGTTATAAGGTTAAATATGTAATAAGTGATGAAAACGGTAATACAAATGAAAAGAATCTAACAATAAATGTTCTATCTGCATTCCCTGAACCTCAACCTGTTACACCTAAACCTACACCACCACCTACAGAATTTTCTTCAATAGTAAATAAGTTCAAATCTAATAAAACTGAATTTGGTATTGATGTATCTAAATGGCAAGGTGATATTGATTATAATAAAGTAAAAAATGCAGGTGCTACTTTTGTTTTAATGAGAATAGCAGTATCAAATAAACCTGATGAAGCTCTTGCTACAGATTCTAAATATTATCAAAATATTGAAAGAGCTAAAGCTGCTGGTTTAAAAGTTGGAGTATATGTTTATACATCTGCTATAAATGATGAACAAGCTAGAGAAACTGCAAGATATGTAGTTAACGCTTTACAAGGTGCATCATTAGATTACCCAATAGTATATGATTGGGAGAATTGGAAACACTTTAGAGAATATCAAATAAGTATTCATGATTTAAACAATACATTTATAGCATTCTCAGATGAATTAAAGAAACATAATTTATCAAGTATGTTATATGGTTCTAAATATTATTTAGAAAATATGTGGGAACCTAGAATTAAGAATAGCTTTCCTATATGGTTAGCACATTATACATCTTCTCAAACATCTTACGCTGGCAAATATAAATTCTGGCAAATATGTTCTGATGGTAAAATAGATGGTATAAATGGAAATGTAGATATAGATATTTTATACAAATAAAAAAGACTTTAGATAAGTCTTTTTATTTATTCATAAATTCACTATACCATCTACTAATAAAGTCTGTTCTAGCAACAACATTAGTAATATATTCTTTATATTCTTGATCAGTTAGATTTTGTTCTTTAGTTAATTTAAAATCTAAAAAACTCTTTTCTTCATATAATTCATTTAAGAATGATTGCAATAAATCAATCTTATATTGATTTATACTACTAGATAATTTATATCTTTGTAGGCTATCGTCTACTTTAAACTTTTCAAATTCAGTATTAAGATCATAGTGTTTAGAAATATCTATGTTATTAACATGATAAGATTTAACTTTATCTAATAGATTTAGTATATCTTTTTCACATATATCTTTTTCTTGTGCAATTTCTTCATATATATTTTGATCCATATACTTATTTTCCTCCCATTTTTATTCTTTTAAGTTATCTTTCTTTCTGCTTCCTCAGATATAATACCTCTTTCAATAGCAATATTAGATATTCTATTATAATCTTTAGTATATTTATCTAATGCTATTTGATGAGTGGCTTTTGCTTTAGGATCATTAGCATGTTCTAATGCTCTTTGTTCTTTATCTATATTTATTTTTAATGATTCCATCTCATTTTTTATTCTTAATTCATCGTGATTAACATTATTTAGACCGTATCCAATAGCATTTAATCTCTTCATTTCATCATCTACTTCATCTAATTCATGATGTAATCCTTGAACTCCCATGTCATATGCATTATGTTTGATAGAATCAAATTGATACATAATATTATGTTTTTGTTCAGTATCTTCTTCTAAAGTTCTACTAAAATCACGATTATAATCCTTTAAATCTACTTTAGCATCTTTTAAATCTTGAGCTACCATATATCCAATATCATCATTTTGAGATACAAATGATAATGAATTATAAGCTTTATCATAAGCTTCAAGTAATGATGAATATAACTCTTTTAATAATTGATCATTACTATATTGTTCTTTAATAACACTTATTATCTTAGTAATATGTTCTTCATATAAAGCAAGTGTTGATAAATTCTTAGCTTCATTTATTCCTTTAATAGTTGTAATAATTGCACGATGAAGGTCTTCTCTTCCATCTTCATAAGATATAGGAGAAAATTCAGCTTTTAAGCTTTCTTCTTCACTTGGAGATAAGAATATATATTCATTAGTAACAGTTAATTTATGTTCTTTATTATATTCAACACCAATTAATTCAACATTAGAAGGTTTAGAATCAACTGAATTATATGTATATTCAGAAATTCTCTTAAATTCATCTTGTAAATATTGATCTAATGAAATAACTTCTAATCTATCTCTTACATCTAAATTATCTAACATTTTACTAGGTAATTCTTTTATTAAATCATAGAAAGATTTACCATTTATTTTTCTTTGAGCTAATTCTTCAAAATTAGAATATTCACTTCTTAAATAATTAACTACTCCCATGATAGCTTCTATTTTATCTACAAGCATAGGTGGTGTAAATTCTTGATCTAATAACTTCTTATATAATTGTTTTAATGTTATATTTTTATTGATATATGATATTGTATTATCATCATTTAATAAATTTGTATAACTTCTTATACCTTCTTCTATATTTAAAGTATCTGTTTCTTCAATACCTGTTCTTATAGTTCCTTTATAAGGAAGAGTTGCTATAAATGATTCAACATATTCTTTTTTAGACTCTGGTGTTGCAATAACAGGCTCTAAAGGCAACTTTGGTACATCATGTGCATAAGTAAATATTGGTTCTTGTGTCTCTTTATCAAACAAAGCAGTTCTTATATTAACTGCAATATTCTCTACATCCCATCCATCTTTAACAATTCTATCAGCATTTGCTTCTAGCATGTCTTTTACAAGGATTCCATTTTTTGAGCCATTTGAAATAGTACCATATAATAGGTCTGTTGTAAGATATTTTTCTGCTTGAATTATTAATTCTTTCTTGCCCACTTGTACTCTCCCCAATTCTATGTTCATTATAGCATAGAAAAACACTTTATTAAAAGTGTTAGTCTATTATTTCTTTAATTATTTTTTCATCAAATTCTAAATTTTGATACTCTTCATAGTTATTATTTCTATATACTATAAACTTACCTGTTAATAAATCACTGGTAAATGGTAAATTAACTTTTTGAGATTCTTCTTGATTAGGATTATCAAATGATATCAATACTTTTGATAACAAATTATTATCATTTTCGAAGAATTTATTATGAACGTCATTAGTAGATAATATAAATAATATATCTAGATTATCTAAATCACTAATAATATTTCTTACCATCTTATCTACATCAGGCTTACTTAATAATGATTTATTATCATCTATTGCTACTACTAATTTAGGTATTTTATGATCAAACAATTCATTAAATTCTTTTATAGAACTAACATCATTATCAGATAGAATACCTTTTCTTCTTTCTATCTCTTCTAACACCTTCATCAATACTTCTTGTGCTTTATCCATATCATTAATAGCTGTTAATAATGAATATGTTGTGTTCTTATAATAGTTTAACTCTACACCAGTAGTATCTATAAGAATTAATCTTAATTCTTCACTAGTATGCTTATTCATTAATTGTAATAATATTTCATCAAGCATTACACTTTTTCCAGTTCCTGTTTCGCCAGTAATAATGATTGAAGGATTTTCATCAATATTTAATGTTAATAAATCTCCTACTTTAGTTCCTATACCTATTTGATTCTTAGGTATGTCTCTTTTTAATAAATCTCTAAATTCCATATTATCACCTACATTTTGTATTATATGACGCTTCAAACCTTGAGCTTCCTGCACCAATAACAATATTTGGTGCATAAGTTAAATCAATTGAAGGTCTTGGAACTTTAATAGTTTTATCTGAACCACTACGTTCAAATACACTATCATTAATAAATATATTATATTTATATGTACTATTATTACCTATACATATAGTTATGATATAATTATCACCTTTTAAATCAAAGTTATATGTATAATTATTATCTACTGTAGTTTCTACATTATCACCGTTACCATAATGATCACGATCAAATACATAATCTACTTTTTCTTGTTTCACAGTAGTAGTTTTTTCAGTAATAATACCTTTAACATTTTCTGTACTTCTTTCTACAGTATGTACTTCAGGTATTGTTGTAGTTTCAGTTGTAGTACTACTAGTCTTTTTATTGAATAGTAATTCTTTATTATTATCTCTAGTACTTATATATCTAATAATCAATAAGGCAATTATTAAAACTATAGATATAAAGATAATACACATAAATATTTTATCCTTTTTCCTTCTTTTTTCTTCAGGAGTAATTATTTTTAACTTTTTATTCTCCATATTAATCACCTAAATATCATAGTCATTTAATGATACTAATAATTTATTTATTTCTTCATCATATTTATTTAAGATTAAATTAATTGAATAAAAATCATTTTCGTTAATATCTTTAATTAAAGTTACTTCTGCTCGATCATCATCTATTTCAATAATACCTTCACCAGAAATATATTTAACTAAATCTACTTCACTTTTATTTTCAAGTCCAATATTAGATATAAAAATAGTTGCTGTATCTAATCCATGATTAGACCATACTTCTAATCTATATGGTCTACCATCTCTTAAATCGCCTTCATAATATCCAATATTACATACATCACTATTAGAATAAAAATCTATATTATCTCTTTCTATTTTAGGATAATCCATAATATCACCTTTTCATTAATTCTATATATACTTCTTCTTTATTATCTACTCTTAAATCTCTTAATATAGAATAAGCCATGTCCATAGACATTCTTTTGAAGCAATCATCTTCTTTAAGGATATTATAGATAACAGTATATTTATCTTTATCACTCTTAAGAAGTTCTTTACATCTTTCTCTTAGAAGATCTAGATTCATCTTCATCACCTATTCCTTTTATTCCTGAATCATTAACTGATTTATAAACACCTTTTTCAAATAATCTATTTAATTCTCTTTGTCCAAATACCTTAATTAAATCTTTATCACTAGGGTCTACTACAAAGAAAATAATACTATCATTATCATTTACAGTAACAATATTAACTGGTCTAATATGATGTTTAACTGTTTTTGAACATATATAGATAGAAACATCTGGATCACCAGCAAAGATATTATTAAATGTTTCTTTAACATAACTTACTGAATCCAATCCTTGTAAATCTTTTCTTGCAATTAGTTTTAGTATTGTAAATAACTTAGTTCTTCTAGATATGTTAGGATTTCTATAATATCTCTTAGCATATAATTCTATATTATGTTCAAATTCTTCATTCCTTGATTGTTTCTTTTTATACTCTGAATAAACATTATATATTTTTTCATCAAATAATTGTTTAGTTTGATTACTTGTGTTAGTTGATGAAATACCTGTTAATGTTTTACCAACTTTAACATTAGTTAAATCACTATCAAGAATATCTTTAAATAAATCTACTCTAAATAAATACTTATTGAACTTAGCATCTAATGTTGACTTAGTTATAGAAACACCTGCAAAACTATTTAAATGAGTAGAATACTTTATTCCAAGTTCATTAAGTAATTTAGCATATATGAAAATAAATTCATAAGATACTATTTTATTCTCATCAGAATCTATAGCACTTATATTTTCAATATTGCTATGAATACCTTGTTTTTCAAACATAGTATTACTTAAATAGTTTTCATCATCATATGTTAATAAATCACATAGTTTTATATAAACATATATAGCTTGTTCTACTTTATCATATTCAGGATTCATACCTTCAAATATTTTATTTCTTAAATCTTCACTTATAGTAAAAGAATTTAATAAAGAACTACCATCTTCAAAAACATCATCTGTCTTTTGTAACTTATTTACAGATTCAAAATCGATTATTTGTTGAGACTTTAATTCTTCATATCTTTGTTTAATTCTATCCTCAAATACATACTTACTAAATAGTTGTTCTTTTTCAACAAAATTAACTATCATATATGCTACTATCTCTTTAGGATATACATATGAATTAAAAGTTAAGAAATCTTTATAATCTCTATCAGAACATAATAATAAATCTAATATAGATTTAGCTGGAAGCTCATATTCATCACCATCAATTAAGCATTTATACACTTCATCAGCATAATAAGATAAACATGTATTGGTACTATTGAATCCTTCTAACATATGAACTCTCATTTGGTCTTCAGGGCTAAATGTATTATCTTTATTTAATAATTCCATATATGATGTTATTAAATCTGCTTTATTAATAGTAATAACATCTACTTGTCTATTATTTTCAAATAATTGAATATCAACAGCAGTAGCAGAATCTAAATCTAGCATTGATAAAAGGTACATATTCATACCTGGTTGTTGTATTAAATCATATAATAAATTAGAAGATATGCCCCTAGAATCTAAATTAGATTGTTTATATAAATAGAAAGTATTTCTATCTTTCATCAATAATGAATTCTTAATAAATAAGTGAATACTAGGATTAGTACTTAATAGTTCATCTTTTAAATAAAATTGTTCTTGATCAAGATATTGTTCATAATCATAAAAATTACTACCCATAGTTTCACCTACTTTCCTAGTATCATTATAACATTGAAAGTGCCTATTTGTATTGTTATTTTACTTTTTCTTGCACAAGTTTACTAAATGTGTTAGTATATATGGCAATCAAAGGGGTATGATGGTTATGTCAAACGATGTAATAAATGGAATAAGTGAATATTGGGACCCTTCAAGTGTAGTTAAATATGTTATGATGAGAAATCCTAACATAACTAGAACTGAAGCAGTTGATATTGTTAAAAAGGCAATGAACCAAATAAAAAAAGAAGTAACAGGTGAATGTTGCCAATACTATAGAGTTGTTTCTAGTGTTAATACAATGGCTAGAGCCGCTGTAAGACAATAAGATATTAGTTGAATATCTTATTTTTTTATGTTAATATATTTATGTCCTACATACAGGGGATTAGTTCAACGGTAGAATAGGAGTCTCCAAAACTTTAGACGTGGGTTCGATTCCTACATCCCCTGCCATTTGAAAAAATCGTCGAACCTTTTCGACGTTGAGATAAAACTTGGTTGAAAAATCAAGTTTTTTTGTTGTAGGAAAGGTTGTGATAGATATGTTAAATATTATTAAAGAAAAACTTGAATTAAGTCCTGATTTAAGAAAGAAAATAAATTGGGCAAGTA
>Ga0247611_10008436_pt1 | contig 12693 bp, 17 predicted proteins | sample 177DNAGHGhighgp2_FD_192422 | JGI IMG/M metagenome (GOLD analysis project Ga0247611, IMG submission 192422) | Sheep rumen microbial communities from Palmerston North, Manawatu-Wanganui, New Zealand - 1770 DNA GHGhigh gp2 | ecosystem: Host-associated > Mammals > Digestive system > Stomach > Rumen... | reverse complement strand
ATGCCATTTCATATAATGAAAAATCCCACCGAACTGGTCGCATAGTCCGGTGGAATTTTCCTTGTCATAGATGGCTTCTTATAAAAGCAACTTCATTATACATCATCGCAATTCATCTTGTAAATGTTTTCATACTTCTTTTGAACATCCATCTTTTTGGTTTGGAATAGAATCAAAGTTCCACCTTTGCACCTATATGCTCTTTGAACTTGCCATTCAGATGAGATGATGTTAACTTCATCAAAAGGAATTTGATATTTCGAAATCATTTCTTTTCTTTCTTCTTCATCAACAATCAATGCTTCTCTTGTTATGAGTTCATCAATCTTGTCCGATTTGTATTTATCAAAATTGATTCCAGCAGCTTTAACTGATGCTTGGCCATCAACTTCTGTTTTATATCTTTTTGGTGCTGTGAATTGAGCTTTGTCGATGATTTCTTCAATCGCCCATCCACCAAGGAAATCCAAGTGATTAAAATTATCTTGCCAGATCTTCTCGGTTTCTTCATCATATATGACAAAAATCGAATCTGTGTCAAGATATAAAACTTTCTCATATCCAAATAAAAGAGCTTTTTCGATGAGATTAACACGAGAGTATGCTGGAATAGCTGAACCAACTGGAAGATATGTGTATTTGCCATTTTCTTGCCCTTTTTCAGATATTGCAATTTCAGAATCAATAATTCCATCATCATTGATGACATTGACAAAAACTTCTTCGTGTGGTCTTTCGAGTAATTTTCCATATGATGAGTTATTCAATAACTTGTAATATAAGACATTGAATTTGTCATTCTTTTTTCTTGCTTCTAATCTCATTTTGTAATTATCAGCATAATATCTTCGCCACGGAAGTGGTCGCATTTCATAAGCATAACCATCGATGTATTCAACTTCGAGATTGACATATGCTTTATACATAGTTGCAATTTCAAAATCCCAGACAACAATCTCTTTGTCTTGAACAAAGTCAAATGGAATCAATTTGATGATCGAATGAAGTTTTACATCATCATATGAAATTCGAATTCTACAACAGCACATTTTCGCCATTGGTGGTTTCCCAGTGAAGTATTCACCAACACCAACTGGAAACAATTTCAAATAGCATTGAGTTGGATGCATTTGATGAGCATCGATGTGAAGTATCTTTTGGTTTACATTTTTATATTGCCATTTCCTTGTTGGATAGCAAATTCCACCACCAACTGACATTCGCAAGAATTTAGCTTCATCTGATGCTTCTGGAATAACTGGATATTGTTTTCTAAATTCCAGCATTGGTTTTGTTTTTCTTGGCCAACCGGTTCGAATCATTTTTCTCATTGAATAAGATGCCATCGAAACAGCATTGAAAAAGTCTTTGTCAGATTTTTCGATTACTTTCAAAAGGATGTCAACAATAATTCTTGTGTCACGAAAGCAATATTCTTTTTCTTCGTTTGTGACAATGTGATTGTGAAGTCGATTCAATCTATAATCTATCTCGCCTTTTTGTGTTGGAAGTTCAAATGCCTTTGCAACTTTGCCAAGTCCACCACCATAAATTTTCGACAGATCTCTAAAAACAACAACACCACCATTTTTATTAAATTTAATTTGTGATTGCCAAACTGATGAACAAGTCTTTGTCGAAATCGAGTTGTAGCAAAATTCATCATCTTTGTCGATTTTATGTTTGAACTTAAAACCACGAGCAAACAACACTGGAAAGATAAATGACCATTCGAAACTGAAATTGTAAACATACACACATATGTTTTTAATTGGTCTATTCTCGTTGTGTTTTCTTGGTGGATTCACTTCTTCTTGAAGTCGATTGATAAAAGAATCCATATCATAAATATAGCTTCTTTCATCATTTACTTCGTTGGTTTCATCTATAAAGCATCCCAGCCACATTGATGTTTCATTTTTAGCAATCGATTCTTCATCATTGTGTGATTCCAAGTCAAAAGCAAAAATGCGATATTTCTTTTTGCCAATTCTGTGTATCATTTTGCGACCTTTCTTTTATTTTAACCAATCATAATTCCTTGAACAATTCGAAGAGCTTCGGATGATTCTATCACACCTTGAATATATGGATAATATGCTTCATAATAAATCGGTGAAATCCAATCTTCTTTGAAAACAAATGATTTTGATTTTATTAGAGAAATAATTTCTTCTAAATCAGACAAATCTTGCATTGGTGCTTTATTGATAACAGATTCCCATCTTTGAACCAACCAGTTGACATTTTCAATATAGGCAAAACCTTGGGCATATCTATAATTTTTATTTAATGATGCCATCGCAACTTCTTTACCATATCGTTCATATTGATAGCGAAGTCCTTTCATCGATGCTGTTCCAGAAATGTCTGGATGGTTCTTTCGCCATTCCCTTTGAACTTTTCTCAATTCTTTGAGTAAATCTTTTGGAAGTGGTTTTTGTTTCCTTTTCATTGGTGAAACTTTCTTTGGTGGCCTAATTCTTGCCAATTGATAGCTTCGAGCTGTCGAAAGAGTAGTTCCGACAATTTGCCTTGCACGAATATTGCCAGATGCACCACGAAATTTTTCCGAATCTATACTACTGATGATATAACCACCATCAGATCTTTTTCTAATTTTAATGTTATGGCCATTTTCAGCCAAGATTTCAGCGATTTCTTTAATAGTCATATATTTTACTCACTTTCTAATGAAATGGGGCAAATGCAAATATCAACGGATTTGAGAATTCCACATCTGGTGGCACAATCTAATGTTCTCATCCACTCTTCTATCAGATGCTTTTGATACTTATAATTGCAAATGCCCGATTTCAAATTATATTTTAGAACGGAAGATCATCATCTTCAACTTCTTCTTTTGGATCTTCTTCAACTTTCTTTGGTTGCAAGAATTCTATGGAAGAAACAACAACGATAATTCTGGATGCCTTTGAACCATCTGCACGGATATATTTGTGTTGTATCAATCGACCAGATATTCCAACCAAATCACCTTTTTTGCAGAACTTGTCGATTCTTTCACCGACAGAATCCCAAGCTTCACAATCAATGAAATATGAATCATCTTCACCATTCACTTTTCGTGCTTCTTTGAAAGCTAATGCAAATTTGCGAACACTTCGGTCTTTGTTGCAAGGTTGATACGAAATATCAGATGCAATTCGACCAATCAATTGGCACTGGTTCATCGTGGTTCACCTCTTTTTTTATAGAATGAACAATGATGATATTTTTCAACAATTTCCATTCCAGTTAGAAGCATACAGCGACATTTTTCATCAGCTTGGATGCAATCCCAGTGTTTTAGAGAACACCTTTTTAATGGTGGTTTAATTTGTTTAGTTTTTGACATTCTTGGTTTTTCCTTTCTTTACTTCTTCATTTGCTTTCTTCATACAAGATTGTAAGAATTGAGCAAGAATAACAGCGAACAAATCGCCTTGTTTAACATTTGTTTGTTTAACAAGTTCATTCCAAGTTTTAGCTACTCGCTTATCAACTGGAATTTGCAACATTGTTTTATCTTTTCCAATCATTTCGATTCACCCCCTTCCTTTATAAGTTCATTTAATTTTTCCATATCTAAATCATATAATGAATTAGCTTCTTCAATACGAGATTTGTATGTATTTTCAATTAAAATTCGATATTGTTCGATAGCTTCTTTTTCACTAAAACAAAGATGTTCAAAAGCAACTCGACCAATTCTTTGGTTTTTGAAATCAACAAACATTGTTTGTCCATCATCGGATAATTGAACATTTGTAATTATTTCAGAGATAATTTCTAAATCAGTACTTTGTTCAGCCCACAAGGCATCAACCATTGTATATTTGTTAACAACAAAGTATGCTTTTTTATTTAATAATTCCATTGATTTCATATTATTGTTCCTTTTCTTTTGATGCGATTAATTTGCCATATCCTTTAGGTTTGATAAACACTTTATATAATTTATCATTATTCTTAATAATATGACTTAATTTGTAAAATTTTTCTTTTTTCATTTTTCCACCACCAATTGAATAATTTCATATGAATCTTCTGGTGTGTTGATTCTTTCAACTTCTTTCGCAAAGGCAATCTTTTTGAAGAATGTCATCCAATGAATAGCAAACACATCGTGATTTGAAAAATGAAGTTTTCCAGCACAGCATAATTCAGCAAAATCTAATTGCGATATTTTCACTTCTCTCATAGTGCTTTTTTCCTTTCAAGGTCAAGAATATATTCAGCGACCTTTTTGATTGTTGTTGGCGAAGTTTCGATATAATTGATTTGGTATGCAGATCCATCTTTCGCCTTGAAGATGGCAACAACACAACGATTTTCATCGATAACAGCATAATATGTTGTTCCAAATTTACTTTTTGAAATTGCAATATTTGTTAATTCAAACATTTTCATTTCCATCCTTTCTTGGTGTAATTGACACCATTTGACCATCTATTTGTTAGATGGCCATCGTGCTATCAATTATTTTGTAATAATGTATAATTTAACACAATTTTGTTTGAAGTTTATTTCGCAAACGAAGTCATCAATTTCATTGTTAGCAACTAATTGGTGACCTTTTTCCATTAGAGTTTCAAATGTTTGTAAATTGTTTGGTGTTGCTTTAATAAATAATCTTTTCATATTTTTCTCCATAGGCCTTTGCCTAATTCTATTATATCAAAGTTAATAACCAAGTCAATAACTTTTATAAAAATTTTTCATTTCATTTTATTATGATATAATAATCTTATGAAAGAACGAGATAATTTGCATTATAACTTCCGAACAATTGATGGATACAACAAAACGATAAACATTGTTATATCTGCTCGTGAAGCTGCGAAATCAACATCTTTTAATTTGGATAAAGCATATTTCAAATGGAAAAAGGATGGTGCAACTATTTTATATTTAGTTCGCCAAGTGGTTGAAATCAACGAAGCATTGATTGAATCCATCCAAGACAATATCATCAACAAATTCACCGATGATAATGTCAAATTTCAATATTCAAAATCAGCATTTCGTGATGGCATTGTCGATATTAAAATCAATGGCAAACCATATATGCGAATTCTTGCATTGAATATTCCATCCAGAAGAATCAAACAATCTTTATTGAAAAACATCGGTGTTATCGTGTTTGATGAATTCATTATCAATCAACGATTAGGCGAAAAATATTTGGCACAAGAATCGATGAAGATTGCTGAAATATACACAACATATAAAAGAGAACGAATTGACAATGGTTTACCACTAAAAATGTATTTTCTTGGAAATCCATATTCTTTATATAATCCAGTATTTATGTGGTTGGGTATTAGTCCAGCCAAATTGCATCTGGGTGAAATCCTTGTTGGTGACAATTATGTTGTCCAATGGTATAAACTAACCGAAGAATTAAAAGCAAAAATTCTTGCTGATAATCCACTTTATCAATTCGATGAAGATTACAAAGCTTATGCCTTTGATGGAAAACCAATCTTGGATGAAAACATCAAAGTCGAACCACAAATTCCACCAAGATTCTCGATTCGATTCCTTTTCAGAATTGAACATAAAATCATCGCTGTCTATAACAATAATTATTGGGAAGATGGTGCAGATCTCTATTATTGCAAATTTATCACATCAGAAGAAGCATCAAAGCGAAGAACAATGTATTGTTTCGATTTTGGCGATTTGGTGAATCGTAGTGCATTAGTATCAAAAACTGATGTTTCTAAATTTAATAAATTTAAGATTGCGATGCGAAAAAGACAAGTTGCATTTCAATCCATAGATTGCTATTATCTTGTTGAGGAAATTTATTTTAATTTATGAACAGCACACTTACTTTAATAAATGGAACAAAAATCACACCAGAACGAAATTTCAAAGTGCCAAATATGGAATTTGTGAAAAGTTCTGGATTGAATGGATATAGAGTTATATCCGATTTTATGTATATAAAACATTCGTTGAATTTGACAATCAAAGTTGATATTTCACAAGAGAATTTGGAATATATCTTTGCCAATGATGTGAATTACATTATTATCAAAAACAATTTTGCTGGTTCATCCTTGCCAAAAGAAGTTGGATATTTTGTTATAAACAAAAGATGGATGGCCAAAGAAACAATTGAATACACACTTTTATGCGATGTTGTCAATTCTTTCAATGATTCAGTTGAAATTTCTGACAAGACAAGGATTTTAAGACAGCACAAAGACCGATGGAAACGAGAACTTGTTTCTGGTCAAGCTCATATTGGTGACATTACCACTCACGAATCAAATTGGTTGACACAAGATGAAAGCGAATTGATAATCTATCGTGATTATGGAAGATTAGCAATCATTTCAACAGCTATTTTGAACATTGCCGAACATATCGACACTACATATGATTATATTTTTGGATATGAAGAAATGCACAATGCTCATTTCTATTTTTTAGATGATGAATATAATGTCATTTCTGAAATTCCACACACAGCAACTGGTAGTGGTAGTGAAGATGCTGGAAAAATAAAAGTTGCAATTGGAACAAATGGTTATGTTGAAGATTTGGAAGCTGTTTCACCTACTCGTATTACAATTCCATCAAATGCACATTACATCGCATTGTCTTTTGAATCATACGAGATGCAAAGTGGTTCACATTATTATTATTTGCAAATATATGATTGGGAAGAAGTTCCAGAAGAAGAATTGAATGATGCTTGGCAATCTCTTTTATATACGATGGAATCATTTCTTCAAACTGGTGTTTACTACGATGCAACACAAGGAAGCAACAAGATTATTCCAATTATTGATAGATATTCCGAGAATATTTCACCAATGCTTTATGGTGGTGCGAAATATTTCTTACAAGAAAAAGGCCAACTTGCACCAACAGATTGGTATTTAATTTATAAAAACCAAAATGATCCAAGTGGTTCATTACTCAATCCAGTAAATTGTTTTATTTGTGCATCTCAACAAACTTCCTTTGTCCAAGCAAGTGGAACAACTGGAACATACAGCGAAACAGCCATCTGGAAGATTTTAGCAAAGGCCAACGGATATGAAGAAAATGATTTCTTATTATTTCAACGAGATATGTCAAATGGGAATATCTCACTTCCTAATATTAGGGGCGTAGTCATTTGTGGTCAATTCGACAATAACGATTGCCAAATTACAATCTCATCGCCAGATGTTAGTGGAACATATACTTTGCATTCAACAACACCAGCTGTTGCAAATAATCTATATATTATTCCAGTAAAGGCTACTACTGGATTAGCACCAAATTTATTTATATTTCTCATTCCAGATATGGAAGAAGTAATAAGCGATAATATGATTTTCCAGACAGCAATTCCATTTACTGAAAGTTTTTCATTAAGTTTCACAAATGGAAAAATAGCAAGGCAAATAACACTTGCCGATAATTCTAATCAAGCATATATTTTGACAACATATCAGCCACAAGTTGCATTCTTTTTAGCTGCTGGTTCAGTTAATATAATTTATGGCATAAACCAAGTTGACAGAACAGATGCAAAACTAATTAAAATTATCAAACTGCCATATTGTCCAGCTGATGTAGTAGTTGGCGAAGATGGGCATTTAAGATTTGGTGATGAATATAATTATGACAGCAATGAACATATGCTGAAAGTAAATAGATTAAGCACAGCATTCAATAGAGTTTTAGATGTTGATATGCCACTAACAGCTTGGTCAAATGCTTTTGCAGAATATGATTATTCATCAGTTGTTCAACCAAATCGTGAAAAAAGTTATGAAATGGAAACAAAACTTTTTCATTCAGATTATTATTTGCCAAAAATTATTTATGATTCATACACATTTTCATTTCAATTAGAATTGATGACAAACAGACCAAATGATAGGTGGCAAATTCAATTCAATGTTAGCAATACAATCAATTCGAGATTTATGTTCACATTCTTGGATTATGTATGTGAGAATAATGAAGTTCGTGATTACAACAATATTATGTATGTTGCGAGAAATAATGATTGTGTCATCTTTAATCAGCAGTATGTTAATTACATTAGAACTGGTTATAATTACGATAAAAAGTCATTAGAACTTTTGACTGAAAAATTAGAAACCAGTCAAGGATTAGACATAGCTAATGGTGTAGTTAATGCAATCAACACTGGTTGGAAGCAAGTAGCGACACAAAACTATATGGGATTGGCCAGCACATTCACACATTTGGGAATCTCAATTTACAATCAATCATTGATGAATTACTATGCGAAAGTTGAAGCTCAAATGCAAATTGAGGCCAAAAAAGTTCAATTGCAAAATCAATCAACTGGTGTTATTGATGCGAATGATGTTGATTTACTCAATGTATATTCACGAAACAAACTTGCATTAAAGTTCTATGAAGTTAGTCCAAGGATGAAGAAAGCATTATTTAATTTATTCTATTATTGTGGATATATTTGCGAAGAACAAGGTATTCCAGACACTACTTCACGATTAAGATTCAACTTTGTCCAAGCTGAAATTGTATTTGTTAAAACACCAAACTTGCCACAAGAAATGATTGACCATCTTAAAGACCTTTACAAAGTTGGCATCACATTCTTACACGCATACAATGGTCAAATCGATTATGACCAAAAATATGAAAATTGGGAAGTATCCATTTTAGATAATTAGGGGGAACAATTATGTCGAAAAGAATTCAAAGAGTTATATCCGAGTATTTCGAACCAGTATATAGAAGAAAGCTAATCTTCAATATGTATATGTCGAAATATTACAATCTTTTTATGGGTGCATATCGCATCACCAATGTCACTGAAAATCAACAAGAATTTATTTTGCGAAGATTCTGGTCAATGGGGAAACTTGCAGCTTTCATTGTTGGTGGAACAGCAAAAACACAAACAGATCTTGAACTTGAAGAGTTAAAAAAAGAAAAAGGTATTGCATCAGTGAATGATTATCCAAATGGAATGATTGCTTTCACTGATTTTGCACCTTGTAGATTTGATATTTATGATTGGCCAATTGCTGTCAATCTTGTTTGTTCTCGTGGTGCAACCTTTATTCCAAGAGAGATTCAAAATGTCAATAAAGATTGTGTTATTGGTTATTGCCAAAAGAACAAATTGCCGGTAAAGACAATTGTGGAATTCTATGTTGCAAGAATTACCGATATTGAAATGACCATCAACCAGCAACTCAAATCGCACAAAATTCCTTGGATTATTGCAACTTCACCAGAAAATGAAGCAAAGATGAAGAAGATGTTTGATGAAATCGAACAAGACAATGATGCTCTATTTTTAGAAGCAAATGAAGTCGATTCAATCAAAACATTTGATGGAAACAAGACATACATTATTGACAAACTTTATCAACAAAAACAAGCATATGAGAATGAACTATTGACATATCTTGGAATCGATAATCTCGGTCAAATGCAGAAGAAAGAGCATTTTGTTGTTGATGAAGTCAATTCTAATAATGAACTAATCAATGATTTTGGCGATTGCTTCTTGGATACAATGAAATCATTCTTCGAAAGAATAAGAAAATATCTCAAAGTTGAAATTGACATTGAAGCAATTGCTCGACCAGTGGAAGAAACTGGTGAAATAGAACCAGAAAAGGATGGTGATGAAAATGTGGAATAAAAGCATATTTGAAACTACAAGATGGTTCACTTTTGGTGAAATACTTACACGATGCATCATAACTGAACCAACCGAAGAAGATGTTTCATATCCTACACCATATGAAGAAGTCAGTGGTTTAAGTGGTATAGAAGATTTTTTGGATTATACCATTTCTTATTTCCAAAAAACTGACACCACCGAACAAGGCATTATTGATAAGCTAATCACTGAAATATATGCAAGATTTTATGATCATTATGTCTTTGGAACAAAAGAACAAATTGTATCTGGAACGGATTATATTCCAGAATACGAAGATGCTCTTACTTTATTTAGAACAAGATTCACTTCTATCTTTAATCAAACATATGATAGATATATGAATCTATTAAAAACATACAATTCGCAGCTGTCAAAGTTGCTGGATTCAGTAAAGACAAAATCAACTGGTGTTGGAAAGTTTAGTGACACACCACAAAATGAAATTGTCAATGGTGATGAATTCGGTGATAATGGCCACATATCAAATTTGACAAAAAGCGAAAATGAAACAGAAACAGAGTTCGACACAAAGATGGGAAGAATCGATGAAATCCAAAGAAAATTCCGAAATGTTCTTAAAGATTGGACAGAAGAATTTGGTGGATTATTCATTGAAGATGGTAATCTAAAATGAAAGAAATTAACGGATTAGGTTATATCCTTGATTCCATCGCTGTTGTCCTAACAGCAACACAAGTCGAACCAGTGTTTCAAATAATTCAATTGATAGCGACTATCGTGGCAACATTCCTATCAATTGCATTTACTTCTGTTAAGTTATACTTTTGGTGGAAAGATGCCATCTCTGATGGTAAAATTACAAAAGAAGAAGTAGATGAAGCAAAAAAGATTGTCGATGATGCTAAAAAAGAGCATCTTGATGATAAATAATTAAAAAGGGGGGTATATCTATATGCCAAAAACATTCACTGAAATCTTAAATGGTTTCAAAGCACAATTAGATGGGTTTATCCAAAAGGATACACCAACCGAGCAAATCGCTAAAATTGGCGAAATTAAAGGTCAATGCGATGAACTCGAAGCTGCACACAAGCAAACACTTGATGATTATGCAGATCTAAAAGACAGATATATTGAAGCTGTCAAAAACTATGGCACTGACAAAGCACCAGCTGGTGTCACTGATGATAAAAAAGAAGTATCATTGGAAGAAATTGGTGCAAAAATAATTTCACAAAGGGGGAACAAAAAATGAAATTATCATTACCAGAATTAAAGTTAGTTGTTGCAGCTTATGTTGATGCACAAAAGATTGCTGTCGATAACTATCAGATCACTCGTGATAATATTGTCGGTCTTGCTGATAAGATTGCCAAGATTTTCACACTCGACACTGAATATGTCGATAAACTCGCCATCTTTGATGGTGAATCATTCTCGTTTGCCAAAGACATTGAAGAATGGCAACAAGATTTAATCTTACCAAGCGATTACAATGCAAGTGGTGATGATGCATTAGCACCATCTTATCCAACATATCGCCCACCATTCTATTCAAAAACACTTGGTAAAAAAGTTTTCAAAACTTCTATTCCAAACAACAACATCGAAAGAGCTGTTCACTACATTGAACAATTCAATTCGATTGTTTCTATGGAATCCAAGAGATTATTTGATTCAGAAGCTCTTTGGCGTTATGAACAAAAAAGACAGATTCTTGCTGTCATCATTGGTGAGATTGGTGAAGTTTATGCCACCACTAAAACATTCACTGCATCAACCAAATATAATGTTGGTGAATATTTAAGAAGTGCAGCTACTGGCAACACAATCCAATATGGTATTGTTGTCAAACCAATCACAGCTGCTCTCGCATTAGCTAACTGGGCAGCTGCTGTCACTGGTGGTTATGTTGTTGTTGCTGATTTAGTCAGCAAATTAGCATTACCATCTGACACTGCCAGTGCCGAAGCATTTATCAAACAATTAAAAGCTGATGTTGAAGTTGCAAGTGATGTTTCCGAAGGTCATTCACTTTCTGGAAATACACTTGGTGCATCTGGTTCACTCGTTCTTTTAGTGAAACAAGGTGTGCTTCCCAGCCTCGAAGTTGATGCGATGGCGGGTGCCTTCCACCTTGATAAGATTGGAATTCCAGCAGAAGTCAAAGTCATTAAAGATTTTGGAACTGATGCCACTGGTGTCTTTGCGATGTTAATCGATTCTCGTTCTGTTAGATTACACAACAGCTATCGTGCTGTTCGTGAAAATATGAATGGTTCTGGCGATTTCTTGAACTTATTCTTACACACCGAGAATACTGCTCATTTCAGCAGAAACACATTCGTGAAAATCTATCGTGCTGTTAGTGAATAGCATTTATAGATAACCGCCCAACAGATTTCTATCGCTTCTTTGCTGTCTAACTACAAGAAGCACACCAAATAAAAAGGGGGATACAAAAATGAGAAGAATGTATTCAAAGAAACAAATCGAAAAAATTGCCAAAGAATCAATTGACAAAGCATATGAATTTTTAGCATCAATTGAATATGATGAATTTGAAAATACAATTACTTTGGACAAATCAATCTATGCACGAGATTTCCAAGTTAACAATACGGAAATTTATTTAGGTGATGATGGTTTATGGTTATCTGGAAATGCATCAATCAACATATCAGAACGAGATGGTTCAGAAGTCATCACAACTGGTGTTCCATTTGAACCATCATCTATGCCAACAATTGTTGAAGCAGAAACATCTTTTGAATGGAATGGAACTGGTAGTATTGATTTAACTGAATTACAACCATATACCATATATGATGTTGAATCAGATGAATTCGGCATATCTGGTGGCGAAAATATTACCTTTCTTCTACCATCATTTGTTAAGTTTGTTTTTGTCACTGGCGAAACAACTTCGCAAGGATTTGATAATAGTTTTGTTATGGAACTTGTCCAAGAAGGAACAATATTTAGTCCAGAAGGTGCAACCTTGACAATACTACTCACTGATTGCATCGCATATGTTTTATACT
>Ga0247611_10008435_pt1 | contig 12694 bp, 26 predicted proteins | sample 177DNAGHGhighgp2_FD_192422 | JGI IMG/M metagenome (GOLD analysis project Ga0247611, IMG submission 192422) | Sheep rumen microbial communities from Palmerston North, Manawatu-Wanganui, New Zealand - 1770 DNA GHGhigh gp2 | ecosystem: Host-associated > Mammals > Digestive system > Stomach > Rumen... | reverse complement strand
TTAGTATTATCTCGTTTATTAGTATTAGAAGCTCTCATAGATACTCCAAGTGGAGGAGCGCAGAAAGGAACGCAAGTAGTAATTGAATTATACAATGTTCTAGTTTCATTGTTGTTATTGCTATGATTCCAGAACATTCTTCTAGCGCTCTGTTGCAAGTCACCTGTTAATATTACAACAGCTCCTACTCTGTTAGCATAACCCTTAATCAATTGTAATTCAGCATTCGTAAAGATGGTAGACTCATCGATAAAGATTATATCTGGCTTAACACTTGTATCTAGGCCATCTATAATTTCCTATTTAAGACGATAATAAGTTCTACCGTCGTCAAAGTCTGTGAATTCTATAGCATCAGAAGCATTTATAGCTTCTTCATTAGTTCCCAAGAATTCTAGCAGTTCATCCTTTGTAAATGCATTATTGCGTTTAGTAGAGGGATTTAAAGATCTGACTAAGTTTTGCACTTGAGTATTAGTAGGTCCAATAGTCATAGTTCTGACTTTAGGATTATCTGCTTTAGCCATATCGTATACCATTTTAGATACAGCTGAAGTTTTACCTGCGCCAGGAATACCTGCTACCATTACAAAACTATCCATAGGAGTTCTGGCATAATCTTCTACATTTAATGCTTTTAATACAGAATTAAATAAGTCCTTATTCTATGTCATTGCATAACAGATTTGGACACTTAAAGTTTGTGCTGGAAGTGGAGCCAAATTTGAATTCTTTTTCTCTAGAAGAGCATGGTATTTATATAAGAAATCACCAGACTTATACGCTATAATAGACGTTAAATAGGCTAACTCTACACTATCCCCCATTGAAGTAGAATCCTTTTTAATTGGTTGATTGTTTATACCTATATTATTAGCATTAGAAATATATTTAGAGAATAGTACTGATATTAATTCTTCTTTAATATGCTCTCGTTCTTCTGCAGTATTACCAGAATTAATAAGTTCCTAAACTCTATCATATAATGCATTTTCAATATTTAGTTTTTCCTTTGCAATAGCAATTTGGTCTTCTAATGGAATATTAGTAGGCCTTTTAGGATCTTGGGCATATTTATTTAAAGTTTCAGCTTCTCCTATAGCTTTATCCAACTAAGAACCTTTTTCTAAGAAAGCTTGACCATTAATGACTTTATCCTTAATCACTCTTTCACCTGTCTCATTTACAGAAACAGTTTTATACAGTTCACTATCAGGATTACCTATTATATCATATGCAAGATAGTTTAAGTTAACTCCTACTTCAGTGTGTTCTTTTAAAGAAGCCTTATCATTAATATCATGTAGACTCTTTACAAAATTTAATTTACGCTTAAATGCTTCAAGATCACTGATAAGTAAAGAAGCTGTAATATGATCAATTTCTCCTAATTTTTCATCTCCGCCTATAGCATTCATAGACGAGTTGAAACTAAAAGGATTTTCTTTATATAATTTATCGACCTGTGCAGCCCTGATCATTGCTTGAACTTGAGTAATCAAAGTTTCAGCATTCTTTATATCATCCTTTGTAATAGTGCCATCAAGAAGGAATTTACTAATATCGCCATCTTTTGTTTTTAAGATGAATTGTTGTTCAATTTCTCTTAATAATGCTATAACACTTCTTGGATTTCCCGTAGTAGTAACAGCCAACTCATTTAAAACTTTAAAGATAGGATTATCTACTTGTTGAGCTAAAAGATTATTTATAGTATCGTTCTTTGCAATTAAATCAGAATTGGCCTGCATAAAACGACTAACTCTATCATCAAATTCTTGTAACAAAACTTGAATAGTAGGAACTAATGTATGATCTTCATTTCTAACTTCTTCTAATATTTCGTTATAGTGTTGGCGTAAATCCTAGTATTTATCATTTAAATTGTCTAAAGTTAAACCAGTAAAGAAATTATCAAATAATGCAAAACTTGCATCTGAATTCTGAATAAAGTCATCCCCCATGATGACGTCTTGCATTAATAAATTGCCTTCAATTTTTATTAATTCATTCTTTATATCACGTATAGAATTTGCAACTTCTTCATCAACTCTGCTGCCATCGCCTATAAGATACTGAAGATTCTATATAAAAGTATCCATAATCTTAATGGCTTGGTCGTAATATGGGTTATTACCAGCACCTCTTTGAATGTCTATGTTTGGATTTCCCTACTCAAAAGCAGCAGTTACAGCAGGGTCGTTTACGTGAGAATGTTGTGAAATTTTTCCAGCTCCCTATAAAACGAATCTGCGTAATTCGCTGAATGGATTAGCATATTTAGTGAGTTCTCTTGCTCTTTGCTATACTTGTTCATCTGTTTGGTTATAATCTCCAAACATTTTAACAATAATACCAGCTAAATTAAGTTTCTATTTTTTAGGTTGACCGTTTTCGTCTAAAACTACTTCTCCTGTTTCTGGATTAATTTCATCAAATTCTACTACAGATTCTAACACTTTTCTACGAGCTTCTGCGTAAGCTTCTGCATTATGACCTATAGCTTCTAAAGATGCGCCGAAGCGCCTGTTTAAGTTCATGAATACGTCATAAGCCTGAGTTATTTTGTCATTAGCTTCTAAAGCTAAGTAGTCTTCATAAGACTGTCTAGCATATTCTTTTTCATATTCAGTAAGGTCTTCAAAAGCTTTTTTAAATTTAGCCTCAGCAAAAGAACGATAAGTTACATGTGTAAAAGCATTGGCAATTTCACTATTGCCACTGAACATCATCAAACCTGTATAATACTTCTAATTTTCGTCGCCAAGATATTCTTCTCTTTGTTTTCTTAAATCATCTAGATCTTTCTAAACGCGGTCAACTCTTTCTTGCCAATGAACATCTGCACGTTTTTGCTGATCATCCATCTTATTAAGTTCATCTAATTCACTGTGTAAAGCTATAAAACGATCCCCCATACTGTTATAATCCTATAGCATTTTACCTACAGATGGGCTTGATGAAATTAAATAAGATGATCTTAAATACTTAATAACATCATTTTGAGTGACTCCGTCTCCGCTAATTAGATCGTCATCACTAAGCTGCATTTTTTCTTCAGATAATACAGTATCAATGTTATTTATGTAGTTTCTCATTAATTTATAAGAGAACTCATTTTGATTGTCTTCTTTTGTACCAGGCTTATAAACTATTTGATCTCCTTCAATATGGTCTATATCAGCACTTAAATTAGTATCACCAAGCATTCCGTGTTTACGAAGATATTCTAATGACTCTAATACTTCTTTTTTCTTTCCATTACGTATCATGTAAATGAGTGATTCATTTGCCTCTTTATTAGTTGGATCGTAAGGTCTATTAATATTAGAGTTTATGTGGTCTTTTACATTAATACCTTCAAAAATACCACCACCGAGGAAACCACCAAAGAATGAGCTACCATAACGTTCTAGAGCATTATCAAATGTCTTTAATTTAGTCTTTCCTCCTCTAAATTCATTAAGAACATTAAAAGTAGCCCTTGTTAAGTCATATACTACTTCTTCTGAAACTTCTTCTACACCTTCTGCTAACATATTAGACATTATAGAAGAACCTCCAGCAATTGTTGGAGAAGAAGCCTTTTGCCACATTTCTTGCGCTTTTTTACCTGCTTTCTAAAATATACCTTTGAATTTACTAACTTCTTCTGCAGTAGATGTAGTAGCAGCCTTTGCTACTCCATTCTTTAAGCCCTATTCATTTGCTTTTAATAAGATATCACGGATTTCACGTTTTTGCATACGTAATTCTGGCAACACATGTTCACCAATATCTGCAGCCATAATTCCATACATGCCAGCGAAATATCCCCAGAATAATGCAGTTGCTTCTTCATCAGTAGCACCTTCAGCTTTAGCATCTTCATATGCCTGATAAGAAGAAGTACCAGTCATATATAATCGAGATATATATTTGCCTATTTCTTGATACTCTTTCATATACTTCTCTTGCCAAACACTTGCTTTAGCTAAAGAAGCTGCTACAGCTTCATCTGCTGTTATCATAGTTTCACCAGCAATACCTTTCTATATTAAGTCTGATGCCCATTGATTAGCTTTTTCGTTTGCTGCTAATTGTAATTGAGAAGGTTTTTCAGCTGTTCCTGTAATGTCATATTTCTTGAAAGCTTTAGGAGCTTTTGTAAATAACCAACGCTATTGTACTAATTGATTAGTAATATCACCAATCATATTAACTATACTTTCAGAAGAGAAGAAACTTTGCTGTCCTTCTAAGGATGACTTATTATTATCAAACTACATAGCAAAAGCCTCTACACCATTAGCTATAGAATTATCTTCTGACATTAATCCGAAAGTAGATTTATATATAGTAGGTAGAAATTTTGCAGCTTCAAGGGCAACATTTAATGCTATATAAGGACCCTTTACATATTTTACAAATGCAGGAGCTATACGCACAACATTCTTTGCTACTGTACCAATTATACTTTTATTTATACCATCAGCATCAAAGAAATCATATTTATTTGCTGCAGAGCCATCTTTAGTAATTACATCAAACATAGTAAGAACCTATCTATCATGAGGTGTTTTACCATTTAATGTTTCATAATAATAAGTTCCAGTATCAGGATCAATTTTATATTCTCCTTTTCTATGAGCTATTTTTGATTCATCAGTTGTAGGGTTACCATCTGCATCAACATCCGTTTCATATACAGCTAAAGCCACAGGATCGAACCAATTCCTAAATAACCAAGCATCATTTGGGGATTCCTTCCAAGACTAGCTAGCATTATCCCATACTTTTTTAGTTTGAGCAATTTCTTCTGGAGTCATTGTAGGATTACTAATATATCCTATTCTCTCTATACCAAAGTTTCGCCTGTCTGGATTATTAATTTGTACTACATTAAAATCCACTTGCTTTTTTCTTTTTTCTTTATCTACCCATATGTTATTATAGCTGAACATAGCCTAACTAACATTCTGTTGGTCAGTATGCTCAGATAACGCATTGTAGTCTTTTAAAGCTTTATCATAGAAAGTATTAAACTTTGCTTCATCAAAATGCCCCTCAGTCTAAAATTCGGGTGTATTTTGAATCAAATTGCTATTTAAATATTTTTGTCTGTCATATAGTGAAGTATTATCAGCAGTAATACCTACAGCACTAAAGTCAGTAAAATTAAAGTCTGGGTTTGCTAATGTAGCCAATACCCAATCATTCTGCTTATTATCCATTATTATAATGCACTTTTAGGTTGAGGTTGTTTAAAATTTTTCTAAGCTTGTACTTCTGAATAGGCTTCTTCATCAGCCTACCATCCTTTATCTTGTATCCATCCTGGGTTTCCTCCTGCTTGTCTAGCAAGTGAAGGACTATCATACAATGGAATAAATAAATTAGTTCTATAAAGATCCCCTTCTATCTTAAGAGGATTCTTTTCAGTACCTAAACTTCTACTAAATGTTTCACGAATTCCATCGTCGTCAACTTCAGTAAATGCTTTATTTTCATCAGGATCTTGGAAAGTTGTTTCGTCTCCTAATACTGATATTACGGCAAATCGTCTGTAGTTACTTAATACTTGTCCATCTGCCGAATAATAGTCAGCTAGACCTGCTGCTCTGAGCATAGAATTTACCTGTTGGGGTGTAGGAGGTACAGTTAATTTCTTAATTCTATTTTGTACTTCTATGAATTTCTTCATTAAATCCATATTAGGCATATCTTTACCATTACCATCTTTCTTTACTGGTAACCACATAGCTTTAACTCCAGTACCATCATAATACATTCTTGATAATGCCATAGGACTTATAAGTTGTTCTCCAACATGTATAGAATCTGATTCTATAATTCCGCCTAATTCACTTTCTAGAATCTTATCAGCACTTCCAGCTTTAACGATACCACCTGATGTTAAAGGTATCTATGGAGAACTCTATACGTCTACACTATAAGCTTCGCCAGTTCCAAATGATATTTGTTCAGTACTATGGGCAAGACCGTCACCAGTAATTAATTGCATTGGGAAGGTCATGGTTGTTCTCTTATTGTCACTGCCACTTCCATCCCCAGAGCCACTACTGCCATCAGGAGCTGAAGCAATAGTTAACTTAGATACATCACTTAATTGTCCTTGTATGAAGCTCTTAATTAATACTAAAGGCCCTTGAGAAGCATCCATACCATGCCTTCTTGAGTATTCCTAAAGCAATGCCTATTGATTAGTAGGCAAAGATGCTAATATATATTGTAAGGTAACTTGCGCTTGAGCCAATTGATTTTTATTCTCTTTTTTAATTTTATAAGTACCATCTTCGGCCTCGCTTAAAAGGACTTCAAGTCCCTAAGTAACCGCTTTTCCACTTTTCCTACCTATAACTTCACTTTCTACTTCTGAGTTACCTATCTTACTTACTACATCTTGAATGCTTTTAAAGACATCCTATATGCTTATACTTCCTGCTATTGCATTGGTTAATGTACCATTATCAAATGCCATATCTTTAGAATAAGCCCTTAGTTGACTTAATTCTCCGACGCTTAAAGTTTTTTCATCTCTTCCTACTTCTGATACACTTTTAGTAATTAAGCCGTCACTTCCTAATACAAATACTTTGCCATCAGTTGTAATTGCAGGTTCATTCAGTGTATTTTTAGAAGTAGCGTGTTCTAAAGCTTTTGTATATTGCTCTTTATTTAACTATAAACTAGCTAACATTGATACCAACTATTTATAGTTAGAAGAAGATAAGCCATTACTCATTCCAAATAAATTATTACCAAATCCACTTACTTTACTCATGAATTCAGCTACATCATTTGGCAACCCTTTAGTATAGGCTTCTTTAATTAAATCTTTTGTTAAAAGTCCTTCATCTGAGTTAGAAGAAGATGAAGATGAAGATGCACCTCCTCCAGAAGCAGAAGAGGCATTTGCATTACTATCACCCTAGGCATATGCTGCCATTGTTAAAGAAGCAAGAGGCCTCTCTAACGGCTGATATACAACCGTTACAGGACCTCCGCTCTAATGTTTAGGAATTATATTCATATTACTTATATTGACCATGCAATACTTTTGCATTGCGTTTACTTACCTATTTATAATCATCTCTTAAGAATTTCAAATATGCTTCTTTTGCTTTGTCATATGAATATTTAGCTTCACCACCTTTTCTTAATTTAAGTCCTCTTTTACCAACTGTTACTTTTTTATTTTTAGTATCACTTGATTTGAACGAAGGTGTATAAGAAACATCAAATGTCACATTATCAGGTCTTACCCAAGTATAAGGATTAAATGATATTAATGAACCTAAATAATCTGCACTATTCATTCTATGTCTAGATACTATTTCATGCATTTGTTTCTAGAATGAATTAGAAAGTGCTATAAATTCTGGATCATTATAAATTTGATCATCAGTTTTTCCTTGTCCTTTAAGTCTTTCGGCTAAATCAGCAAGTTCTTTTCTTTCCAATTTAGCAAGTTCAGACTGTTCATGGAATACTTGAGCATTTTGAGCTTCAGTGTATTTACTGTAATCCATTGCATTAGCAAGCATTTGTTTCTGAGTAGCAATTTGTTGTTGTTCAGCTAAGTATCGGTCTTTACTATTATGTAAGGCTAGAGCATTAGAAACATCAACATCTACCATCTTATTATTAAACTAATTAAGTTTTTCACGATTTCTATTCGCAGTTTCAACAGCCTCTTTTGCGTTAGCATCAGCAATAGCTTGATTTAACTTATTGTTTTCTCTGATATTAGCATCTGCTTGAACTCGTGCATCTGCTAATGCTTTATTATTTGTTCTAATACCTTCTAATAGAGCAGCATTATTTATAGAAGGATCAGATGAGGCTGCTGTTCCTTGTATTGTACTAAGATTAGAAGCTGCTTGCTACTCCATATTTTTAAGAGGAGAATAGTTATCATTATATATAAATGATTGCCTTGTTGGGTCATCAAATCCTATTTTATAAGTATGATATAAATCATTTATACGTTTCTGAGCATTTACGCTATCCTTATACCTAATATCAGCATATAACTATGGAAGATTTATATTAACCTTCTTATTACTTTTTGTTGCTAAAGGTGTGCCAACATCAACTGATGTTCCAGAGCCTGTTTGCCCTTTAGCTGCTGTTGTATTACTAGTATTAGTTGAAGTATTAGTATTTGCATCACCAGAAGTATTTAATTGAAACCCTAATACACCATTATTATCAACTACTTTAAAAAACTATAGATTTTTATATTTATTATTTTTTTGTCCTTCTGCTATTAAATCCTCTACTATCTTAGATACCTAAGAAAGATGTTCTTTTTTACCAAAATGTCTAGTATTTTCTAAAGGACCAAAATAATCATCTAAGCCATCATTAGCTTTTATGATAGTATTTATAGCTTTTCCTAGTGCAGTATTATTAAATATTTTTCTACGAGAAGTAACTGCTCCATTACCTTTTTTAATTGTTCCAGTATATCCTGCACTTCCAAATAAAGTATTGCTATTAGTTACCCAAGAATTCTAAAGATCATTTAGCTATTTTAATATATCGGAATTAGGATTCTTGTCTAATTCATCTAATACTGTTTCCCAAGCTTTTTTATACTCTGGAGAATTAAGTATAATAGAATAATCAATTATTGAACGCTTAGTAGAAGACCTACGATTAGAAGATTTACCTCCTGTTTTATATGATAATACCTGCTTAGCAAACTGAACATCTGAAGAAAGAATACCTCCTTGTTTTCTCATAACTGCCTAACCACTAGGACTTACATAAACAATTCTGTTACTTATTGGAACAGATTCTGCATATTGAGGCAACAATAAGCGATCAGTAGATAGTATTCTACTTCCAGTAGGAGTAGTAGGCTAATCATTAGGGTATCCATAAAATCTAGGATTTAATCTTTGTACTAACTTTGCAGGAAGCTCATCAAGGTACTTTAAGAGTTTTTTTCTATTGGGCCTTAAAGTGGTATTTATTTCACGTATAGCCCTTAGATATTCGGCAGGATTTGCTCTAGATAAAGCATCCAAATATCCCCTTAATTGAGCGCGTCCTTCTCTGCCTGTAATACCTTGTGACCATTCTGTATTAGCAGCTTTATATTCATCCCAAGTAAAAAGACGTCCTTCTTCTGTTCTAGCCATTGCAGTTTTATCACCAAAAAGTAGATTATAATTTCGTTTAAAACGACCATTTTCTGGATTTTGTAAAGAATATGCCCTAGCTCTTTGTATTTTTTGGCCAGGTTCATTAGCTATAAGTCCTTTTTCTTTCAAATATGATACACGTTCAGTGTTAGTTGATTTGCTTTTTAAAGCTTCCCAATGTCTTGCATGTTCTGGATTACTGAGGTCAAATTTAAGTTCCTTATCACTCTTAAATACTCCACCAGTTTCCGCACCAGCAGGTTTCTTAAAATTACCTTTAATAGTTACAGAAGTTGGTTTAACCGTAGCAGGATTACGAACATCTAAAGCTTTTGCCTTCTGTGAAGTTATTTTAATATTTGATGTAATTCCTGCTAATCCCTATGCAGCTCTAATTAAATTGGTCCAATCTTCTTTTGAAAGGTTATTATATCCTATAGAATTACCTTTTCGTACAAAGTCAATTATTGCTTTGCTTGCTTGAGGTACTCCTACCCAAGCAGCAAATTGTGCGAGTTTTGAACCCCATTTAGCTATTTTAGCACCTATAGACCCTACTTTACCACCAGGGAGTAAACCTATAGCTGCTAAACCTAAATTGGCTGCTAAATTTCCCCACATTTCTCCTGTACTAACACCATCATCCATTGCATCGGCAGCAAAATCAGTGAGAGAACTTGTTACTCCTAATACTCCAGCAGCTAATGATCCATAACCAACGCCAAAAGAAGCTCCTAAAGCTGTAATATCCTATATAAGAGCTGCCATTCTAGTATAGTCTGCTGCAGTAAGATTTATATTACCATCTATATCAGACATTAGAGTAGTTTGAGCATCCCAAACTTTTTGGTCCATGCCTTCTGGTTTCAAAGCATCATTATTAGCCTTTATATTGTCTTTAATTTGCTAAGAATATTCCGCAGATTTTCCTCCTTGTAAGTATTTACGTGTTAGTGTTCCTCCTTTCTTATTAGAGATAACACCACTTATTATTTGATTATATTTATCAAAATCTAAATTATTAGCCTTTAATATTTCATCAATAGTTTTCTTTCCGTCGTCAGTCTAATACATTTCAGTCGGAGTAATACCTCCAACAACAAATTTAAAATTTTTGAGATCTGCAACAATTACTTTGTTAGTGTTAGGTTCATAATATGCAAATACTTTATCGGCGTTAGGATACAGATTTTTTAAAGTATAAAAATATAATATAATAGCCTTTCTATCAACACCTTGCCAATCCTCGATATTTTCCTCAGCATTAGTGCCGTAACGTATTTGGCCATTTGCTAAATTTGGAAATATACATGTATTAGCATAATTTATTAAATCCTTACATTTATATTTATATTGTCCTACTCCCTCTTTATCAATTTCGGCCTTCCATTTCAAAAAGTCTATTCCAGCATTTGGAATACCTCCTGATATATATTTATCAATTTTACTAACTTTAATCGACTATGTAGAAGTCTCATTTAATATAGAGTTCACTTTATTAACAGCATCTATATCTGTCTAAGAAATACCTTGTCCAGTACCAGCTCCAGTATCAATACCTGTACTAGTTCCAGTACCTGTTCCAGTTCCATCCCCGCCTTCAGCTCCTGTTGGAGTAGTAGGAGCTTGTGGTTTTTCTTCTCCATAAAGAAGAGATTTTAATAAACTAATACCTACTTTACCTGCAGCAGCGTATGTAGAAGAAGCTAATTTATCATCCTTGGCTTTATCATTTTTCAAAGCCTCCTGTAAATTAGCTACTGCTGCCTACAGAGCTACAGCATCTTTAGTATTAGTTTCATCGAAATTATAAAGTTTGAATATATTATTATAATCCAAACTTCCTAAAACTTCTTGTAAAGCTTGCCTACGTTCTTTTGGAGTGTAAGCTTCCCAAACAGACTTAAAAGCTGCAGCACTTCCGTTTCCTAATTTCTCAGCAAGTGCTTTAATTAAGACTTTATCCCCACTGTAGGCTTCTTTTGGTTTTTTAGATATTGCGTCAGGAGAACTTAATAAAGAACGTAAATATCTAGTAGCAGCAATCATTCCAGCTTTATTATCATCAGTTATATCGTAACTAAATATTCCTGAGCCAGCTTTATTATAGTACCCATCACTAGAATTATCTATAGGAACATTTAAAGTATAAGGGTCTGAAAAGTCTAAAACTTTAGCATCTATGCTAGGTAATATAACATCTTTAATAGTGTTTCTAAACTTTTCCGCTTGTCCCTATGTCATATTTTCATTGTTAATAAAAGTATTAACATTTTTTTCTATATAATCCCTTACCCAAACAGGGTCGTATTCTTTATCGTTATAATGTATAGTATAGTTATCTTCTACTTGAGTCTAAGGAGTTTGTTCTACCTAAGTAGCTACTACGGCTTCTACTGGTTCTTCCGTAGTTTTAACTTCACTAGAAGATTCTTTCTTAGAAGTTTCTTTTTTAGTTGATATATTACTTCCTTCTTTATATTTTTTTATTACCTATGCCATAGTTACTATAAATTAAATAAAAGGGACTTATAACTAAATATATAAGCCCCTATTATAAACCTTAAAGTTAAGTTTATCTTCTAACCCTTACGAGTTTAGCTCCATATCTAGCAAATGTAGGTTCGCCTTCTGGTGCTGGTGCTGGAGCACCGCCTTGAGGACCACCTTGAGCTAATTCAATAAAAGCTTGACATACTGCCATAGCTGCTTCACAATCTTGATTTTGCAAAGCCATAGCTGCAACTTGTAAGATTTGTGTTAAAGGATCGCCACCTTGTTCAGGGGCAGGTGCTCCTTCCATAGGAGCTTCAGCTGGAGCGCCTTCAGGAGGCATAGCTCCGCCGTCTTGAAATTTTCTGTATTTGCTTACAATTCTCATAATAAATAATGTTTAACAGTTAAACTGCTACAAATTTATAAAAAATTATTTTTATAGTAAAATAATTAATAATAATTATTAATCATCAGAGTCAGTTTTTAACTCTACATACTCTGGCTCTCTATTATCTTGTATTTCGATATATTTGAATATTTTTTTACCCAATCGTTTATAGTCTGTATCAGAATTAGATTCTTCAGCCCTTTTTGCCATTCTAATTAAGGTTCTAGTATTTTTCCTACTAAATATTCTTTCTCCACCTTCAAGTTCCATTTGTGTTTCACCGTTTGGTCCTATAACTTTCATAGTAGGCAAATCCTCGTCAGGATCTTCATCATACTCTAATTCATCCCCTTCTTTTATATCAGAACCTTGATTTACTTCTAATACATACTTTACATTATCTTCTTCGACAATAGTTTTATCTAATGGTTTAGCTTTATAAATAGAAATAACTTCACAATCTTCATCAATAAAGATAATATCTAAAGGTATATGAGTATCCTTCATCCAAAAACCAACTGTCTAAGGGTTATTATATATGAATAACATTCCTTCGTTTTTTGGTAAAGATTTTTTTCCCATTAAACCTTTTTCTTTTTCTTTTTCTGTTTTTGCAAGTTGCACTGTATATTTTTTATTTCCAATTTCGATATCT
>Ga0247611_10008433_pt1 | contig 12694 bp, 8 predicted proteins | sample 177DNAGHGhighgp2_FD_192422 | JGI IMG/M metagenome (GOLD analysis project Ga0247611, IMG submission 192422) | Sheep rumen microbial communities from Palmerston North, Manawatu-Wanganui, New Zealand - 1770 DNA GHGhigh gp2 | ecosystem: Host-associated > Mammals > Digestive system > Stomach > Rumen ... | reverse complement strand
GGAACCCTTTATCTCAGATTCCGGCACTTTGCTATTGTGCTTCAGGATGGATTATCCTCCGAAGTTATCGTACATGATTGATGCGGGTTCCACGCCTAATGAGTCGAGCATCTGTACTACGGCATTAGACATCGGGCCGGGTCCGCACATGTAGTATTCTACATCTTCGGGAGCCTCATGGTCTTTCAGATAGGTGTTGAGCATCACCTGATGGACAAATCCCGGAGTGTACTTCACGCCTGCTGCATCTGCGGCAGGATCAGGACGGTCGAGTGCCAGATGGAAGTGGAAGTTGGGAAACTCTTTCTCCAGGCCGAGGAAATCATCAAGATAGAACACCTCGTTAAGAGCACGTGCGCCGTAGAAATAGTGCATCTCACGGTCGGTGGTATGCAATGTCTTTGTCATGTGCATGATCTGGGCACGCAATGGAGCCATACCGGCACCGCCACCAACCCATATCATCTCTTTCTTTGAGTCGAAATGAGGATGGAAGTCGCCGAACGGTCCGCTCATGATGACCTTGTCGCCTGGCTTCAGTGAGAAGATGTATGACGAGGCGATACCCGGGTTCACTTCCATGAATCCGCTACGGTCGGGCTTGAACGGCGGTGTGGCGATACGTACGGTAAGCATGAAGACGTCGCCTTCTGCCGGATAGTTTGCCATTGAGTAGGCACGGATGGTCGGCTCCGGGTTCTTACACTTCAGCGGGAACATCTTGAACTTCTCCCATGAAGGCAGATACTCGTCGGTGATAAGAGACTTGTCGAAGTCCTTGTCGTAGTCGATGCAGTCGAATGCCGGAATCTTTATCTGGGCGTAAGAGCCAGGCAGGAAGTCCATGTGAGCACCCTTTGGAAGCTGTACCTTGAATTCCTTGATGAATGTAGCGACGTTCTTGTTGGAAATGACGGTACACTCATATTCCTTCACGCCAAGGATGGATTCAGGAACGTGTATCTTCATGTCGCTCTTCACCTTACACTGGCAGCCGAGACGCCAATGCGCCTTGATTTCCTTACGTGTGAAGTGGGGCTTCTCGGAGTCGAGAATCTCGCCGCCGCCCTCAAGGACCTGCACCTTGCATTGTCCGCACGATGCTTTTCCGCCACATGCTGACGGCAGGAATATGCCATTCTCGTTGAGCGTAGTCATCAGACTTGAACCTTGTCCCACATTGATGGTGCGGTCGCCATTGATTTCAATATTCACGTTTCCGCTTGGCGACAGATAGTTCCTTGCCACAAGCAGAATAACGACAAGTAAGAGTATTACAATGAGGAATACTCCGATGCTATATGCTATGAATTGTCCCATATTCCTAATTATATTTTAAGTCCTGAGAAACACATCATCGCCATTGCCATGAGACCTACGGTGATGAATGTAATACCTAATCCCTGCAAAGGCTTTGGCACATCGCAATACTGCATCTTCTCGCGAATAGCTCCCAGCGATACAATGGCAAGGGTCCAGCCGATACCTGATCCGACGGCATAGACCATTGCGTCCCATACGCTTGTGATGGCCTGTGAGTTGGAGGGGTCGAGCAATATGCGTTGCTGCATGAAGAGAGATGCTCCCATGATGGCACAGTTGACGGCAATCAGCGGCAGGAAGATACCAAGGGCAGCATATAGCGAAGGAGAATACTTCTCAACGGTCATTTCCACCAGCTGTACGATACCGGCAATGACGGCAATGAAGAGAATGAAACTGAGATAGCTCAGGTCTACTCCCTCGGCGAGACAATTAGGTCCGAGGACCTTTGTCTGCAACAAATAATCGACAGGCACGGTAACGAGCAGCACGAATGTCACTGCCATGCCAAGTCCAACAGATGTCTTCACGGTCTTCGAGACGGCAAGGTAGGAGCACATGCCGAGGAAGAACGCAAAAATCATGTTATCGACGAATATCGAACGGAAGAATAAACTTATTGCATGTTCCATATCTTATTTCTCCTTATAAAAGTATGCACGATGAACCCAGATAACGCAACCGACGAGGATGAGTGCCATTGCCGGCATTGTCATCATACCATTATTAATATATCCGGCGTCGTAAGCACCCTGGGGGATGATCTGGAAGCCGAGCAGAGAGCCACGACCGAAGAATTCGCGGAAGGCACCGACGATGACAAGTATCATGGCATAGCCAAGTCCGTTTCCTACACCGTCGAGGAACGAAGGCCACGGCTTGTTCTGCATGGCGAATGCCTCAAGACGGCCCATGAGAATACAGTTGGTGATGATCAGACCAACATACACAGAGAGCTGCACACTCACATCGTAGGCGAACGCCTTCAGTATCTGGGACACGATGGTCACAAGGGCTGCCACCACGACAAGCTGTACCACGATGCGGATACGGTTTGGAATGGTGTTACGAAGGAGTGAAATGATGACGTTGGCAAAAGCCGTGATCACCGTCACAGCAAGTCCCATCACGATGGCGGGCTTCAGCTGGCTGGTGACGGCAAGTGCCGAGCATATTCCCAACACTTGAATGAGTATCGGGTGGTCGAGGTTCAACGGATTGGTGAGAGCCTCCTTATTTTGTTTACTTAATAATGCCATATTCAAATTATATATTGATTATTGACAATTGATAATAATGATTATTCAGCGGTTGAAGTTGTGTCGGACGCGCCCTGCTTTTTCTTAAAGATATTGCCGGCACGCATCACTGCATCTTTCAGACCTGCCTTAATCATGTCGTTAACGCCATTGGAGGTTAGTGTGGCACCCGTCACACAATCAACCTGTGTCTCGGGATCTTCAACATTCTTCACAACAGAGAGGGCCACATTCTGAGAACCGTCAACGAAGACTTTCTTTCCAATGAACTTCTCCTGCCATGCCTTAGAGTCCTTGATCTCGGCACCAAGGCCGGCGGTCTCGCTCTCATGGTTGAAGTAGGCACCATAGACGGTAGGATTCTCATCGCCATGAATGGAGACGAAGCCGCTGATACCGCCCCAAAGTCCCATTCCTTTCAGAGAAACCACCAGGACGTCTTCACCGTCGATATTACAAGAGTAGTATTTCTGGCCATTCACTTCACCTTCTTCCTTCACGACTTCAGCATACTTCTCTTCAGCCTGCTTGCCGTCGAGTCCGCGAATGTTCAGGGAATAGAGAATCTGTTTTTTCAGGTCAAGTGCCACATTAGCATCCTGCATGGGCTTCAAAGCCTGGAAGATGAATGCTAACAGAAAAGCCACGACGACAACGAGGATCGCACTATATATTATAATGTACGAATTAGAATTAGTGTTCAGTTTCATTTTGTACCTCCTCTTTTCAGACGTTTCGAAATATTATACTCTACAACACAATGGTCGATGAGCGGTGCAAACATATTTCCGAAGAAGATTGCCAGCATCATGCCTTCGGGATAACCCGGGTTCATCACACGGATGATGACTGCCATTGCTCCGATAAGGAAGCCGAAGACATATTTACCTGTCTCTGTGCGGGCAGAAGTGACGGGGTCGGTAGCCATGAAGACGGCTCCGAAAGCAAAGCCTCCTAACACAAGATGCTCGTACCAGTGGAGAGGAGTTGAGCCAGTTGCTTCGAACACACATGCCATCAATCCACCGCCGACGAATACGCTCAGCATGGTCTTCCATGAGGCGATGCCTGTGATCAGCAGGAAGATTCCACCCAATGCGATGGCAATGACAGAGGTCTCTCCGATAGATCCGGGGATGAAACCGAGAATCATGTCGCTCAGGGAAGCGGTGATGTCGGTACCCTGCCCGATCATTCCAAGGGGAGTGGCCTGGGTAAAGCCGTCGGGAAGAGTGTTTCCTAACCCGAAGATTGAATCCTGGGCTACCCAGACGGTGTCACCACTCATCTTTGTGGGATAAGAGAAGAACAGGAACATACGGGCGGCAATGGCAACATTGAATATGTTCATACCTGTTCCGCCGAAGATCTCCTTGGCAAAAATAACGGCAAAGGCACATGCCAATGCAAGCATCCACAAGGGGCAGCCAATGGGGATGATCAGAGGAATGATGATACCACTGACGAGATAGCCTTCCTGGATTTCCTCTCCTTTCCACTGAGCCCAAATAAACTCAATGCCCAGACCGACGATATAGCTCACCAGTATCTTGGGGAGTACGGCGAGAAAACCAAACAGGAAAATCTCCCAGAAGGATGCTGAGGCCAACGTACCTGCTGCAAGATAGTTTTGATAGCCTACGTTGTACATACCAAACAACATGGCTGGCATGAGTGCAAGGACTACCATACTCATTATTCTCTTCGAATCTATCGCATCGTGAATGTGGGCTCCGCTTTTTGCTGTCTTGTTAGGAACAAACAGAAAAGTCTCAAAACCGTCAAACACGCTTTGGAAAGCATGGAGCTTTCCGCCTTCTTCGAAGTTCGGTTTTATCTTATTCAGATAATTTCTTAACGCTTTCATCTTTAAAAGATTTAATTTTTAAAATCAGGCATTCTCCTTGCGAAGCATATTCAAGCCTTCACGCACAATCTTCTGTAGCTCTAACTTAGAAGAGTCGGCAAACTCCGCAACGGCGAAATCCTCGGGGGATACTTCGTAAATACCCAGTTGCTCCATCTTATCAATGTCACCGGCAATTATTGCCTTGATAAGATATTCACCATAAATGTCCATAGGCAGATACTTGTCGTATTCGCCGCTCATAATCATGTGACGCTCTCCACCTTTGATGCGGGCATCAAGAGCATATTCCTTGTTCCCGAACAGCCAGGAGAAGTAACTGCGGTTGACAGAGAACTGATTGGTTCGTGGAGCTATCCACCCCAAGAATTCATCATTGTCGTCACCCTCGGGAATAGCTGTCACCTCTGAGACATGGGCTCCGAGGTAATCATCAAGGGAGGAAAGACTTCCGGTCAAAGGATTTCCCTGGATGATTCGTGTGTGTTCAGACTGCTTCAGCTGACCGTCGAGAATGGCTCTGAGAGGAGTCCCGACAAGAGCATCGACGTATGCAGGAGATGAAACCTCACTACCGGCAACTGCTACGGTACGGGTAAGATTCACCTTTCCTGTGTTAAAAAGACGACCAAAGAAAATCACCGCCGTGGGGTCAACCGTCCATACAACCTCACCTTTGTTGACAGGATCAATGTTATTCACCTGTACTCCTACATTGCCTGCCGGACATTTTCCTTCAAATACGTTCACCTCGACATCCTGAGCAGAAGTCAGTGCTTGCGCCGTTTGTGAAGAACCGATTCCCAAATAGGTCTTCGCAACCTTAGAAAGGGCTGTCAGTCCTGTCTGGAAATCCTTCTCGTTGCCGGCAAGCTCAAACTCAAAACTTCCTGCCAGAGGCATGTCGCGCAGAGCAGAAATAAAAATCGCCTTAGGCTGTGCTTCGGGAGTTGTCGACACCGCATAAGGCAATTGGTTGATGTATCCGAAGAGACCTGCCTTTAGCAGACATTCCTTCACTTCGCTACCGCTCATTTTGGCAACATCACGAATGCCGAAATCAGCATAAACCTGATTGGTGTCAGCCTTAACCTTCACACAAAGCACTTTACGGCGTTCACCACGCACTATAGCGGAAACCGTTCCGCTCACTGGCGAGGCAAAACGCACATCGGGACATAACTTGTTTACAAACAAAGTGTCCCCGGCTTTCACTTTATCACCTTCACGCACTACTACTTTGGGAACCATTCCCTCAAAACATTCGGGAGACAACGCATACTCATCGCATGCAGGTATGCTCCTTTTCTGTTCCGTAGCCTTACCTTTCAGGTTTATGTTTAAGCCTTTGCGTAACTTAATTACATTTGCCATAAGATAAATTTGGATTTATTCAATCATATATATGAATTTATGGTGCAAATATAGTGAAAATTTACAATTTATCGTATATTTTAATAGCATTTCTTTTTGTATCATGCGAATTTGATGTAATTTTGCAGCAGATTGAGAAAGTTTAGAAATATCATCAGTGGAGTAATATGGACTTTGGTCGGAATGTATGTTACTCTGATAGTGCTGCTTCATATCCCCGCAGTACAAAGTTTCATTGGCACCAAGGCGGGTGAAATCCTTTCTGAGAAGTTTGACACCAAAGTGTCGGTCGGTCGGGTTGACATCGGGTTCCTCAATCGTCTGATTGTTGACGATCTGCAGATGTTTGACCAGAATCAAAGACCATTACTGAAAGCTTCACGTGCATCGGTGAAGATTGACTTTATTGAACTTGCGAAAGGTAAAATATCAATATTATCAGCTCAGTTATTCGGACTTGATGCCAACTTATATAAGGAATCTGCTGACGCATCGCATAATTTTCAGTTCGTTCTTGACTCCTTAGCGTCAAAAGACCAGTCTGAAAAGACACCTTTAAACCTTAAAATAAGCTCTCTTATTATCCGAAATGGTAAAGTAGCCTATAACAGGTTGGACATTCCTCGTTCCAACAGCTTTTCTCCTGACCACATCAATACCAGTAATATCAGTGCCCACATCATCCTGAACACTTTGCAGGAGGATTCTATCAATGTGAACGTCAAGAAGTTATCATTTACAGAAGCTTCTGGATTAAGGTTGTCAGGTCTCTCCATGAAGCTGTTCGGAAATGACCGGCATTTGGTTTTGGAGGAAACCAATCTTCGGATGCCGAATACCAACATCACTCTATCAGATTTCGTGGCAGATATCGAGACAGATGAGACGAAGAGGAAAGTAGTATCTGTAGAATATAAAGGAAACATTAAACCGTCAACGATAACGCTCAGTGACTTAAAGTGTTTTGAGCCTTCACTTGAGAATTTCAAGTCTCCTGTCTCTTTTGAAGCGATTCTCAAGGGTACTGACAAGTCAACGATGATTGAGTCGTTGAATATCAGGTCGGCTAATGGAAATGTTGCCTTGTCGGCAAATGGAGCCGTTTCCGACTGGAATCGCCTTGATTGGGGCGCGAACATTCTGGATTTCTATGCAAGTAGTGAAGGAATCGCAACTGTGATTGATAATTTCGGGGCACGTTTTAAACTGCCCGAGGAAGTGCGCCGTTTAGGAAATGTCGGCTTTAAAGGTTCTTTCTATGGTAATAATAATGAATTAGGTGTTACCGGGCTGATTAGGACGAATGCCGGTTCGGCTGATTTTACCTATCAAAAGAATGCCAACAAGTTCATGGGGAACATCCAGACAGATGACCTGAATCTTAAACAGATCCTCAATGACGATAAGTTTGGCACGATAGCTACTAACCTTCATGTCAACGGACTTGTAGCTGATGGAAAGTATAGTGGCATTAAAGCTAAAGGAAAGGTTTCGAAATTCGACTATAACTCCTATATGTTCAATAATATAGAACTTGACGGGAGCTTTGACAACAATATTTATAATGGTCTGTTAAGAATTGATGACCCAAATATAGAGCTTAACCTTCAGGGAAGCATCAACATTTCCGGCAGGGAGAATGTTGCGAATCTGATGGCAGAAGTCAGAAATTTCAACCCTTCGGCACTTAAACTAAGCAATCAATGGCCGGAAACAGCTTTCAGCTTTAACATAGATGCAGACATATCAGGGAGAAGTCTGAACAAGTCTAAAGGAGAGGTGGTGGTCTCAGATTTCCTGATGGACTCACCCAAACATCAGTATTATTTAGAGCAGCTGAATATTCGGGCAGATGAGAACAATGGAGTTCATCTGCTGGATATTGAATGCGATTTTGCCCGAGTCAGCATTGTCGGGGACTATGATTATGAGACTTTGCCTCAGAGTTTTATTAATATAATAGGTAAAAGGCTCCCCACTCTTCCTGGACTTCCTGATGTGACCAACACTAATAGTAACGACTTTATCATTGATGCAACATTAAATAACTCTGATTGGCTAAAGGCTTTCTTTAATATTCCGTTGGATTTGAAATCTCCTCTCCATATTGAAGGTGACATTAATGATGCCAATAGTTCTATGAACATGAATGTTGTTGTTCCAGACTTTGTCTATGACGACACAAACTTCAAGGCAACCAACATCAACATATCCACTCCGAATGATACATTAAGGATGAATGCACGCATCGATAAGTATAATGATATGGGGCAGCTTACATCTTTGATGTTGTCAACCGACGCCATCAATGATAAGTTTAATGCAAATACGAAGTTCAGTATTGACGGAATGGTTACCCTCAAAGGAAATCTCGATTTGTATGCGAAATTCTACCAGGATGATAATGGAGCGGATGCTGCCTATGTGAGCATACAACCCTCAGAATTGGTCGTCAATGATACCATCTGGATGGTTGAACCAAGTTCGGTTATCTACAAAAAAGACAACATCACCGTTTATGATTTTGCCATCTCTCATGGCCATCAGTTCATCCACATTGACGGTAAGGCATCAAAAAGCATTAATGACTCGTTATTTGTCGATTTGAATGGAATTGACATCAGTTATATACTGGATATCGTTGACTTCCATCCCGTTGAATTTGACGGCTATGCTTCAGGAAGAGCGTTTGTGGCAGCTGCCCTGGATAAGATAGAAGCAGCCGCCGACTTACAAGTTAATCAGTTCCGTTTTGAGAATGGACGAATGGGAACCTTATATGCAAATGCTTTATTGAACAATGTCAGCGAACAGATTGACATAGATGCAGTTGCCGTTGATGAGGGTGATACTAAGACGGTGGTTCAAGGCTATGTGTCTCCAAAGAATGACTATATAGATCTTCACATACTTCCTCATAACACCAGACTGGAGTTCATTGAGAACTTCTGCGGTAGTTTTATGGATAATGTGACGGCAAGAGGCTCCGGTGAACTAAGGCTATTCGGTCCGTTAAGCACCATCAACCTTACCGGTGAGATTGTTGCTAATGGCGATATGAATATCACGACTCTGAACACCGTTTATACGCTTCATAATGATACCGTCCGCTTTATTCCTGATGAGATTATATTTGAGAATGATACTATCTATGATCAGGAAGGCCATTATGGAATCTTTAGCGGGAGTTTGTATCATGACGCCTTGACAAATCTGAGATACGACTTGAATGTTGATGCCCATAATCTGCTGGCATACGACTTCAAAGACTTTGACGGAAGTACGTTTTGCGGTACCGTATATGGCACGGGTGTATGTGGAATACAAGGCAAGAGCGGAGAGGTGAATATCGATGTGAATATTACGCCGAATAAGGATTCGCAGATTACTTATAATGCTTCGAGTCCTGATGACATCAGTACTCAGGAGTTCATCAGGTGGAACGAAATCTCTAAGGATAGCCTTGGAAGAGGGTCTCACCGAGTGTCAACGGAAATGCTTGCTGACACATATTGGAGCAATGCGTCGTCTGACATTCACATCAATTTCCTTATCAATACCACTCCAGAGGCAACCCTGAAAGTATTGATGGATGAGCAGAGCGGTGATTACATCGCATTGAACGGCAATGGTATTATTCGTGCTTCCTATTATAATAAAGGTGCATTTCAGATGTTCGGAAACTATCTGGTTGACCATGGCGTTTATAAGTTGACTATCCAGAATATTATTAAGAAAGAATTCCAGTTTGAGCAAGGCGGTACAATCGTTTTCGGTGGTAATCCGTACGATGCCACTCTTAATCTGAAAGCAATATATACCGTCAACGGCGTTCCTCTCTCCGACCTGAATATCGGTAACTCTTTCACAAGTAACAACATCCGTGTGAATTGTCTGATGAATATCATTGGCACTCCAAAACAGCCGAGTGTTGACTTTGACCTGGACATGCCTACGGTCGGAAGCGATGCAAAACAGATGATCTTCAGTATCATCAATTCAGAAGAAGAGATGAACCAGCAAGTCCTTTATCTGCTTGCCGTAGGACGTTTCCTTAATCAGGGAACGAACAATGCGAATGCAGAGAGTGCAAGTCTGGAAAATCAGACTTCACTGGCTATGCAAAGCATTTTGAGCGGAACCATCAGTCAGCAGTTAAATAACGTCTTATCCAGTGTGATAAAGAATAACAACTGGAATTTTGGGGCAAACATTTCAACGGGTAACGAAGGATTTAACAATGCCGAGTATGAAGGACTGCTTAGTGGACGTCTGTTAAACAATCGTTTGTTGTTCAACGGGCAGTTCGGTTACAGGGATAATCCTAATGCGACCACTTCCTTTATCGGCGATTTCGATATTCGTTATTTATTATATCCGAATGGTAATCTGGCTATCAAGGTCTATAACCAGACGAATGACCGTTATTTTACCCGTAACTCGTTAAATACACAGGGTGTCGGTCTTATTATGAAAAAAGACTTCAACGGATTGAAAGACTTGTTTGGAATCCGCCCAAAGAAAAAGAAAATAAAGAAGAATTACAAAGAGGATTAATCTATTATCCGCATCACGATAGTTAACAAATATTAATCATTTAATGATATAAGCTCTTAATATTTGGTAATGTAATAAAAATACTGTAATTTTGCATCGTTTTTGGCTAAAGGCCAATTAATTAACATAAAGTCTAACTTTATTAATTCATTTATTTTTTATTAACAATTTATGTCAAACATTAAAAACATTGAGCCATTACAGGACTTCAACTGGGAAGAATTTGAGAATGGTTCAGCCGTAGGCGTAAGCCGCGAAGAGCTTCAGAAAGCTTATGATGAAACCCTCAACAAGGTGGCAGACCACCAAGTTGTTGACGGTAAGGTAATCTCTGTCGACAAGAAAGAGGTTATTGTTAACATCGGATACAAGAGCGATGGTGTTATTCCCGCTTCTGAATTCCGTTACAATCCTGATCTTAAACCTGGTGATATTGTAGAGGTTTATGTAGAGAATCAGGAAGACAAGAAGGGACAGCTTGTTCTTTCACACAAGAAAGCTCGCATGAGCAAGAGCTGGGAGCGTGTTAATGCAGCTCTCGATAATGAAGAGATTATTACTGGTTACATCAAGTGCCGCACTAAGGGTGGTATGATCGTTGATGTATTCGGCATAGAGGCATTCCTTCCCGGAAGCCAGATTGATGTTCATCCTATCCGTGACTACGATGTATTCGTAGGTAAGACCATGGAGTTCAAGGTTGTTAAGATTAATCAGGAGTATCGCAATGTTGTTGTTTCTCACAAGGCTCTCATCGAGGCTGAACTGGAAGCACAGAAGAAAGAGATTATCAGCAAGCTTGAAAAGGGTCAGATTCTTGAAGGAACAGTCAAGAACATCACTTCTTACGGTGTATTCGTTGACCTCGGCGGTGTTGACGGACTCATCCACATCACAGACCTTTCTTGGGGCCGTGTCAGCGATCCACACGAGGTTGTTGCACTCGACCAGAAGATTAATGTCGTTATCCTTGACTTCGATGATGAGAAGAAGCGTATTGCCCTCGGTCTGAAGCAGCTCACTCCACATCCATGGGATGCTCTTGATGCAAACCTGAAGGTAGGTGATCACGTTAAGGGTAAGGTTGTAGTCATCGCTGACTATGGTGCATTTGTAGAGATTGCTCCTGGTGTAGAAGGACTGATCCACGTTTCTGAGATGTCTTGGAGCCAGCACCTCCGTTCAGCTCAGGAGTTCATGCACGTTGGTGATGAAGTAGAGGCCGTTATTCTTACCCTCGACCGTGAGGAGCGCAAGATGAGCCTTGGCATCAAGCAGCTGAAGGATGATCCATGGGAGTCTATCGAAGATAAATATCCTATCGGTTCTAAGCACACCGCAAAAGTACGCAACTTCACAAACTTCGGTATCTTCGTTGAACTTGAGGAAGGTGTTGATGGTTTGATCCACATTTCTGACCTTTCTTGGACAAAGAAGGTAAAGCATCCTTCAGAGTTCACCCAGCAAGGTGCTGACATCGATGTAGTTGTTCTGGAAATAGACAAAGAGAACCGTCGTCTGTCTCTTGGACACAAGCAGCTCGAGGATAATCCTTGGGATACATACGAGACCATCTATAAGCCCGGTACTGTTCACACAGGTAAGATCAGCGAGATGATGGATAAGGGTGCCGTTATTACTCTGAACGAAGGTGGTGAGGGTTTTGCTACTCCAAAGCATCTCGTGAAAGAAGACGGAACTCAGGCTCAGCTTGGTGAAGAGCTCGACTTCAAGGTAATCGAGTTTGTCAAAGAGACAAAGCGCATCATTCTTTCTCATAGCCGTACCTTCGAGGAGGCTAAGGAAGAGCCGAAGAAGGCTGCTCCACGTAAGCATGCTGCTAAGAAAGAAGAGGCTCCAGCAATCAACAATGTTGCCGCTGGTACAACTCTCGGTGATCTGGATGCACTTGCTGAACTGAAAGCAAAGATGGAAAAAGGTAAATAATAGTCCTTTATAAATGTTTAGAAAAGACTCGCAAAAAAGCGGGTCTTTTTTTGTTTATATGAAAAAAATATCGTAATTTTGCACCGTTAAAAAACACGTTTCGTTTTCTGAAACAAATTTATCAAATCAATCTCTTTATATTAATGTATAGCAAAGACGAATTATTGTCAAAGAATATCTCCGAGCTCGAAGATATTGTGAAAGAGTTAGGTGCTGATATTTCTGCTGATGCAAGTCAGGAAGATATAGTATATGCCATTTTGGACAAGCAAGCCATTGTTGAAGGCAATAAGAATCCGTTAACATCCAAACGCCGTCGTACCCGTATCGTCAAAAAGGATACCGACCGTGTTTACACCGTTAATGG
>Ga0247611_10008432_pt1 | contig 12695 bp, 7 predicted proteins | sample 177DNAGHGhighgp2_FD_192422 | JGI IMG/M metagenome (GOLD analysis project Ga0247611, IMG submission 192422) | Sheep rumen microbial communities from Palmerston North, Manawatu-Wanganui, New Zealand - 1770 DNA GHGhigh gp2 | ecosystem: Host-associated > Mammals > Digestive system > Stomach > Rumen ... | reverse complement strand
TGTTCCCGGAGAGGACGCGAAGGGCGTTCAAAGCGGCGTGGCGTTTCTGAAGGACGTCAACCTGACCGGCAACGTGAAGCTGTCCGGCGACGTTGTGGTCGTGGGCGGCGGCAATGTGGCGGCCGACGTGGCGCGCACTGCATTGCGCTGCACGGACGGCAAGGTGACCATGCTCTGTCTTGAAAGCCGCGACGAGATGCCGGCGGCCAAAGACGAGGTGGCCGAAATCCTCAGTGAAAACATCGAAATCAACAACGGCTGGGGTCCGAAAGAGATCCTGACCGAAAACGGTATTGTAACCGGCGTCGTGTTCAAAAAATGCACCCGTGTGTTCGACGAAAACCACCGCTTCGCGCCGCAGTATGACGAAGCGGACACCATCACCGTGCCGTGCAGCCAGGTGCTGATGGCAATCGGCCAAAGCGCCGAATGGGGCGATCTGCTGAAGGGAAGCAAGGTGGAACTGCGCCCGAACGGCACCGCCGTGGCCGACCCGGTCACACTGCAGACGGCGGAGCCCGACGTCTTTGTGGGCGGCGATATCTTCCACGGCGCGCGTTTCGCCATCGACGCGATCGCGGACGGCCGCGAGGGCATGGTGTCGCTCAACCGCTTTGTGCATCCCGGCCAGTCGCTGACCATCGGCCGCGATCTGCGCAAGTTCATCGAGCTGGATAAAGACGATATCCGCGTCGATTCCTATGACAACGCGGCCCGTCAGGCGCCGGGTCTGAAGCCCGGCGATCCGCGCAAGAGCTTTGACGATCTGCGCCTTCCGCTGACAGAGGCACAGATCAAAACCGAAGCGTCCCGCTGCCTCGGCTGCGGCGCAACCACCGTGGACTACAACATGTGCGTCGGCTGCGGCCTTTGCACCACGCGCTGCGAATTCGACGCGATTCACCTGTCCCGCGACCTTCCGGCCTGCTCCGACATGCACACCGCGGAAGAGATGATGAAGCTCGTCGGCCCGTATGCGCTCAAACGCATGGGCAAGATCATCAAGAGAAAAGTCACCGGCAAGGGCGACTATCCCAGCGAGCAGTAATCCAAACGGCACATAACGCACACCGGCTTTTCCGCGATGGTCAGCCGGTGTGTTGCGTTGCTGAAACTGCTTCGCTTATGCTTTTTGCGGTTGCGTGTATAACAGGATCGCGGCCAATCAAAATCCGGAGGTCAAACGATGAGAGCACCATTTCAGATTCTGGCAATTCCGTACAGAAAGAAGCAGACATACCGGTTCTGCGTTTTCCAGCGTGCCGATACCCGACAGTATCAGTTCATCGCTGGCGGCGGAGAAAACGACGAGCTGCCGCTTTCTGTGACTGAGCTGCAACGAAGCCATGTCCCGGTTGACATGGGATTCCAAACGGACGGCGCTATATGAATTGCATCGCCGGTTAACCATGTCCGGCATCTGATCTTTCGCGCCCCTCTTTCCGTGAACACGCCTGCCTGTCCGGTCATGGTTTTCACAGCCTTTCTCTCAAAACCGGTTGACTTCATCTTCCGGTTGAGATACAATAGTTGCAACGCATCAAAACAACAAGCAAAGGAGCAACCAACATGGAATTGATACAGAGCTTTACTGTCGACCATACCCGCATCATCCCCGGCATCTTCACCAGCCGGGTCGACCGTCTGGGCGATTTTTCCGTCACGACCTATGATATCCGGCTGAAAAGGCCGAACCGCGAGCCGGTCATCGACGTTGCGGCCATGCACTCCCTGGAGCATATCATTGCAACCTTTCTGCGCAATGATCCCGACTGGAAAGACGAGGTTGTCTACTGGGGACCGATGGGCTGCCTGACGGGCTTTTATCTGATTCTCAAGGGCAACCGCAAGCCGCAGGAGCTCTATGACCTGCTGCTTCGCGCCTTCCGCTGTGTGGCCGACACACAGGAGGTCCCCGGCGCCACCGCCGTCAACTGCGGCCACTACCAAATGCACAATCTCGCGATGGCAAAATGGTATGCCAAGGAGTTTGCCGACTATCTGGAAACGAACGCTGACAACAACGCGATCTTTGAATATCCGAAAGCGGAACGGCTCGTGACCGAGGATGGGCGCCGCTTCTTTGATTCCTGATGACTTTCCCTTCACAGCATTGGTCCGTCCTTGGCAGGAGGAGCCGGCGAGAGCGACGCTTTTGTCCACACGGCAAAGGCGTCTGATTCTGATGTGTCGGCTGCACCGGAACATTTGCGCCGCGCAGAGATTGACGGCATTTTTCTCAACGCACTGCACACGCCGTCCCTTTTCTTCAGCTTCCAGGTCGGTTTGTCTTCAGGGATGTTTCATCTTTCTCCCAAAGCAGTCGCCTCACGGTTTTGAGGCGACTGCTTTGTAATAATATGGACTGAATCCATCAGGGACAAGTAGTATACAGCGTGCAATTGCTCTTATTCTTGGCAACACACGTCGGAAGCATTACCCAATATGTTTTTTCATTATCGACGCCGCCATCGGCATATACGTAAAGTCTTCTGAAGAAAAACGCTTTATCAACATAAGAATTCATCGTTGTACTCGTTCTCCAAAGCCATAGTTGAACCTTGTTTTTTTGAGCAGAGGAAACCTTTTTGAATTCGATATTCTTTGACGAAGCATAGTATCTTTTGGCGTTGTAGTAAGCGTCAAGGAACTTGCCGGCGTCGTCACGGCATTGCAAAAGCGGTTCACTGCCTGTATGCCGATTACCTTCCATCGCGGCGCTGTGCTATGACGGCAGCCGCAACTTTGTGATCGCGACTGTATGCTTGTTTGGAGCGAAAGTGTCGTTCCAGACAAGTTGGAATGCCAAATGTGAAAAAAATTTTTTGACTTATTCCTGTAATACGATTATAATAATGGAAATCAAGCAAAATGGTCCGCCGTAAGGATTCTTTTTCCCAGCATGTTCAGATCAAAAAACGGAAGCAGATTTTTCTGAAACGAAAAAGGGAGTGAAGCATTGTGGCAGAAAGAAAACATAAAAAAGCAGGGAAAAGACTGCTCATTGCGCTCATCGCCGTTGCGGTGATTGCGCTGGTCGTCACAGGCCTGAACTTCTTTGCCGTACGGAATCTTTTAAAGAAAGCAACCTCAAACGAAAAAGTTGAAATTGAAAACCAGCTCGTGCCGGAGAAAGATGAAAACGGCAACTGGTATTTTACCACCGATCGTGATTTCCGGGTGATGCAACTGACCGATATTCATATCGGCGGCGGCTTTTTGTCAAAAGATGTGGATGAAAAAGCGCTGAACGCCGTTGCGGCGATGGTAACGAAAGAAAAGCCCGACCTTGTGATCGCAACGGGTGACATCACCTTCGCCGTGCCCTACCGGGCGGGAACCTTCAACAATCACAGCGGTATCCGGGCGTTTGCCGATCTGATGGAAAAACTCGGCGTTTACTGGGATGTGACCTTTGGCAATCATGACGCGGAGGCCTATTCCTATTTTGACAGAGCAACCGTTGCAACCTTCTATGAAGAAGATTACAAGCACTGTCTGTTCCGGGCCGGGCCCAAAGACGTTGACGGTTACGGCAATCACACCATCGAAGTAAAAAACACAAAGGGCATGATCACGCAGGCACTGATCCTGATCGACTCTCAGGCCTATGTGAAAGACAACATTATGGAAAGCATCAAGGGTACGTATGATAATATTCACCCGAATCAGGTTACGTGGTACGCATCGGAAATCAACCGCATGAACGAGGAAAACCGGCGAATCGATAAAAACGCAGAAACGGTGCAATCGTTGGCGTTTTTCCATATACCGCTGGTGGAAATGGATGACGCATGGAACGAATTCAGGAATAACGGATATCGTGACACGGACGATTTCAAGTATACTGAAGGCCTGATCGGCGAGCTGGGCAGACAGGTCTGCTGCGGGTACGGGGAAGATGATCTGTTTGAAACCATGCGCGCTTTGGGCTCCACCAAAGCAATGTTCAACGGACATGACCATGTGAACAACACAACCTTTACCTACAAGGGCATCACCTTCAGCTACGGCTACAGCATCGACTACTTTGCCTATTCCGGCATAGACACGCTCGGTTCCCAGCGCGGCTGCACCATGATCACCTGCCGACCCGACAGCACCTTCATGATCGACAAATACAATTACTATTCTGACAGATATGCCATCGAAGGCTTCACGCGCGAAGACGTCACCATGCAGTATGCGGACGTGACCTATCAGGTGCTGCCGGACTGAACGACGCGGAAACCTTTTAAAACGAGGTGATTGGACTTGACGAAAGAACGGTTAAGCAAAAAGAATTGGTTTATCATTATCCTGTTCTGCTTTATGGGCGGTATTGCATGGAATACCGAAAACATGTATTTCAACACCTTTATCACCAACGACATCTATGCAGATGTCTCCAAGGCGGCGATTCTGGGCTCCATGGAAGCCACAACAGCAGTCGCCCGCATGGTCGCGCTTTCCGCGATTGCGGCGGTCGTGACCACCTTTCTCATGGGCGCGCTCAGCGACAAGCTGAAAAACCGCAGGATGTTTATTTCCGTCGGCTATATCTTCTGGGGCGCAGTGACGGCGGTATTCGGCTTCATCACAAAAGAAAACATCGCAAATCTTTTTCATCTTTCCGATGAAGCGACCATTCTCGGCACCACGGTGTGGTTTGTGATTCTGATGGATATCGTGATGACCTTTATGGGCTCCACCAGCAACGACGCCGCGTTTCAGGCATGGGTGACCGACGTGACCGTCCCCCGGCAGCGGCCCCTGGTGGAAACCGTGTTGTCAGTGGTCGGCACCGTGTCTTCGTTCGCCGTCACCGGTGTCGGCAGCTTTGCGCAGGCGGGGAAAATCACCTATAAGATTTTCTTTATCGGGCTCGGTGTTCTGGTGACGCTGTGCGGTCTGGTCGGTCTGTTCCTGATTAAAGACCCGCCGAAAACGGCAGAGATCCAAACCTCCGGCAACTATCTTTCAGACCTTTTCTACGGGTTCCGTCCATCTGTGATCAAAGAGAACGCGAGGCTGTATCTCTCTCTTTTGTCCTTCTGCTTTGCGATCGTCGCGTTTCAGGTGTTTTATCCGTATCTCCTGACCTATGTGCAATATGTCGTTCTTCCCGACAACGGCGGCATCAACGGCATTCTGACCCCGCCCGTGATCATCACCGCGGTGATCGTTGCAATCGTCACCCTGACCTGTATCGTCGTGCTGTTGAAGCTTTCAACAAAGAAACGGGGCTTCTGTCTTGTCACCGGTGTGGTCGTCCTTACGGCCGGCTTCTTTCTTCTTTCAACAAGCACAAGTATTTATGTCATTCTGATCAGCATCGTGCCGGTGGTGCTGGGCAACGCGTTGGTCAACATCCTGTTCAGCGCGACGGTCAAGGACTTTATCCCCGAGGGCAAAGCCGGCCTGTTTCAGGGCATCCGCATGATCTTTGCCGTGATGCTGCCCATGGTGATCGGCCCGGTCATCGGTGACAAAGCGTGTCAGAACGCGGCGCGCACCATGCTCAATGATGTGGGCGCCGAGGTCATTGTTCCTGCAAAGGATATGTTCCTATGGGCAGGTGCCGTGTCTGTTCTGGCGTTGATTCCCCTGTTCTTCCTTGTCAAAAAAGGCGTTGACGCGGCAGAAAACCCGCAGAAGCCGGAAGCCATCGAAAGTGCCGGTTAAGGCGGCATTCATACCTTCAAAAAAGCAATCCTTCAAACTGTGAACAAAAAGGGTGATACCATGAACAAGTGGAGCTTTTATACATCGAAAGAGCTAAAGCCCACGGGCTGGCTGCGGCGGCAGCTGACCATTCAGGCGGAAGGGCTGAGCGGCAATCTGCATAAGATCTGGCCGGATATCCGTGACAGTGCGTGGATCGGCGGCGACCGGGAAGGCTGGGAGCGCGTTCCCTATTGGCTGGACGGCTTTATTCCGCTTGCCTATCTGCTGGAGCGGGACGACTTGATTGCCGACGCAAAGAAATATATTGACGCGATTGTTGCCGCGCAGGAGGCGGACGGCTGGATCTGCCCCTGCAAAAAGGGACGGCGGGCGAGCTATGACACCTGGGCCGTTCAGCTGATTTGCAAAACGCTGAAGGTGTATTACGATTGCTCCGGCGACGAGCGGATCCCCGACGTGCTCTGCCGGGTGCTGAAAAACTATTACGAACTGCTGAAAAGCGACGAGATCAAACTGTTCGGCTGGGCAAAATACCGCTGGTTTGAAACCTTCATTTCGCTCAATTTCCTGTATGAAACGTATCACGAGGACTGGATCAAAGACCTTGCAAGGATCCTGAAAACGCAGGGCTTTGATTACACGACTGCTGTAAAAAAATGGAAAACACCGCGCCATGTGTGGCTGCGCAAAACACATATTGTAAATCTTTGCATGATGCTGAAAAGCGAAGCCGTGTCGCACGATCTGCTGGGGGAAGCCTATACCGATCAGGCAGAATCACTCCGCAAAATCCTCGACCGCTATAACGGCACCGCGTTTGAGGGCTTCACGGGCGACGAAGTGCTGTCCGGTCTTGACCCGACCAGAGGCACCGAATGCTGCGCGATCGTGGAGCAGATGTATTCCTATGAAGAAATGTTTGCCCATACAGGGGATCGTAAATGGGCGGAACGCCTGGAAGTGCTCGGCTTCAACGCTCTTCCGGCAACGCTCAGCGAGGATATGTGGACGCATCAGTATGTGCAGCAGGTCAATCAGGTTGCCTGTCAGAAAACCATGCTGATGGCGCCGTGGAGCACAAACGGTCCCTATGCGCACACCTTCGGTCTGGAACCGAATTTCGGCTGCTGCACGGCAAATTTCAATCAGGGCTGGCCGAAGTTTGCGCTTTCCGCTTTTCTGCACAAGGACGACACCATCCTCAATGCCGTAATGCTCCCGTCAGTTCTGCGTGAGGAAGGGATCATAATCCGGCTCGAAACGGATTATCCGTTCCGCAATCAGATGCACTACACCGTCGAGGCCGAGAAGGCGTTCCGTTTTCAGATCCGCATCCCCTCTTTTGCAAAGAATCTTCGTGTCAACGGCGAGCCCACCGTCCCCGGGGATCTTGCATTCGAGATCAGCGCAGGCAAAACAGAAATCGACGTGGAATTTGAAACGGTGCCCTATCTCAAAAAAAGGCCCCATGACCTCTACGCGCTGCAAATGGGCTCCCTGCTTTTCTCTGTGCCGGTTGCCTATGAAAAGCAGATGCGCGAATATACGAGACGAGGTGTGGAGCGCAAGTTCCCCTACTGCGATTATCAGCTGATTCCGAAAACGCCCTGGAACTACGCCTTCGCTGCCGACCGGTTTGCGGTCACCTGTCACGGGCCGGGAGAGGTTCCGTTTTCGCAGGCGCACCCGCCGGTCACGATCAAAGCCGATATGCAGCAGATTGCGTGGGGCCTCAAAGTCCCATATAGAAGCATTGCAAGAAAAACGCCGAAATCCAGTGTGCCGATCACCGATGTGCAGAACATCGAGCTTTGCCCCTACGGCTGCGCAAGACTCCGGATGACAGAAATGCCGTTCCTTTGCAAATAGTCTTATGGCCATGGGGATATGACACAGACAGCCGCGACTTGTGATCGCGGCTGTTCCTTTGTATTGTTTTTATAGATGATCCGGTTCCTTCGTTTGGGGGACCGTCTTTGTTTTGATTTCACGCAAAGTGTAGCATGAAACCGGCAAAGAGGCAAATGTGCGAATAGGATTACTGCACCCTTTCAGCTTTCTCCTTAAGTTTTAAGATCCCTAATCGTTGTGTTCAACAGTAACAGTATACTCTGTTGTGGTAAAGTTGTAGTTCACACCATAATTTTACCACAAACTTTGGCACCAGCCAACCCTTTCGGGTGAACTGGTGCCTTTGTTTTCGGATTGTTTTTTGCAACGCGCCCTTGTTTATATACTGAAACCAACGCGGTCGAGTGATCCTCAGAGCTTTCTATTCTCATCAACCTTTTACAACGGTGTTTTGCATTGTGATATAATATGCGCCGTCGGCAGGCACCTTGACCGTATAAGTTCCGCCGTTCAACGTCATTTCCGGCGCGGTCACTGTTTTGTTCACTTCAATGCTGTAGGTCTTTCCGCGGTATTCGTATTCCCTGACCCCCGCATATGTCATATCGGAGGGCAGGTTCGCTTTGATTTCAAGTCCTTTCACTTGCGGTGTGATTCCAACGATTTCTGAAACGAACGAATACGGTACAAGACCGGATTCCGGAAACTCGCCGTTGATACTTACAAGGTAGGGGCCCCATTTTGTGCGGGGGTCGCGGCGCAGAGCATCCTTGTGGAATTCGTCCATGATGATGTTGAAGCGTTCGATCGCGTTGTCGCTGGAGAGACTCGTCCGTCCGGCAATATCGTAATAGGAGATGTAAAAGATCGTGCCGCCGTTTTGCATCTGCTGACCGTATAAGCCCCAATGCCCCGGCAATACGTCGTTGAAATCATGCCCGTTATACCACCAATAGTGCAGCCCGTCTTCTTCGATCGTTTCAACGGCAACGGTATTTGACCGTGCCGCAACCTTGAACGCGTAGATGTCTTCGCCGGTGGAGGTGTCGCCTTCGATGATGCGTGTTCCGTCGATCCAATCGTATATGCTTTTCGACTGTTCCTTCGAGGCGAGGCCGGCAGACGCCGCCATGAAATTGACGAAAGTGATTCCAAAGTCCAGCCGCTCGCCTTTGATGTTGATCGAGGTGATATAGCGCCCCTTTTCGGCGTCCCAGAAGGTCTCGTTGAAGACTTGTTTGATTTTGGATCCAAGAAGCGTGTACCGTTCGGCTTCGGCCGTGTTGCCGAGAAAGCTTTCGATATCCGCCATCGCCAGCACCGCCTGATAGAAAAACACGTTTTCATAGGCGGACTGATAACCGAAAAAGTTCAGGCTGTCCCAGTAGTTGGAGGAAACGCCGTGCACCGTGCCGTCGTTGCGCGGGTCATAAATCGTCATCAGCCCGGATGCGCCGTTTAAGTTGACGAGCATATAGTCCATCGCTTTGCGCAGCTTGTCGAGCATGACCTGTCCGCGCTGGTTGACCATGGAAAGGAAGCCGTTCGGGTCATCCGTAGAAAGAAGATAGTCGCGCGCGGCAATGATCAGCGAAGAATTGTTGGTATAATGCGTCTGCGCGTTCAGATGCTTTGGCGCGGCTTCCGTCGCCCAGATAAAACCGTCGTCGCGCGCATTGGTCTCATATTCCGATTCGTCCACGACGTACTTTCCGGTCGCTTCGTCGTAATACCAGCCGTCACCGCCGTACATCGCCCAGTTGAGCGATTGCAGGTGGATATCCTTGGCTTCGTCAAAGCCCGACCAGTTGAGCTTCATCCCGTTCCACGCCAGCCACTCGATGGACGCGATCATCGTCGCGCCCGAACGGAACGGCTCCACGTTGGTTCTTGCGCCGCGCAGGGAGTTGAACATCTGCGGTTCCGTTTTCGCCGTGCCGAAGATCGCCCACATATTGCTCAGATCGGCGTTGTAACAGCCGTCGTTGGACGTGTAGAGCAGCGTGCCTTTTTTGCCGTAGACGCGCATCTCGCTGACGCCGAAGCTGTACCCGACATAATCGGACGCAAGATAGTCGATACCGCGGAAGCGAACCCCGTTTGCCGCAATTCCGTCCAGCGGCAGTGACAGCGTTTTGCCTTTGGGATTGGGAAAGTTCATCACGCAGGCATACAGCCCTTCGGAATTCGGCAAAACATAGTAGTAATGCGGCAGCATATACCAGGTCTTGCCGCCGTCGGTGGTGTATTCTATCGTAACGTTTGAGGGGAACGTCGTCAGATCCTTCGGAAAGTCGATTTCCAGCAATTCCAGCGTGTAAACATCGTCAAACAAATAGCCGATATAGTCGGACGTATCTGCCGATTTTGCCGCCGCGCTCTGCCAGCGGGTACACGCTTTGCCGTCGGCAATGTTCCCGGCTGCAAACAGCCGGCCGCCGCTTGACGAACAGATCGGTGATCCGTCGGCGATCGGGTGCGACGGCTGCACATCGCCGCCCACATCCAGCGTCTGCGGTTCAGTCCAGCCGTAAAACGTACCTGCCGCCAGATTGACGCCGCAGGCTTTGACCGTGTAAGCGCCGGGCTGGCGATAGGTATGATACACTTCGCCGGTGATACGGGCAGAGTCGATATACACATAAGGGCCGTTATAGCTCCATGCGCCGTCGCCCCAATCGACGATGTAATATTCATAGTCCGTCATATCGTCGTTCACGCGGACCTTCGCGCTGACCCGCGCGCCTGTGACGGCGCCTTCTTTCGGCAGCTCGAGCGTTACGCCGCTGTTGCTGCTGCGCTGAAACAGCGATGAAAGCTTTTTGAAAAAAGCAAGGATCCGATTGACAAGGCGGCTGAAAAAAGAGTACAAATCACTTTCTGCTTCTTCGATCTTCTGCACTGCGGCGGCCTCTGTTCTCGGCGCGTTCACCGCAAGCGCCGGTAAGATGTCTGAACAGAAAAGAACAAACGCCATAAGGATCGACAGCAGCTGTTTCATTTTCATGATTATACGCCTTCTCTCATTCATTTGGAAGCCCACATCGCGGCTCTCTTTTTTCTTCTCGTCCATGCGTTGCCTTCTTGAAAAGCATTTCAAAGCTTCGACGGCGTATTGTTTGCGGATGGTCGGGGTGTGCGCCGAATCGAAACCGGATGAATCTTTTGCTTTCTTCCGTTTTATTGTAACCTAAAACCAAAATAATTGCAAGACTGAAACCTGCCCATTGACTTTTGCCTTCGAATCTCATATAATAAGAATACCAGATTACGGGTAGAGATACTCGAAGGCAAAGCATTGCAACGATTGTGCCAACAATCAATGCAGTGCTTTTATTTTGTTTAAGACAATCAAAGGACATTCCTCCTTTTTATATCAGTTAAAACACACTTTCGTATCCGTAGTTGTTTCACTCCTCATCATCGAAAATATCATCAAATGCTGCCTTGAGTATTCGTTCAGCTTTTTTCAGTTTTTCAGAATCCAGCTTTCCAAGGTTTCGTTGCAGATACAGAAGCTCTTTGTTGTTATCACAATCGTCAGCATCCGATGTCCCAAGCAAATAATCTGCACTCGAGCCTAGTTCCTTCGCTATTCGAGCAAGGATCTCGCCGCGTGGAGTTCTGGAACCTTTAACATAATAGGACATGGCCGCCTCTGTTACTCCGACTCTTATAGAGAGTTCTTTTTGTGAAAGGCCACGACGATTCATCAACGCAATCAAGCGATCGCTGAACACAGACATGGTAATTCCTCCTTTCTTCCTATGTATAGTATATCGAAAATTATAATTTTGTCAAGTGCTTTTTCCAAAATATTGTGGTTAATTATTAGCTTTAGTCATTATATCGATATTTGCGTATAAAAAATTAACGTTTTTGTATCTTCATCCCCATTGCGCCATTGCTTACGGGAGCATACATCACTCTGTATCTCCGCAGTTTTATATTTAGGAAAGCAGTGTGAACTTTTCTCACGCATAAAAACTCCGCCGGATTTCTCCGACGGAGCATTTTTTGTTTCGATGTTATGCGTTGTCGCTGATCGCAGCCTGTGCAGCAGCAAGGCGGGCGATGGGCACGCGGAACGGCGAGCAGGAGACGTAATCGAGGCCGATCTTGTGGCAGAATTCCACGGATGTCGGGTCGCCGCCATGTTCACCGCAGATACCGCAGTGCAGGGTCGGACGCACGCCCTTACCGAGTTCAACAGCCATCTTCATCAGCTTGCCGACGCCGATCTGGTCGAGCTTCGCGAACGGATCGTTTTCGAAGATCTTGGCGTTGTAATAAGCGTCAAGGAACTTGCCTGCGTCGTCACGGCTGAAGCCGTAGGTCATCTGGGTCAGATCGTTGGTGCCGAAGCAGAAGAATTCAGCGTCCTTCGCGATCTCGTCAGCCGTCAGCGCAGCGCGCGGGATCTCGATCATGGTGCCGACTTCATACTTCAGATCGGAACCGGCAGCCGCGATTTCAGCGTCAGCGGTTTCCACAACGAACTTCTTGACATACTTGAGTTCCTTCGTGTCGCCCACGAGCGGAATCATGATTTCGGGAACGATATCCCAGTCCGGATGCGCCTTCTTGACGTTGATGGCGGCGCGGATGACAGCGCTGGTCTGCATCTTCGCGATTTCCGGATAGGTGACAGCCAGACGGCAACCGCGGTGACCCATCATCGGGTTGAATTCGTGCAGGCCCTGGATGATACCCTTGATGGTCTCCACGCTCTTGCCCTGGGCAGCCGCAAGGGCAGCGATGTCGGCTTCTTCGGTGGGAACGAACTCATGCAGCGGCGGATCCAAGAAACGGATCGTGACCGGGCAACCTTCGAGCGCTTCATAGAGCTTTTCGAAGTCAGCCTGCTGCATCGGCAGGATCTTGGCAAGCGCAGCTTCGCGCTCTTCCACGGTGTCGGAGCAGATCATCTCACGGAACGCAGCGATACGATCCGGCTCGAAGAACATGTGCTCGGTGCGGCAAAGGCCGATGCCTTCTGCGCCAAGTTCACGGGCTTTCTTCGCGTCTGCCGGGGTGTCGGCGTTGGTGCGGACCTTGAGCTTTCTGTATTTGTCAGCCCAACCCATCACGCGGCCGAATTCGCCGGCGATCTGGGCGTCCACGGTCGGGATCGCACCGTCATAGATGTTGCCGGTGGAGCCGTCGATGGAGATGAC
>Ga0247611_10008431_pt1 | contig 12695 bp, 9 predicted proteins | sample 177DNAGHGhighgp2_FD_192422 | JGI IMG/M metagenome (GOLD analysis project Ga0247611, IMG submission 192422) | Sheep rumen microbial communities from Palmerston North, Manawatu-Wanganui, New Zealand - 1770 DNA GHGhigh gp2 | ecosystem: Host-associated > Mammals > Digestive system > Stomach > Rumen ... | reverse complement strand
CGGCCGGTTGAACGATTTAAAAGATCATCCCTACACCCAGAAGAAGGAACAGTATTTTAACGACGCCTCAGGGAACCGCTATAAGGTTTCCGCACTGGTCCGGATTGATTTTTGGGAGTGCTACGGATCCTTTATCATTTTCTTAGGATGCATTTATACCCTGATTTCCCTGGCAATCTGTGCAATTCTCACTGCTTTCCAGTATAACCGTCAGAAAGCATTTTTCGCGATGGATGATTACCGCAAAACCTTAATGAATATGATGGCGCACGATTTAAAGACCCCGCTTGCGGCGATGAGCGGATATGCGCAGAATCTGAAGGAAAATATCCAGTCGGAAAAAAGAGAGCATTATGCGGATGCGATTTACGAAAATACCGAATACATGAACGGCATCATTGCGGAAGTCTTAAGCTTATCCAAACTCGAAGAGTCCGGTACGGCATTGAACAAAGAAAAGACCGATTTAAGCATGCTTGCGAAGGAATGCTTTGAACGCTTAAAACCGCTGGTTGACGAAAAGAAAGAGATCCGGTTTGAAGAGGGCGGAACATACGTCAGAAAGGTTGATAAAGCCCTGATGACCCGCGCAATGGAAAATTTAATGACCAATGCAATTAAGTACACGAAGGACGGAGGAAGCGTCAGGATTTATGCCGTGGACAAGCCGTTTTATCACCGCTTTGTAATAGAAAGCTCTCCAATGGAGGCGATTACCGTCAAACCCCCAAAACTCTGGGATCCTTTTGTAAAAGGTGACGAGAGCAGATCCGAGAAAAACGGTTCCGGACTGGGTCTCTTTATCGTGAAGAATATTTTGACGAAGCACGGATTAAAGGGTAAAATTGTGGTGAAAAATGATACGTTTCAGGTGATCATCCGGTAAAGGATGAAGAACCGGTCTTAAACGATAAATATTCGAAGGAAAAATAGTGAAATGAAAAAAACATCTTTTTTGTCCCGCTTGAATGGTGTTGGCGGTCGTATGCTCTGTCTGGGAATGACAGCTTTACTCATCGTTCCGATGGCAGGATGTACAAGGGAAAAGAAGCCCGATGAAACGACAAGTGTAGTTGAATTAACATTTACTTCCGGGGAAGAGGTAAAGGAAAGAACCACGCAGGAAATCATCGAAGAGATGGTAGTATATTACGGAACCTATACCGATCAGGCGGAGGAAAGAGTTGCGGAACGTCTGGACGAATTAAAGACCGTTGATCCCGAAGTATATGAAAAATGGAGCAGCATCATGAGTAAGTGGAAGGCTGTGAACGGGGATTTACAGATTAACGAAAACGTGCTTCCCGACGGGCTTCCGGAAACAGACGAACTCTGCCTGGTAGCGCTGGGATTTCAGTTAAATCCGGACGGAACCATGAAGGACGAATTAATCGAGCGGCTTCAGGTTGTAATAAACAGCGCGAAGAAATATCCGAATGCATATATTGTCTGCACGGGCGGCGGAACCGCTTCGGAGAATCCTTCCGCTACCGAGGCCGGAAAAATGGCGGAATATTTAATTGAGAACGGAATTGACGAAAGCAGGGTCATTGTCGAGGACAAGTCCCTTACCACCGCACAGAATGCGATGTTTACGTATGATATCTTAACGGAGCAGTATCCGCAGGTGAAAAAGATTGCGATTCTTTCCAGTGATTATCATATCGCGACCGGAAAGATTCTGTTTGAGGCGGAAGCGGTTTTAAGAGCGGAAAATGCCGGTGAGGAAAAACTGGAAGTCATCTCCAATGCGGCATATCCCGCACCGAGCGGATACTTGTCCACTTCGTTCCAGGCCGGTGCTCTGATTGAACTTTCCGGCGATGTGGAAACCGCGTATGAGATTTATTACAACACTTACGATATTCACGAATTACCGCCGCTAAACTGAAAAAGAGAGAATACAAAGAAATCGTTTACGGAAGAAAATAATTCGGGGCAGGGAAAATAATGGAATTCGTAATATCACATCTTTCCAAAAGTTACGGCAGAAATCAGGTCCTGACCGATGTCGATTATGCTTTTGAGGAAGGAAAAATCTACGGCCTTCTGGGCCGGAACGGAGCGGGAAAAACAACGCTCTTTAACTGTTTAAACAGCGACACCGAGCTGAATTCGGGTCGCTTCTTTTTCCGTGACGGAGAGAAGGAAGAGCCGGTTTCGGCTGACGATATCGGATATGTTTTATCCACTCCGACGGTTCCGGATTTTCTGACCGGACGTGAGTTTCTGCGTTTCTTTATCGACGTTCATTCGGACAGTATTCCGAATCCCAAATCCCTTGATGAATATATGGATTATGTCAGAATTCCGAAGGATACCAGGGATCGTCTTATGAAAGATTATTCCCACGGAACCAGAAATAAAATGCAGATGTTGATCAACATTGTTGCCTCACCGCGCCTGATGCTTCTTGATGAGCCACTGACCTCGCTTGATGTTGTGGTTGCGGAGGAGATGAAGGATGTTTTAAGGAGTCAGAAGGAAGGCAGAATTCTGATTTTTTCGACGCATCTTCTTGATATTGCACTGGATTTGTGCGATGAAATCGTTCTTCTGAATCACGGCCGGCTGGAGCTTGTTGATAAAGCCAATCTGGACAATGAGAATTTTAAAACAAAGATTATAGAGGCTTTGAAGGATGCGGAAGATGCTTAGAACGCTCCGGATCATCCTGAGCATTCAGAATACAATCAATATCAATGAAATACTGTTTGCCTTCCGTTGTATTCCCGTAATCGGCAAATACATTCCGGACAGAATCTACGGCGCTCGTGCACCCAAAATCATCGCACTGTTTTTTTCCCTGATCGGAGAATTTTTCCGGATTTTCTTCGGCAGAATCTGTCTGTTCGTGTTCCTGTTTTTTGCTTCGGGTGCTGCAAGCTCCCTGAATGATTATGCTCAGGAAAGTTTCTTTTTATATGGTTTTCTGATCATTTCCCTGATCGGTGTCTGTATCTATAATATTTTTCATATTTTCACCGAAACCAAATATACGGTCTTTTTCATTGGAATGGATGCGAAGGAGTATATTCTTGCAAAATTTTTATACGAATCGGTTTATGTTTTTAGCAGTTACACGGTTTTCGGAATTCCGGCGGCACTTCTGTCCGGCATGAAGTGGTATCTGGCCATTCTGATTCCTTTTGCGGGAGTCGGCTTTAAGGCAGCAACGCTCGGCAGGCAGATGGCGGTTTATGCTTCCCGGCAGGCACGCGGAAAGACGCAGAGCAAGAGGGGCGTTCCGGTCTCCATCGCGGGAAACGGTGCACTCAGTGTGATTTTCATAGTGCTTTTGGTGATTGTCGGGTTTGCCGGCATTACGATTGTGGCCAATACAAATCTGTATCCGTTCCTGGCGGCAGTTCTTGTTGTCGGGTCACTCTGCAATATTCCGGGTATTCTCTTAATTCGCAGATTTCCGTATTCTTTATACCGGACCGCACTTTTTGCGGAGCAGAAAAGAGGAGAAATCATTAAAGAAAAAGAAGACCGGCTGAACGGAAAAAAACGTGAAGTACGGATTAACGAGACCGAGGAAATCCGCACGGGAGCGAGAGGATACAGGTATCTTCATGAGATTTTTTTAAAACGGCATTTCGGGATTTTCCTGAAGAAAATCATTGTGACCTCGGTTATCACCGCACTGGGAATTGCGCTTGCATCCGTGCTGCTGTATTTCGAAATCCGGAGCGGAAGGCCCGAAAAATCAGTGCTCTTATATCTGATTACAAGGCATGCGGGTATTTTTCCGTTTCTGATTTCCATTGTTAATTTCGGAGCGTTTCTTGCACATGCAAGCTTCGCAAACTGTGACTCGGCCATGCTGGTATACAGCTTTTACAAGACCCCGAAGTCGCTTCTGACAATGTATCGCCTGAGGGTAAAATCGGCAATTTTATACAGTCTGATTCCGGGAGTTATGATTGCGGTTTTCAGCATTGTGGTAATGGCACTGACGGGCAGAGAGATAAACGTTTTCGATTATTTCTTCACACTGTGCGTGATTGTCCTGTCGACTGTATTCTTCTCGGTATGGCATATGGCGATCTATTATCTGGTACAGCCGTATACAAGCGATATTAAGGTAGAATCCAAGCTTTACGGTTTTTTATCCTTTCTTGTCGGTTTCGTCTGCACGGTGATGGCTTTTCTTCCGTTGAATGCTTTTGTGCTGACGGTTTCGGGCATAATCTTTACCGGCTTGTTCATTTTCATTTCCGACAGAATGGTATATAAATTTGCGCCGAAAACTTTCCGCGTAAAATAGTGAGTGTTTTTGGGCGCGAAAGAGTCGCAAGCGACTCTTTTTTATGTTATGATATGGTCATGAGTCGTTCTGTTTGTATGAAAACGATTCGGTTGTTCAAATTTTGATCGGAGCTAAGCTAAAAAGGGAAAAAATGTCAGAACGGTTTTCAAGAACGGAGCTTTTATTCGGGGAGGAGGCAATGAAAAAACTTGCATCCGCCCGTGTTGCCGTGTTCGGAGTCGGCGGGGTCGGCGGCTATGTGGTTGAAGCGCTGGCACGATCCGGAATCGGCGCAATCGATATCATTGACGATGACAAGGTGTGTCTTTCGAACTTGAACAGACAGATTATCGCAACCGAAAAAAGCGTCGGCAGGTATAAAGTGGAAGTGGCGAAGGAACGCATTCTGGACATCAATCCGGAATGTACGGTCGCGGCTCACAGAAAATTTTTTCTGCCGGAAAATGCGGATGAGTTTGATTTTCGGGAATATGATTATGTGGTGGATGCCATCGATACGGTAAGTGGAAAACTTGCCATTGTGGAAAAGGCGAAAGCGGCGGGCGTTCCCGTGATTTCCGCAATGGGAGCCGGAAACAAACTGGATCCGGCCCGGTTCGAAGTGGCGGATATTTATGATACCTCGGTCTGCCCACTGGCAAAAGTAATGCGCAGGGAGTGCAGAAAAAGAAACATTGATTCCCTGAAAGTGGTATACTCAAAGGAGGAGCCCGTAAAACCGCTCGGGGAAGCCGAAGCGGAAGAGCCGGATTTATCCGGAACAGAACGAAAAGGGACGAAGAGGAGAAGCACTCCGGGTTCGACGGCATTTGTTCCTTCCGTGGCCGGACTGATTATTGCGGGAGAGGTTATTAAGGATCTTACGAAATTAAATTTTGTTTCAAAGGAGTGAAATACCATGATTTCATTTTTAATTGCACTTGCGGTTCTTCTGGTGGGATTTCTCACCTACGGACGTCTGGCGGAAAAGGTCTTCGGACCGGACGACAGAAAAACACCGGCGTTTGAAATCAACGACGGTGTGGACTGTGTGCCGATTAAAACCTGGAAAGCACTTTTGATTCAGCTTTTGAATATCGCAGGTACCGGCCCGATTTTCGGAGCCATTATGGGAGCCTGCTTCGGACCCGTGGTTTTTCTGTGGATTGTATTCGGATCCATTCTCGGCGGTGCTGTACATGATTATATGTCGGGTATGATTTCCGAGAGAAATAAGGGTGCTTCCATCGCGGAACTTTCCGGTATTTATCTCGGAAAACCCGCACTTTATGTGATGCGTGTTTTCTCCATTCTTCTGCTTTTGTTAACCGGTACGGTTTTTGTAACCAGCCCCGCGGCACTGATTTCGGACCTTACGCCGGGCTTCCTCGGAAATACGTTCTGGATTATCGTCATTCTGGTTTATTATGTTCTCGCAACCCTGCTTCCCGTCGATAAAATCATCGGAAAACTTTATCCTGTTTTCGGAGTGATTCTGATTGTTATGGCATTGTCGGTTGCCGGCGGAATTCTCTTTATTCCGAAATATCACATTCCGGAACTTACACTTGTCAATCTTCATCCGGACAATCTGCCGGTCTGGCCATTTATGTTTGTAACCGTTGCCTGCGGAGCCATTTCCGGTTTCCATGCAACACAGTCCCCCATGATGGCAAAATGTATTATGAGCGAGAAGGATGGCCGGAAGGTATTTTACGGAGCCATGATTATCGAATCCGTTATTGCATTAATCTGGGCAGCAGCCGGTGTGGCATTTTACGGCGGAACGCAGATGCTTCAGAGTGCCATCAGCGAACTCGGACAGTCCGGAACCGTTTATCAGATTAGCAAGGAAATGCTCGGAAACGTCGGCGGAGTGCTTGCCATTATCGGTGTTGTGGTTTGTCCGATTACATCGGGTGATACGGCATTTCGAAGTGCCAGGCTGATTCTTGCCGAGTGGACGAAGCTGGACCAGAAGAAAATTTCAGGCCGTCTGATTATTACCATTCCGCTTCTGGCGGTAAGTGCGGTGCTGACAAGACTTGATTTTAATGTTTTGTGGAGATATTTTTCCTGGAGCAACCAGACACTTGCGATGATTTCTCTCTGGGTTGCAACTTCATATTTCATCCGTAACGGAAAGAAATGGTATATGACACTTATTACGGCGCTGCCCGCGACCTTTATGTCGGCAGTATCCGCAACCTATATTCTGGTGGCAAAAGAAGGCTTTAAACTGCCGGTTTCCATCGGCTATCCGGTTGGCGGAGCGGTGGCGGTGATTCTTTTTACTGTTTATGTGGTATTTCTTGTCAGAAGCAAAACTGTAAAAAAGGCGGAAGCTTAGCCGGACGGGAGAAAAGATATGCAGAAAGTGATGCATGACGGACAGATCGGAATCAGACATGATGCGGGCGATGACAGGGATTTTGACGCATATGTAGAACGCTTAAGCCGGATGGGTCTGTCCAAAAAATATCTTTACGAGAACTTAATCGAAGAAGAAAATCTGACGATAGATTACAGCGCATACGATCGGGAACGGATTGAGAGCCTGGGAATATCGGCAGATTATTTAAGACGCTGCGGAATTTATCCGAGAAATATGAGCAGCATTAAAAATGACGAAATCCTTGCAATCTGCAATACGATTCGGCAATTAGACGAAATTTCGGATCAGACCACCGTGGTCTGGGACAGGGATTACAGGGAAGATGCGGAGAAAGAAGGCGGACTGACGGAGAAAAACAGCAGAAAGTTTTCGCTGCTTCAGTAACGGAGAAGAACAGATGGAATCAACACAGAATCATAAATCAAAAAAGGCAGCGGCGAACGGTATTTTGATCGCTGCTTTTCTTGTGTATTTCCTTCTGAACGGATTTTCTTCTGTTTATTCACGAGCCGTGGCGTGATGAAGTTCATGCGTGGCTTATGGCGAAGAATATGTCGGTTCCCGAGCTGATTCGCTTCAGCCGCTACGAAGGCCATCCCGTGCTCTGGCATATGATGCTGATACCACTGGTAAAACTCGGACTTCCGGTCTTTTCCATGAATGTTTTAAGCTTTCTGATTGTGTCCGCATCGGCATTTTTATTTCTGTTTAAAGGGAAAAACAATCTTGTCATCAAATGCATTGTGCTCTTTACCGTACCGTTTGTTTATATCTTTTCTTCCATTTCGAGAAATTACTGTCTGATTCTTCCGGCGGTTGTATTAATCGGCATTCTTTACGAAAAGAGACGGGAAAAGCCGTTCTTATACAGTCTGCCGATTGTTCTTCTGGTATTTTCCCATGCACTTTCCTGGGGAATGGTGGCGGGACTTACCGTCACGTTTTATGTGGTCGAAATCGTCCGTTTTATTGCAAAGAAGAGTGAACTTTCGAAAAAGAAGTTTATCGGACTGCTGGCCGGATTTCTGCTTATTGCCGCCTCCTCGCTTTTTGTGGTGCTTACTATGTCCGGAGAGAGAAATTCGGGCTATAGCGTATATCCGAATGCGGAAGCGGAGTATACACTTTTTCTGCTTTCCGGTCTGATTCTTCTGGTTTTTGCGGATGGCATGCTGTTCCGGAAAAAATACATAAAAGAGGCCCTGATCATCGGAGGAACCTTCCTGTTCCAGATTATTGTTTACACTCAGGTCTATTCCTCGGTCGGACTTCAGCGTTTTTCCCTGATTCCGGCATTTCTGCTCTTTTATCTGATGGTTGCCGGAAAGGAGGAAGAAAAGAGGAACGCATATATTCCGGCGCTGCTCCTTTTGCTGCCGCTTCTGTTCTTCGGAAAGGACTATTTAAAGACCGTGGTGAAAGATGTCAGGGGCAATTATTCTTCCGCGCAGGAAATGGCGTGGTACATCAATGCAAATCTCGGAGGGGAGGATATAATCCTTGTGGATGCCGGCATCTTTGAGCAGACAATTGTTCCTTATGTCGAACCGAAGCTTTACGATATCGTTTATGAGGCGGATATTGAGGATTCTCTGTATCATGTTCTGGAGATCAACGCTTCCCTGGATGCTCTAAAGGATATCCCGAATCATGAGGAATACCGCGGAAAATATCTGATTGTCTACGCCGGATTTGAAATCGAAGAATTAAAAAACGGGGATTTTGAAGAAGTATTCCGGACCGGGAAGTCTTTAAAAGGAGAGGATTATATTCTCTACTATGTCAAAAAATAGAAATGCCGTTTCTATTGTGCGATTGGCGGATTCAAGGTATAATAAAATGATTATACTTTGGGGTATTTTCGGATGAAAGATTTTATTGCTAACAATTTGTCATCCGTTACGGCGGAGACGAGTTTGTGGTTATTATGACCGGAATTACCGAAAATTTTGAATTTGTCGTAAAGAATAAAATCGAAAGTATTAACGTACAGCTGGAAAATCCGATTGCCGATTTGCCGAAAACGGCGTGTAGCACAGAATGGAGAATATGGCAGTTAAGAAGGTCGGAAAGAAAAAGAAAAAATGGATGCATTTTCGCCACAGGGTATTCTGGCGGATTTTCAAAGGATGCCTGTATCCGCATCTGAAAAAACGATACGATCTTCGTTATGAAAAGACTTCTCTTAAAGACTGCGGAAATGCCCTGATTATCGGCAATCACCAGACCGAGTGGGATCCGGCATTCCTGGCCATGAGTTTTAAGGAACCCGTGTATTTTGTTGCGAATGAGGCATTGATGGATTCGGGCTTTTTCGGAAAATTTCTTGCCTGGTCCTTTGCTCCGGTTCCTATCCGGAAGGCCACTTCCGATATGCGTACCGTGGCAAGTATGTTTCAGATTGCAAAGGAAGGCGGAAATATCGGGATTTTTCCAGAAGGAAATACTTCCGTTGCCGGGGAAACCGTCTATATGAAAAAGACGGTGGCATCCATTGCCAAGAAGCTGAAAAGACCGCTTGTTTTATACCGTATTGACGGCGGATACGGCGTCAGACCCCGCTGGAGCGATACCTTCCGAAAGGGTGGTGTGGACTGCGGGACCAAGCGGATTATACTCCCCGATGAACTTGAAAAAATGAGCGTTGACGAGCTCTACCGGACCATTCTGGAAGAACTGTACGTCAATGAACATAAAAGAGGAAAACATTTCGAGTCCGATTCGCTTGCGGAACACGCGGAGAGAATTCTTTATGTCTGCCCGAACTGCGGCCTAAGCCGTCTGAAAACGACCGGAAATATCATATCCTGTACCAAATGCTCCCTCGAAGCGGAATTTCTGGAGGATCTTTCCTTAAAGAGTGCAAGGGGCGGGTTCGATTTTGCCGATGAAGGCGAGTGGTATGCTTTTCAGGAAAATTATGTCAGAGAGCTGGACAGAAGTGTTTTCCTGGAAAATCCCGCTTATGAAGAGGTGGTTTCCGTCTTCAGGGAAGCGCCGAAGGAAGAGAAAGGACTTGTGAAGGAAAATATCAGCCTGAAGCTTTTTGCGGACCGGCTGGAATTCGGAATAAAATCCCCGCTGAAAGATGAAGAGGACCCGAAGGAACCGTGGATTCTTCCTTTTGATGTCATTGAGGCAGGAAGCCTTTTTAAGGGCAATATTCTGGTGCTGGTTTTAAAGAATAAAGAAATCTTCCAGATTTGCGGCAGCGAGGAGTTCAATGCCGTGAAATTTGTGAATTTCATAGCACTTCATAAAAACGAGAGTATGTTTGAACTGACAGGTTTGAACAGGTACGAAGGAGAGAGTGATGTCAAATTTTTGGGAATCTAGTGTCTGGGGTAATATCAATTTGATTGCCGTTCTTTTAATTGGTCTTCTGGTCGGCAATCTTCTGAAAAAGAAGATTCCTTTTCTGGCCAAATCCCTGATTCCCACATCTGTTCTCGGGGGTGTTCTCGTTCTTGCGGTATCCAATATCTATCGGATTTTCGCCGGCATTTCCATGTTTGATACGATGTTTTTCAATGAAAACGGAACTTCCCTTGCGGAGATTCTGACCTATCACTGTCTGGCACTCGGATTTATTGCCGCAGTGTTTAAACCGTCGGAAAAACTCAAAAAAGAGAGGGTTCGCGACGTTTTCAATACGGGCGTTACCACGGTTTCCACGTATCTGGTTCAGGGCATTCTGGGACTCGGTATTACGATTGTCTGGGCGTTATTCCAGACCGATAAATTTGCCGCGGCAGGCATTATTCTTCCCTTCGGTTACGGACAGGGAAGCGGTCAGGCACTGAATTGGGGCAGTATTTATGAAACGGATTACGGCTTTGCAGGAGGAAGAAGCTTTGGTCTTACAATTGCCGCACTGGGATTTTTGTCCGCGGCAATCGGCGGAGTCATTTACTTAAACATTGCGGAACGGAAAGGCCTTGTTAAGCGGGATTTCATGGAAGATGCGGAGATTTTCAGTTCCGATGAAGTGCAGAAGACAGATGAAATTCCGATGAACGGAAGCATCGACAAGCTGACGGTTCAGCTCGGTTTTGTATTCGGTTCCTATTTTGTGGCTTATGTACTGATTCGCGGTCTCGGTAATCTGGCAGGCGGATTAAGGAGCGTTCTTTACGGATTCAATTTCCTTTTCGGCGTACTGGTTGCGACGCTTGTGAATTATATTCTCGGCAAACTGAAAAAGGGCAAAATTCTTCAGAAGCAGTATATCAACGAATTTCTGATGAAACGAATCAGCGGATTTTTCTTTGACCTCATGATTGTTGCGGGCATCGCGGCCATCAAGATTGAAATGATCAAAGAATACTGGCTTATGATTGTTGTTCTCGGGCTTGTGGGTGCGCTTGTAACATTTTTCTACAACTGGATTGTTTCAAAAACGCTCTTTAAGGGGTATGCGGAAGAACAGTTCCTTGCCATGTACGGAATGCTTACGGGAACCGCAAGCACGGGCATTATCCTGCTTCGCGAGATTGATAAGGAATTCAAAACACCCGTAGCGGAAAATCTGGTTTATCAGAATTTCCCGGCTATCGTACTCGGTTTTCCGATTATGCTGCTTGCGGCCAATGTGCCGAAACAGCCCGTTTTTGTGCTTTTGATTATGGCGGGACTTTTCGTTGTTTTAAATCTGATTCTGTTCCGTTCCCTGATTTTCCGAAAGAAAAAGAAAGAGTAAAAATCGTACCGTAAAATGAAGAAAAAAGAAATCGTAAATAAATACCGTTTATGGATTTTTCTTGCAAGCGTGGGGATTACCGCGCTTTTTCTTCTGTTTTTCGCACTTCGTTACGGCTTTGCCTTTGAAGAGAATGACGATCGTTTCATCTCACAAATCCTTTCCGGTACGCTGACCGGAGAGAATTCGTTCCGTACGGTTTTTAACAATTTTCTGGTAAGCTTCCCACTGAGCCTTTTATACCGCCTGAACGCGGCATTTCCGTGGTGGGGACTCTTTGTTGTTTTTGTCGCGGGAATTTCCATGGTTGGGATTTTGTATTATACGGCAAAAACCGCTGTTCTGGGACCTGGCGGAGAGCTTCGGGAAAAATCCGAAAAGGGAATTGTGAGTCCGGCTTTATGTATGGTGACCTGCTTTTCGGTGATGGGAGCAATGCTTCTGTTTTTCTCGCAATACCGGGTTTTCGGAAGCGTGCAGTATACTTCGGTGGCAATTCTTGCGGCAACGGCAGGTTATTTCTGCCTCGTTCTCGGAGGCGGGAAGAAAAGCTCATATATTCTCTTTTTCGTGATGGAACTGACTGCCTTCTGTCTGCGTGACACAAGCATGCTTCTTGTGCAACCCCTCGGATTTTTACTGTTCCTCGGAGCCGGATTTGCGGGAGTGAATCACACCAAGGAAGAGATTGTAAAGAAGCCCTTTGTGAAGAAAATCCTGTTTACGGCGCTGCTTATTTTAATAGTATTCATACTCGGCCTCTTCGGCAGGGCGCTGGCGGGAGAGTACAAAAAGGACTGGCGCGAATTTGTGTCTTTTAACAAAATGCGTTCACAGCTTTACGATTACAGCGGTATTTATTCCTATGATGAAGTGAAGGAGATTCTGAAAAAATATAATATTTCCAAAACACAGTGGGAGGCGTTTGCGGACTACAGTATCTCGGAGTGGCCGATGAATGAAGAGCTCGACAAAGAGCTGATTGCATATGCCAAAGAGCATGAAAACAGGCCGGCGTTTCCGGATCTTGCGAAAGAGTATGTGAAACAGTCCCTTTTAAGAGGCGAAGCAAGACCGGTTCTTCTTTTGTGGACAATTGCGATAGTTTTTGCGCTTGTTTTTGCGAATTATCGTATGTTTTTACCAATTCTCGGAATTTTCCTTGCAAGAACGGCTTCCTGGGGGTATCTTGTATACGGTGGTCGAATTTTGGACCGTGTTACCATTCCCCTGTTTCTCGCGGAAGAAATCGCATTATTTGCGGTAATTGTCCTGACAGTGGGCCGGGAAGACTCCTTTGAAAAAAGGAAATATCCGAAGTATATTATTTCCGGCGCGAGCCTGCT
>Ga0247611_10008429_pt1 | contig 12698 bp, 12 predicted proteins | sample 177DNAGHGhighgp2_FD_192422 | JGI IMG/M metagenome (GOLD analysis project Ga0247611, IMG submission 192422) | Sheep rumen microbial communities from Palmerston North, Manawatu-Wanganui, New Zealand - 1770 DNA GHGhigh gp2 | ecosystem: Host-associated > Mammals > Digestive system > Stomach > Rumen... | reverse complement strand
CTCCTTCGCCTTTCGTCATGTCATACTTCGTGCCGCACAGGTCTATCTGCACCTGCTGAGCCTGGGGAGCCGGTACGCGGAACATCACGCTGCCGTCGCTGAGCACACGCGGATAGCCGCTACGGTTGATGTTAGTCACAGGAGAGTACGACCCCCCAGGGAAGCTCTCGCGTTGGAACGGCTGCGCAGACAACTGAGCGCAGAAAACGGCCGCAAGCATCGTGGCCAATAAGGTTTTGGGATTCATATTGTCGTCGTTATTTGATCATCATATCACTTCGAAGTGTCGCAGGGCGTTCAGGATGCCGTCGTCGTCGACGGAGGTGGTGACGTAGTCGGCCTGGCGCTTGAGGGCGTCGATGGCGTTGCCCATCGCGACGCCGATGCCGGCTTGGAGAATCATAGAGGTGTCGTTGCCACCGTCGCCGAAGGCCATCGTGCGGCTGACGTCAAAGCCCTCGTGGCGAGCCATCGCCAGAATGCCCTTGCCCTTGTCAGCGCCGTTGGCGGTGATGTCAGTAAACTCCGGATGCCAGCGGCCCGAGACGCATTGCGGCATGCGGGCCATCAGCACGGGCTCGTAGTCGGTGGGGAAGAAAGGCGTCAGCTGGAGGATGTCCTGCTGGAGCACGACGTCAAGTGGCGAGGCTTTGTCGAGGTTCTTCACGGCGAGCATCTGACGGAAGATGCGGTCGACGTCGCCCTTGGGGTCGATGACCGCCACGTCCTTCCGGCCTACGACGATGAGGCTGTTGCCCCGCTCGCGGCAGTCCTCCACGCAGGTCATCACGTCGTCCTTGGGAATGGGCTGGCACGTGACCATCTTGTCGCCCACATAGCACAGCGCACCATTCGTGGTAATGTAGCCATCGATGAGGTGCTCAATAGCGCCCAGATTGGTGATGATGAGCGGCGGACGGCCCGTGGCGATATACACCCGCGAACCATTGGCCTTGGCCTGTGTCAGCGCGAGGATGGTCGATGGCGGAATCTCGTGCGTCTGGAAACTCACCAGCGTGCCGTCGATGTCGAAGAATAATGCGTATTTCTGTGTCACTTTGAATTATTTTACTTTTTTACCTTTTTACCTTTTAATTCTTCTCCGTCATGTATTTCCAATAGCGGCGCGGCATGTCCTGCAACTGCTTGCGGGGATTCATGCGCTCCTTGATGCAGATGGCCTTGAAGTACGTGCGCCAGAGGTCTTGGAACAGTTGGTCGTTGTCGCTCAGTATGTCGGCGTCGAGTTTCCCGTTCGATAAATCGAAGGGAACAGTGGCCTCGTCTTCGAACGTGACGTGTATGACGGTTTTCCCGTCATAATAGTAGCCGTAGTGCCGCTTTGCATCGTATATCAGCCACGGCTGGTCGTTAAAGCGGTCCTGGAAGTGGTCGATGATGATGGGCAACACGTTATGGTCTGGCGAGACAACGCCCAGATACGTGCCGTCCTTCGCCTTCTGGAAACGGATAAACTGCTTCATCCTCAACTGTTCGTGCAGCACACGACGGGCGATGTTCGTCACGGCCAGCACGTCGGCATCGGCAAAGTTCCTGGATATATCGCCCTGCCGAAATACCTTACATATATATAGGAATAGCGGCGTGTTCAACTCCCGCAGTTCCGACAGCCAACTGACAGAAATCAGTCGCAGGGCCTCCCGCGTCAGTTTTTTCTCCAGTCCCGCCCATACCCGTCGGGCCTTCTCCTCATCTGTCGAAACGTGATAGGTCCGCTCGCAGAATAGCGGCAGCGCGTCGCCCTCCGCCAGCAACTGCTCAGGCTGCTCCTTCAGCGCAAATGCGTCGAATACCGCCGTCAGCAGCCCGTCCATCGTTCCGTCAAACACGTATACCGTCATAATTGGGGACAAAGGTACGAATAAGCAAGCGAAAAGCCAAATTAATTTGAGCTTTTCCAATTACCAGGAACGCCCTAAGATGATAGGAGGAAGATAGATTTTTGTTTTTAATTGTTAAATATATCGAAATTCGATATAGTTTTATCGATTTTTCTTGCAGGTTTGAAAAATAGCAGCTACTTTTGCATATCGAATTTCAATAAACATATAAACTAAATCGATAAATAACATCATTAAAACAATAAAAAGCATGAGCACAAACCATTTATTTCGTAATGCAGTAAAGAATCCGTTCACCACGGTTGTCCTTGTGGTTGTAACAATTGTAATGGCAGTTGTCATCTATGGCAACATTCAGGACATGCACACCGCCACGACAGGCTACGACTATTGCCAAAGTCTCTGCTATTTGTTCGAGAACATCTGCGTCAGTTATTTCATGGCCATCTTTTTCAGTATGTATTACCTTACTTATATTAATAAGCAGTATTCCAAGTGGAGCATTTGGCTGTTTTATGTTCTTGGCGTATCGGTATTCGTGAAGTTCTTCATAGCAGGCTTGATGTTTCGCTATGTCTACCATCATGTTGAAAGCCAGTACATGGACCATCTGCCCTCTATGGCTAAGAGAGTCTTCTCAGGAGCCGTCTACTGGATTACCATCGTCTTCTTCCTCGTGCCCAAGTTCATCAAGGACACCATGAAACTGAAGGAAGAACAGGAATTAACCATTTAATAGCCTATGGGAAAGATTATTGTAAATCTCGATGTTGAGATGGCAAAGCGCAAAATGTCGCTGAGCGAACTGGCAGATCGCGTAGGGCTGACGCTGGCAAACCTCTCTATCTTAAAGACAGGCAAGGCCAAAGCCGTGCGCTTCACCACCCTCGAAGCCATCTGCCGCGAGTTAGGTTGCCAACCTGGCGATATTCTCGAATACAGAGACGAATAAATAATTACCGAGGAGTACATAGAGGTAAACAGCAAGATTCCGCAAGGTCATCAAGACTTGCGGAATCTTTTATTTCTCTCCATCGTCCTTGAAGTCGAGGGAAAGTTGCTGTTCGGCGGCGGCGCGTTTCTGTTGGGCCTTGCTGATAAGCAAGGGACGGAGTCGTTCTGGACGTAGTTCGTTAATACCTACGATGGGCTGGGAGAACATTGAAGTGAGTTCATTGCAGGTAATGAAGTACTTCGCCTTCTTCATCACCACGCCCATCTTGCGGAGGTCATAACTCGTCAGGCGGTTGAAACGGCGGCTGTTGACGATGAGCCAGGCAGACTTGGTGCCGAGGCCAGGGACGCGGAGTAGTTGCTCGTAGTCGGCGGTATTGATGTCGATGGGAAACGCTTCAGGATGCCGCAGCGCCCAGGCGAGCTTCGGGTCTACCTCCAAGTCAAGGTTCGCGTGCATCTCGTCGACGATTTCGTCGACGCCAAAATGATAGAAGCGCAGTAACCAGTCGGCCTGATACAGCCGGTTCTCGCGCACCAATGGCGGCTGCTTCAGCACGGGCAGTCGAGGGTCGTAAGTGTTGACGCTGATGTAGCCCGAGTAGTAGACGCGCCGCATCGTTGGCTGACCATAGAGCATCGACGACATCTGCAAGATATCACGGTCGCTCTCTTTCGTGGCTCCCACAATCATCTGCGTCGACTGGCCAGCCGGCACGAATCGTGGTGCATGGCGGTACTTCTTCCGGTCTTCCTTGTTCTCGAGTACGCCTTGCTGGATGAGCTTCATCGGCTGGAACACGCTCTTATGGTCCTTCTCCGGTGCCAACAGCTTCAACGACTCTTCCTTGGGAATCTCGATGTTCACACTCATGCGGTCGGCATAGCGCCCGGCCTCGTTGAGCAGTTCCTGCGAACAGCCGGGGATGCTCTTCAGGTGTATGTAGCCGTTGAAGCGATGCACCGTCCTGAGGTCGCGGGCAATGGCGGCCAGCCGTTCCATCGTGTAGTCAGGGTTGCGCACGACGCCGCTCGACAGGAAAAGGCCCTCGATATAGTTCCTGCGATAAAACTCCATCGTGATTTCCTCCAGCTCGCTGACGGAGAGCGTCGCCCGCTTAATGTCGTTAGAGCGGCGGTTAATGCAGTAAGCACAGTCGTACATGCAGTAGTTGGTCAGCATCACCTTCAGCAGCGAGATGCAACGGCCGTCATCGGCAAACGAGTGGCAGATGCCCACGCCGCCAACGGTCGAGCCCACCTGGCCTTGCTTACCCTTGCGCACGGTGCCGCTCGACGAGCACGACACGTCGTACTTCGCCGACTCTGCGAGTATCCGCAGCTTCTCCATTGTCCGTTCTGTCAGCATATCGGGCGCAAAGATAAGACAGGGCTGTCCCAAAAGTCGGGACACCCTCGATTATTTAACATTCTTTATAACTCAAACATTCCCCAAATATACATACCTGATGCCTTCCTCCTCGGCCACACGTTTGGCAGCTCGGAGTGTCGCGATGGGCGTGGGCGGCGTGTCCTGCATCTTGTAGCGAGGGAAGAAACGGCTGAAATGCAGCGGGGCCTCAGCGAGTTCGTTGTCTGCGAGCCAGCGACACATCTGACGAATCATCTGCATATCGTCATTTATCCCTGGTATGACGAGGTTGGTAATTTCCACCCACACGCCGGCCTGCTTCATGGCGAGGATGGTGTCGAGTACGGGCTGCAGATGGCCGCCGCTTACCTTATTATAGATGTCATCGCTGAACGATTTGAGATCGACGTTGGCAGCATCAAGATACGGCAGCAGGTCGCTTAGCGGTTCCTGACAGACATAGCCCGCCGTAACGAGGATGTTCCAAAGGCCTGCATCGTGGGCCAATCGGCTACAATCGATGATGTATTCAAGATAGGTCAGCGGCTCGGTATAGGTGTATGCGATGCCTGGGCAGTGGTGCTTTAGGCATAGCGCAACAATATCCTCAGGCGACAACTCGTAATGATTGACATCAGCGGGCGCGGCTTGCGAAATATCGTGGTTCTGACAGTTCAGACAGCGAAAGTTGCAGCCCGTGCAGGCCAGCGACAGACACGCCGTACCCGGATGGAAGTGGTATAGCGGTTTCTTCTCGATAGGGTCAATGGCCAACGAACACGGCTTACCATACACCTCGCTGACGAGCCCCCCACCCTGATTTCTTCTGCTACGGCAAATACCCGTCTTGCCCTCAGCAATGCGACAATGGTGCGGACAAAGCGTACACTCCACCCGTCCATCATCCAACCGCTTATAATATTTACACTCGAAAATATTCACCACATCTATTTTTTAACCACGAATTGCACGAATTACACGAATTTTAGGCTCGCACTGATACTTTTTTATAATCATTTCATTCTGCATAAAAGAATTCGTTTAATTCGTTTAATTCGTGGTTTAGAAAACAATCGCTTCGTAAACGTAGAGTTCGGCATCACGCCAGCCGTCCCAGCCCAGTCCTGCCTTGTCTTGCGAACAGTGTCCCACGAACTCCTCCTTCGTCCAGTTCACCTCGTCGGCCACCTGCGGCAGGAACGTGCCGCTGCGATAACCCTTCTTGATATAGATGCCATGTCGATGCAGTTCAAACTCGTCGAGACTCTGAATGCGGCGCATGGGCGTGAGCACGGAAATCTCAATGTCGAGGTCGTCCAGTTCTTCGCGGGTGACAGGCATGAAACGCGGGTCTTCAAACGCTGCTGCCCGCGCCATCTTTGCCACGATTTCATGCAGCGGATAGTCCTCACCAAAGTGTCCGATGCAGCCACGCAGCCGCCCGTGCTTGTGCAGCGAGACGAAGGCACCACACTTCTGGTTGAGTGAAGAGTGAAGAGTGAAGAGTGAAGAATTATCAGAGCAGCGAGAGCCATCAAGCGAATCGCGAATACTATTAAAAGCAATCTCTTTCAGCGCCTTCTTGTCTGCATCAGAAAGGGTGAAACTTGTGCTGTCCTTTCGCAGGATGGCAAACGAGTGATACCCCACTACCCTACTGTGGTCATGATCGTCGATGTCGCCCGAATTCTGGTACATCAGGTGCTTCACCTCATACTGGTCATCGAGCATCAGCATCAGCGTAATGATGGCGAACTCGCCGCAGGCACTCGTCGCCAGGTTCCGCTTTCCGCTCCGCGCATTCGCATTGATGGTCGCAATAAACGCCTCCACGTCACCCGTCTCAATGGCCTTGCCCGTCTTGGCATCCACTTCGCAGGCATCCTCATACTTCGGATAGTGCGAGAAGTCGCTGCTGATAATAAAGAGGTTTTCGTCCGTAAAGTACGGCTTTAGAACCTCCGCCATCCGCTTCAGCTTCTCGTAGTCATTCGTCGAAATGACTATCGGCACAATCGGCGGCACCTCCTGAGTGAAGAGTGAAGAATGAAAAGTGAAAAATCTTTGCAAGAAGGGCAACTGCACCTCCAGACAATGCTCCCTATCGTGGGCCTCCGGCCTATAGCGGAACACAGAATCCGTTGTCGTTAAAGCAACAGCCGTCTCGCGGTCCACCTTCACATTGCCTAATGGCGTGGCATACAAGTCCGCCTCAGTGTTCACCGACGCCCCATTGAGCCATTCATGGTGACTCGGTCCCAACAGGAAAATCCGCTTGTATTGCTTCTTCGCATCTATGGCCATATACGCCGACGCCGCCACGTTGCCCGAGAAATAATACCCCGCATGAGGCACTATCAACGCCGCCACATTCTGATACTTCGCGTCGCTGCCATGCAACGCCAACAGACTGTCCACCTCCTCGGCCAGTTCCCGTGCGTTGCCCGTATAGAAACGGTTCGCCTGAGTCGCCGGCCTCACCACGGTTGGGCATTGCTCGTCTACCCGTGTCTTTTCCTTTGTCTGTCCGTTACAACTGTTTATCATCATCGTTGTCGTTAGGATGAGTATGATTGTCTTGATGTTCATTGATACCGTACATGTTTTTCCTTCATCATACTATCATGTGGTCTATGGGTGCAAAGATACGAAAAAAAGGCCATCGCACAATAGTTATTCTGTTAGAGAGTGTTAAAGACATGCTGCGGTTACATGGTCACAGTTGTAACCATGTAACCTTTTTCACGGAGATAGAGGCCGTTAGCATTGTAACATACATATTATCAGGATATTATGCCATAAACCTACCTTTTCTATACACTCTGCGGTTACATGGTTACAGCTGTGACCATGTAACCACTCGCTGTCTCTGTGTATTGTAAGTGAAGTTTTGTCCGCACGGAGCAGAGCGGCGGTCGTCACGGAGCGGAGTGGCAGCGCGCTCCGAGCAGAGTACGGAAGATGACAGACAGACCCAGCACATAACAGCGGCACCCTTATGTGACACTTTGCTACATTTTGACAGCAATCCATAGCATTCCGGAAGCAAAACGACAAGATATAAAACAAAAATGTAACAAACTGACAATCCACCAGAGAATTAACACGCAAAAAGTCAGAAACAATTTTGGTTTTCCGGCTTTTTGTCATACCTTTGCCGAAAATTTAGAAGCCGGGATAACAGACAGCACAAGACAAATAACAATATGGCACAGAAAATCAGATTCACTAAAATGCACGGCGCCGGCAACGACTACATCTATGTCAACACGATGGAGCAAGACTTGCCCGACCCGAAGGCCGCAGCCATTGCATGGAGCGACCGCCACAAAGGCATCGGATCCGACGGACTGGTGCTGATAGGCAAATCGCCTGTGCCAGAGGCCGACTTCTCCATGCGCATCTTCAACGCCGACGGCAGCGAAGCCATGATGTGCGGGAACGCGTCGAGATGCATCGGGAAGTACCTTTACGAGCGAGGCCTGACACGCGAGACGGAGATTAAGCTGCTGACGCTATCGGGCATCAAGACACTACAGTTACACGTGAACAACAGTATCGTTGAAAGTGTCACGGTGGACATGGGCGAGCCAATTATGGAAGACGAGAACCAGTTCATCAGTTCCCGTGGACTGAAAAAAGATAAGGGACTCTTTGTCTCCATGGGCAATCCGCACTATGTCATCTTCACAGACGACGTTGACCAAGTGGGGGAGACCGGACGGATACTGGAGCATCACCCTGCCTTCCCACAGCGCTGCAACATTGAGTTTGCACAGATTGTCAGTGGCAAAACCGTTGACCACGCGACTATCCGTACGCGTGTATGGGAAAGGGGCAGCGGCATCACCCAGGCATGCGGCACCGGCGCCTGCGCCACCGCCGTCGCTGCGGCACTCACGGGCAGGACTGGACGCAGAAGCAGCATCGTCATGGACGGCGGCACGCTTAGCATCGAGTGGCGCGAGACGGACAATCACGTCTATATGACCGGTCCCGCGGAGTTCGTCTTCGACGGCGAAATCGAGGCCATTTGACGATTTGACAATTTGACGATAATAGTGAAATAGTAAAATAGTGAAATAGTAAAATTACCCCATGGCATTAGTAAACATCCACTTCCTGAACCTGCAGAACAACTACCTGTTTGCCGACATCGCCAAGAAGGTGAACGCCTTCAAGGTGATGCACCCCAAGGCCGACGTTATCTCGCTCGGCATCGGCGACGTCACACAACCGCTGGCACCTGCCGTCGTGGAAGCCATGCACAAGGCTGCCCACGAGATGGGTACCATCAAGGGCTTCCGCGGCTACGGCCCCGAACAGGGCTACGACTTCTTGCGTGAGGCCATCTTGAAGAACGACTTCCTGACACGCGGCGTACACCTCAGCGCTGACGAGATTTTCATTAACGATGGTGCAAAGAGCGATACCGGCAACTTCCAGGAGCTGTTGCACTGGGACAACTTCATCGGCGTCACCGACCCCATCTATCCCGTCTATATCGACTCGAACGTAATGATAGGCCGCTGCGGCACCTTCCGCGATGGGCGCTGGACCAACGTACGCTACCTGCCCACGACCGCCGAGAACGGTTTTGTGCCCGAACTGCCGAAAGGCCGTCCAGTAGATGTCATCTACCTGTGCTACCCCAACAACCCGACGGGTACGGCCATCACCAAGCAGGAGCTGCGCAAGTGGGTGAATTACGCGCTGAAGAACGATGCCCTCATTCTCTACGACGCTGCCTACCAGGCCTATATCCGCGACCCGGAGATCCCCCATAGCATCTACGAGATCCGTGGTGCCCGCAAGTGCGCCGTCGAGTTCCACTCGTTCTCGAAGACGGCCGGCTTCACCGGCGTGCGCTGTGGCTACACAGTAGTACCCAAAGAGGTGACCGTATCGACCTTCGAGGGCGAACGCATTCCCCTGAACCAGCTCTGGCTGCGCCGCCAATGTACGAAGTTCAATGGCACGAGCTACATCTCACAGCGCGCCGCCGAGGCCATCTACACCCCTGAGGGCAAGGAGCAGATACAGCAGACCATCGACTACTACATGGACAACGCCCAGAGAATGCTGAAACGCCTGCGTGCATTGGGTTACGAGGTGTATGGCGGCGAGAATGCACCGTATGTCTGGATGCGCACGCCCGATGGCATGGACAGCAGGCCCTTCTTCGAGGCGCTGCTCTACGGCGCCAACGTCGTCTGCACGCCAGGCGTCGGTTTCGGTCCATCAGGCGAAGGCTATGTGCGCTTTACTGCCTTCAACAGCCATGAGAATACGAATGAGGCTCTCGACCGCATAGAGAAATGGAGTAAAGGATAACCATAAACATTTACATATTGCGCCCATTCCGCGGAACCCCAAAAAGGTTTCGCGGTTTTTTGTGCAACCAAAAGAAATGTATGTGTTCGAACACAATTATTCGGAAACTGACAATCTGCTAAGAAAAGTCAGGTTTCGGAGACAAGGTGTAAGCAAATCGAAAGGAAAAGGCTTTGCCGACTTTACAAAGTGTAATTTCGGTGCATATTATTCACACTTTTTGGAAGAAAGCCTGTTGTTAGTCAAACAAAATGTCATAACTTTGCACCGTCAAAACAACAAAGTGTCATCCCAAACAAAATGGGTAAGTATTAATTAAAAGGTAAAAAGGTATGAAAAGAATTGAAGCAATTATCCGCAAGACGAAGTTCGAGGATGTGAAGGAAGCTTTGCTTTCATCGGACATCGACTGGTTTGAGTACCACAACGTGCATGGCATCGGCCAGAGCCGACAGGAAAGGATATACCGTGGCGTCCAGTATTCGACAGACGTGATAGAACGTGTGGCACTGACCATCGTGTGCCGCGATCCGCTGGTAGAGCCGACGGTGAAGGTCATCCTCAAGGTGGCACACACAGGGGAGGTCGGAGACGGCCGCATCTTCGTGAGCGACATGATAGACACGTGGAGCATACGCACAGGCGAACACGGCGACACCGTATTACGAGACAAAAAATAAGTAGAAAGGTAAAAAAGTAAAAGGTAAAAAGGTATGAACGAAATTGGATTATCACTCGATACCGTATGGATGCTATTGGCAGCCATGTTGGTTTTCTGGATGCAGCCGGGCTTTGCGCTGTGTGAGGCTGGTTTTACGCGCAGTAAGAACACGGCAAACATCCTGATGAAGAACTTCGTCGACTTCATGTTCGGCTCGTTGTTGTTCTTCTTCCTCGGCTTCGGCTTTATGTTCGGAGGCGATGTGCTCGGCGGTTTCATCGGTGCGCCCAACTGGGGCGACCTGAGTTTCTACAAGAGCGACCTGCCCGTAGAGGGATTCTTGATTTTCGAGACTGTCTTCTGTGCCACATCGGCTACCATCGTCAGCGGCGCGATGGCTGAGCGCACGAAGTTCTCGATGTACCTTATTTATAGTGCTGTCATCTCGCTGATTATCTACCCCGTCGAAGGTCACTGGACTTGGGGTGGCGGCTGGCTCTGCAACGACGCTGCCGACGGCTTTATGATGTCGACCTTCGGCGATGTGTTCCACGATTTCGCAGGTTCTGCTATCGTGCATAGCGTGGGTGGTGTACTGGCTCTGATTGGTGCATTGGCACTGGGCCCCCGCGTTGGCAAGTACGCCAAGGATGGCAAGAGCCGTGCTATTCCTGGTCACAACCTGACGATGGCCGCCCTGGGTGTCTTCATCCTCTGGCTGGGATGGTTTGGTTTCAACCCAGGTTCTCAGCTCGCCGCTTCTGGTGAGGTCAACCGCATCGCCATCTCGCACGTCTTCCTGACCACCAACCTCGCTGCCGCTGCCGGTGGTGTGGCCACGATGTTCCTCACCTATATTAAATATGGCAAGCCCTCGCTCTCTCTGACACTGAACGGCGTGCTGGCAGGCCTCGTGGGTATCACGGCCGGCTGTGACCTCGTGTCACCATTCGGTGCAGTCATCATCGGTCTCGTCTGTGGTATCGTACTGGTCTATGCCATCGAGTTCATCGACCACGTGCTGCACATCGACGATCCTGTGGGTGCCAGCTCTGTACACGGCGTTTGCGGTATTCTGGGTACGCTGATGACTGGTCTGCTGTCAACTTCGAACGGCGCATTCTACGGTCACGGCTGGGGATTCTTCGGTGCTGAGTGCTTCGGCATCTTGATGATTGACCTCTGGGCTGCTGCCTGCGGTTTCGCCCTGTTCTACGGCATCAAGAAATTGCACGGCCTGCGTGTTGACACACGAATAGAAGAAGAAGGCCTCGACATCTACGAACACGGCGAGGCATGCTATAACTAAAGGTAAAAAAGTAAAAAGGTAAAGAGTATGAAAAAGATTGTTTTATTGGCAATGGGTATGGTTATGGGGATGACCGCCTTTGCAGAGGATGAGATTGAAACGACGATTAGTGCAGATGTCGTGAGTAGCTATATCTGGCGTGGTCAGGATCTGGGAAGCGCCGCCCTTCAGCCGACACTCGGCGTGGAATACAAGGGTCTTTCGTTGTCTGCCTGGGGCAGTTACGGCATTGTCGACCCCACCGACACGAAGGAGTTTGACCTGACACTGGCCTACACCATCGGTGGACTGAACATCGGCGTGACCGACTACTGGTTCAATGCCGGTCTTGATCCCAAGAACCGCTATTTCAAGTACGATGCCCACGGCACCAACCACGTCTTCGAGGCCACCATCGGGTACGACTTCGGACTGGCCTCACTCCAGTGGTATACAAACATTGCCGGTAACGATGGCGCGAACAAAGACGGCGAGCGGGCCTACAGCAGTTATGTCGAGGCAAACGTCCCATTCAAACTTGCTACTGTCGACTGGACTGCTACGGCCGGCGCCGTTCCCTTCGCCACAGACTTCTACGGTACAACGGGCTTCGCCGTCACCAACCTTTCGCTGAAAGCCGCGAAGGACATTAAGGTGACCGACTCGTTCTCGGTACCCGTTTTTGGACAGGTTATCGCCAATCCATGTTCCCAGAAAGCCTATCTGGTTTTTGGACTGACGCTGCATCCATAGTTTGTTATTTTGGTCACCTCCCTTCCGCCGACAAGATGGCGCGAGGGAGGCTTTTCCGCGAAACCGTCATGAGTTTCGCGGATTTTTATTATCTTTGCACCATCAATCAAACCCACACGACAATGAAGAAGATCCTTTTATCAATCGCAGCTATGGCTGCCGTCACAACCTCATCGGCACAGAAGATGCTGGTGCTTTACTATTCAGAAACAGGAACGACAAAGACCGTAGCCCAGGAGATCCAGAAACAGCTGGGTGCCGACATCGAGGCCATTGAGGCCGTAGAACCCTATTCTGGGAACTTCCAGGAGACCATTCAGCGCGGACAGCGTGAGATGCAGAGTGGACAGATGCCCGCCATCAAGCCGTTGAAGTCGGAAATCGCCAACTACGACGTCATCTTCCTCGGCTATCCCATCTGGTTCGGTACCTACGCGAACCCCATCATTACGCTGGTGAAAGAACAAGACTTTG
>Ga0247611_10008428_pt1 | contig 12700 bp, 20 predicted proteins | sample 177DNAGHGhighgp2_FD_192422 | JGI IMG/M metagenome (GOLD analysis project Ga0247611, IMG submission 192422) | Sheep rumen microbial communities from Palmerston North, Manawatu-Wanganui, New Zealand - 1770 DNA GHGhigh gp2 | ecosystem: Host-associated > Mammals > Digestive system > Stomach > Rumen... | reverse complement strand
AGGGACCAAAGCATGCGATAGTGCTATCACTGCGCATATTCATTAAAGCCATTAAAGGAGGTTTGCACTAATGAAGATCTATACACCGCGCGATGTGGACGCAATGAATATATATGAAGTGCGCCAGACATACGCACAGATGCGTAAAGCAGCGAATAAGCGAATCAGGAATATTGCCAAACACGGCACGATCACTACCAAGACATCCAGCAGAAAAGGCAAAAGCACACCTACAAGCGGTATAAGATTTTCCGACGCTGTGCCGGGGAGTGAATTATACCAATTCCCGGCAGCATCCACGTTATCCAATGACCAGGTGCGCGCTGCACTTGCTGACATATCAATGTGGGTCAGGGATCCATCACACACAGTAAAAGGTGAGGCTAAAGAACGCGAATTCAGGTTATCACTGCTTCAGGATAAATATCCATTTGTGACCAATGAAAACTTTTATCAGTTCACCAACTTTATGGAGGATCTGAGGCATCAGTACAGCGACAAGGTGTTTGACAGTTCAGCTGCTGCGGACGTGTTCGAACAGTCACAGCGAATCAACCTGCCATTGGACGTTGTAAAGCAGAATTTTGACTACTACGCAGAGCATCTGAAAGAATTAGATGATATGAAGCCGATTAGATCCAAATACGGAATGACACACGCCGGTATGAAAGACAAAATAAGAAAGCTGTCCAAGAGATGATATACACCTGTCAGAATTTCCCTTACATATATATTAGTGAAACAGAATGCCAGAAGCGCAGAAAAGGCAACCAGGGCCGGCGGGATAACCATAAGAAATATAAGGACCTGACCTGTGCTTTCGACATTGAAACCACCAACGATGATGAATCACAGCAGGCATTTATGTATATCTGGCAGTGCCAGATCGATGATTATACCATCATTGGGCGCACCTGGGATGAGTTCATGCGATTTCTTGCAAGGGTCATTGCAGAATTAAAAGAGAATGAATACATCATCTTTTGGGTGCATAATCTCTCGTTTGAATTTCAGTGGTTAAGGGGAATATATGATTTTACATCGGATGAAGTGTTTGCAGTAGACAGTAGAAAAGTGCTGCGCTGCGAGATGTTTGACCATCTGGAGTTCCGCTGCAGCTATCTTCAAACTAATATGTCCCTTGCAGAATTCACAAATAAAATGGGCGTGACAAATAAAAAACTGTCCGGGGAAGAGTTTGACTATTCCAAGGCCAGATATCCCTGGACAGAGCTATCAGATCGTGAGTTGGAATATTGTATAAACGATGTAAAAGGACTTGTTCAGGCCATGCAGAGGCAATGCCAGATGGACGGTGACAATTGGTATTCCATACCATACACCGCAACAGGCTATCCGAGACGCGATCTGAAAGCTGCCATGCGCCATTACAACTGGGAAAAGCTGAAAGACCAGTTACCGGACTATGAGCAGTTTTGCATGCTCAGATCTGCATTTAGAGGCGGGGACACGCACTGTAACAGGTATTATTCAGGATTACTGGTTCACGATGTGAAAAGCTATGACAGGGCATCCAGCTATCCTGACGTGCAGGTGAATTGTGAGTTCCCTATGGGACCGTGGGTCCGTGAAACCAATGTTGATCTGGAATGGGTGCTGCGCAGGATATACAGGCATAAACGCGCCGTTTTAATGACGGTGGCACTGTTTGATGTAGCACTGCAGGATCCAATGTGGGGTTCACCGTATCTGGCTAAGGCCAAATGTCAAAATGTTATTGGAGCAGAGATAGACAACGGCAGGATATTATGTGCAGATTACCTGGAAACAACCATAACTGATATTGATTTAAAGATCATCATGGAGGAATACACATTCAGTCATTTTGACGTTAAGGTGTGTTATCATGCCCGCTATGGAAAATTGCCGCTGCCGTTCCGTCGTGTGGTCCTTGAATACTTCCACCGGAAAACAGCTTTAAAAGGCGTTGAGGGACAAGAGATCTACTATTCTAAGGAGAAAGCAAAACTAAATGCGCTTTACGGATGTACGGTCATGTCACCCTGCCGTCCGTCATACTTGTTCGAGGATGATTTTATCATTAAAGACGAGGACGAGCGAGAGATGCTGGAGCATGCTAACAGACATGCATTTTTGAACTATTCCTGGGGATGCTGGACAACTTCCGAAGCGAGATTTGAACTTTTTCGAGCAGTTAAACTGATCCATGACACTCCCGGCGCAGATTTTATCTACTGCGATACCGACAGTGTAAAATATGTGGGCGATGTTGATTTTACCAAATTGAATGACAGTTTAAAGCGCAGATCTGAGCAAAACGGAGCGATGGCCATTGACGCTAAAGGCAAGAAACATTACTTAGGCGTGTGGGAAAATGACGGTGAATACCGCAGCTTCAGAAGCTGGGGTGCAAAGAAGTATGCTTATGAGGATCCGGACAAAACACTGCACGTCACGGTGGCAGGCGTAAATAAGAAGAACGGCGCTGCAGAGCTGAGTGCAAAAGGCGGGATCACGGCTTTTCATCCGGGGTTAGTATTCCGGACTGCAGGCGGGCAAGAATCCATATACAATGACCACCCACCCATGGATCATATAGTAAGAGAGGGAAAGCCGGTGCAGATAATATCAAATGTTTATTTGCATGACAGTATGTATTCCCTGGGTATTACAGGCGATTATATGAGGATCCTTGACCATGCAAAAGAATGGCGTATGGCTACAGAAAATTTTTATTAAAAAGGTCTTGACATCTTAAAAGTGTTCAAGTATACTCTAATTGTAAGTTAAAGATGCGCAGTTGAAAGGAGCATAAAATGAGCAACTACGTTGTAAGAAGAACTTCTAAATGGTCCGGTACAGTGACCAACACTACAGTTGACGAGTGCAGCACTATGGAAGAGGCGCTTGATCTGATGGAAACCTACCGCAAGGAAGAACAGGGCCTGGTCGATGCTGATTGGTGCCATGTAACAGGATTCAAGATCACTGTTGATGAGAAATGGGATGATCAGGTCATGACCATTGCAGGTGTTATGGGTGGTGATTATCTTGAATAAGATATGGCACTACAGAGGGCCGGTTTATCGGTTTGAGCATATACACAAGTACATTTGGGATGCCTATACAACAGCACCCACTATGGGAAAGGCGCTTTCCAATCTGGCATCCAGGTATAAAAAAGAAAACGGCCTTGAACAGACAGCAAAGATCATTCTTGAAAATATGTTTATACAGGAGGAAGAAATATCATGACGCTAAGGTATTTATTATTCAAAACTGCACCTGCGGTCAACGTATGGATCCTGAAAGACGGCTGCACTGATCCGTCCACATTCAAGCACTTGACAGGCTTTGAAGCGCAGAAAGACTACGCCAGTTCCAATGTGGAGGTAAAGGATTTCCGCATTGATAACAACACTTTAATTATCACTATTTAGTCAAGGAGGACAAAACATGAACATTATTAAATCATTCCCGGAAGAGCTTACAAAGAGAGATGCGTACAAGCTGACCGAATCACAGACCACCCGCAAGCTGATCGAGCTTGCCGGATCCATCATTGAACCTGAAAAGTGGGTACTGTTTGAGGATGAGGAAAAGACCGTTCTTACCATTGAAGCAGACGGCGAACTGTACGGCACGATCTCCGGAACATTCATTGACGCTTTCATCAAGGCGTTCGACAATCTCGGATCTGATATGGGGCCGATCAGAATTGTTACCGGTACATCCAGAGCCGGCAGAACATACGTGACCTGCGAGTTAGCTTGATAAAATGTGCCAGCGCCGGGGCCTATACCGGCGCCTTTTATTAAGGAGGGAACATGCAGTATTCAACGCCATTCGGCAGCAAGATAACATACGATATTGATTATGAAAATCCATGGCAGGCACTGGCCAATGCCATTATACTGAATGCAGTTGATGATTACATGCACCCGGAGCGAATATCCACAGATCCGAACTACAGATATTCTGACAGGTGCAAAGCGTATGTGCGGGGAGAAGTTGAAAAGTTTATAAGATCAGATTGGTTTTTATTGCTGACGGACATTGACCCTGACGTATTTCTTGAAAAGTTAAAAAGGAGCGTGTGACATGTTTAAATATTTGGAAGATCATGTATGGGTACAGATAATAATATTGGTGGTGACCGGCATATTATTTGGTTGGATGTTTGCGGAGGCTATATAGGAGGGTAAAAATGGGAGTATATATAAAAGGAATGAATAAGCCTGAAAGCTGCTATGACTGCATATTTAATTATGATTGGCAAGAGTGTTTGGTGAAGAATGGAAAAGAATATGATTCTTGGGAGTTTTCAAATCACAGTCCGGAAGTTGTGTATTCTACATGTCCATTACAACCGATCGATGATGATAAGGTGGAAAAGACACAGCGTGAATTGATCGAAGCGTGGACAGTTTTTAAAAGTGTATTAAAGGATGAGAAACGATGAATTTATATTTGCCGTCCGGCTATCTCAACATAGCCGGCATTTTACAATTAGGACTGCCTTTTAACTTTATAGTGGGTGGGCGAGGCACCGGTAAAACATACGGTGCCTTGAAGTATGCGGTAGAATCAGGGCGCATGTTTATGCTGATGAGGCGCACCCAGGAACAGTGTAACCTGATAAATAAACCGCAGTTCTCACCATTTAAGGCCATATGCGATGATACAGGATGGGATATCAGATCCGAGAGTATATCAAAATACAACGCTGCATTCATGCGGGGCGATGATTGCATCGGTTATACCTGCGCACTGTCCACCATTGCCAATCTCAGGGGATTTTCCGCTGAGGATGTCACATTATGCGTTTATGACGAATTTGTAAAAGAAGTTCATGAAAGGCCCATGCATGGGGAGGGAACAGCACTGCTCAACGCCTACGAAACAATGAACAGAAACCGGGAATTAAAAGGTAAGAAGCCGATGCAGCTTTTATGTCTGGCAAATGCTTTTGACATCGCAAATCCCATATTTATGACATTAGGCCTTGTGGGGATCGCTGAACGCATGAAGCAGAAACAGCAGGAAGTATATGTGAACCGTGAATCAGGAATTGGATTATTTCTGCCTATGTCAGAGAAGATCAGCGGAGCTAAAGCAAAGACAGCACTTTACAAGGCCACTACCGGTGCATATGCCGATATGGCATTATCAAATGAATTTGCATATAATCCCACAGACTACATAAAATCGCAGCCTATAAAAGAATACAGTCCAATGGTGACTGTCGGAGAGATAACTATATACAGGCATAAATCCGGGCGTAAATTTTATGTGACTGAGCATCGATCCGGAAACCCTGACACATACAAAACAGATGATGTGGATATAAAGAGGTTTATCCGGAAGTACGGCAGGCGCTTGTATTCGTCATATATGGCAGGCCGTATCTATTTTGAAAATATTTACTGCAAATCATTGTTTGAAGTATACATTGTTTAACACCCACCGTGGATCCATGGTGGGTCTTATTTTAATATAAAAGTTTACAATAATATTGTATTGACAACTAATAGAAAATGTGGTAATAAGGTCTTAGAGGGCCTGGCGCGCAAGGACAACCGCCGGAAGCGGGCGCATCTCCATGTCCGGGAGGTATTCCAGGCCCACTTTTGTTAGGAGGTATGGCCGATGGATTATGATATGCTGATGCAGTTTATACAAACGTTGGGTTTTCCAATCGTGGTATGCTGTGCGCTTTTCTGGTATGTTAACAAACAAGCTGAAAATCACAAAGACGAGATAGACAGTTTGCGGGAAACAATTCAGGATAACACAACATTATTGCATGAGGTCAAAGAGCTGATCTCTGCTTTAATCGGAAAGGCTAAGGAATTATGATAATATTTGAGGGTAATTTATCCAAGAATTTTTCACAAGCAGAATATCACCCGGGATCAGCGACTGTTCATATGTGCGCTGAAACCGTGATATTTATAAGAGCAATTCAGACGTTCCGCAAATGGATAAACCGTCCGATGTATGTTGTATCCTGGGCGCGAACACGTGAAGAAAATATGAAAGTGGGCGGTATCCCTACGTCAAATCATTTGCTGCCCAGAGCCTGTGCCATTGACTGGCATTTATACAACTACACCATCACCACAGAGGATTTTAAAAAATACTGTAAAAAGTGGGCATCCATCTGTAAACAGTACGGAGCCATAGGGGAAGCCGGGATCTATCAGTGGGGTGTGCATCTGGGCATTCAGAACGCAGAGCAGGCCAAAATGAATGGTCACAAGTTTTATCACTGGGACTCCAGGTCCGGAAAGCAGGTCAACCTGCCGTTCAAAGATCTATATAATATATAGGAGGAATTATCATGAAAGCCGAGGACATTTTAAAGTTAGTGGAAGCAGGATTCAGTAAGGATGAGATCATCGCAATGAATGGTCCTGCAGATCCTGAACCGGTAAAGGAACCCACCGAGGATCCTGAACCGGAACAGACACAGGAACCGCAGCAGGCACCCGCACCCACTGAGGATCCGAACGCGAAACGCTATGATGAGCTGTTACAGGCGGTCCAGAAGCTCACAGGCGCAATTCAGGCGGGAAACATACTTAACAGTAATAACAGGGCAGAAGAAACCAAAACGGCCGAACAGATCATGGCCGAAGTGCTTTTGCCACAGAAAAGGGGGTAATTTACTATGAGTGTAAACACAATGAGTTTTGAGCAGGCAGCGACACTGCTTAATGCGATTCACAGTCAGGTCACAGGATCAGCACAGCTTGCACCCACTGATGTTTCATCTTTCATCAGCGTTGCACAGGCCACACTGCAGACAGGGTATGATCCGGTAATCAATGCCATTTCCCAGGTAGTCGGCAGAACCATTTTTTCCATCAGACCCTACAATGCAAGGTTCAAGGGACTTCAGATGGATTCTCAGAAGTGGGGAGCTATCACAAGGAAAATTGCTATCGCAGACAAGGCATTTGAGGATAACCAGGCATTTAACCTTGTTGACGGTCAGTCCATCGACCCGTGGGTAGTAAACAAGCCTGAAGTGCTGCAGCTTAACTATTATGGATTCGACACCTACTGCAAATCATTTACTATCTTTAAGGATCAGCTGGACAGCGCATTTAAAGGTCCGGAAGAGTTCGGCTCATTCATGACCATGGTTACACAGAATGCGCTTGACATGCTGGAGCAGGCCAAGGAATCCATGGCAAGACTGGCGCTGGATAACTTCATTGCAGGCAAGATCAATGCACAGAACGGTGTTATTCATCTGCTTTCTGAATATAACCAGGATGTCGGCGGCAGCTTCACAGCTGTTACTATTAAGGATCCTGCTAACTTCCCTGCATTTATCAAGTGGGCCTATGCAAGAATCGCTACGTTAACAAACATGATGACCGAGCGTTCACAGCTGTTCCAGATCCAGGTAACCGGCAAGGAGCTTACAAGGCACACACCGTTTGACAGACAGAGGGTATATCTGCTCAACTGGCTGCTTAATAACATTGACGCAAGAGTGCTTGCAGAAACTTACAACTACAAGTTCCTTGAGTTTGCAGACGTTGAGGCGGTCAATTTCTGGCAGTCTATCCAGACACCTGACGCAATTAACATTCTGCCTGTAGTGCTCCAGAATAATGGAACACTCAACAGTCCTGCATCTGCTGTCAATCAGTCAGCCATCATGGGTGTTATCTTTGATGAGGATGCACTGGGAATCACGCTGCAGAATGAGGAAGTTGCAGTGAGCCCGTATAACCCGCGCGGCAGCTACTGGGTGGAATATCACAAGGCAACGATGCGTTACTATAATGATTTCAGCGAAAAGGGAATCGTGCTGCTCCTCGACTAATTGATATAAGAGTATGGGCGGGCATAGTCCCGCCTGTATTCTAAATAAGAGGAGGTGACAATATGTCTACATTTTCAATTTATTTCTGGTCCCTGAGCAAGCGTGAAAATTCAACATTGGTTCCCACAACCGGAAGAACCGAATTTAAGTGCAGACTGCTTGACGGATCAGGAATAATGAATCCAACTATAGAATTAAACATCGGTCTGGCACAGGATCCATCCAAGTTCAATTATTGCCACATACCTGCTTATGAAAGATACTATCATGTAACAGAATGGTATTTTAATGATGGTTTGTGGACCGCATCATTAAATGTGGATGTGCTGGCTACCTATAAAGAGCAGATCGGTAATGCCACATTATATGTATTGAGAGCGTCAAACGCATTTGATGGCAGGATAGTTGACACCATGTATCCTTTAAAGACCGGTTGCACTTATTCTCATCCCATCCAGCTTTCACCGTTCAAGACCAACGGAGTATATGTGCTGGGCGTAACATCGGTGCAGGGTGATTATGGATCCCTTACTTACAGTGTAGTTACCGGCGGTGGATTGCACGATATATGCAACTATCTTATTAACAGCGCTGTATCAGAAAGCAATGGATTTAATTTAAGTGATGCATCACTGAAACTGCAAACCAGTTTGATAGATCCGCTGCAGTACATCAAGACCTGTATGTATTATCCGTTCCCAATAGAGGATTTTGACCTGCAGACAGCCGGAACCAGCTTTAATATATTCTTATGGGACATTCCGCAGGTGTTCAGCGCCAGAATAAGCGGCACACGCATACGCAAGCAGTTTTCAGTTGATATCCACAAACACCCGCAGACCAATTCAAGGGGTAACTACGTCAACACAGCACCATATACTGTGCTGACATTATTTGCGCCACCGTTCGGAATAATAGATATTGATACAACGGTAACGTGTAATGCAAGTAAGATTGATTTTACACTATCCGTTGATCCGATATCCGGTAAGGGTGTACTGTTTGTAGAATGTAACGGTGTTACCCTGAACAGACTTGAAGCACAGATTGGTGTACCCATTCAGCTTTCACAGGTGACCAAAGACTGGCTGGGCGCTGCATCTTCAACACTTTCCGCTGTTGGTAATATTGTTGGAAGCGCAATGACAGGTAATGTTGGCGGAGTAATAAGCGGAGTGGCCACAGGAATTGACAGTGCATCAAGAGCGCTTACACCCAGGCAGCAGTCCATGGGAAGCGGTGGTGGATTTATTGATATATACCCATATTCATATAAACTGGACCACCAGTTCTTTGAGCCTGTAGCAGACGATATACAGCACCATGGACGGCCATTATGCCAGCTTAGGCAGATTTCATCCCTGGGCGGATATATGCTGATCCAGGATGGAGATATACCCATTCCCGGAACAGCGGAAGAGGCACAGCGGATCAGATCCTATCTGGAATCAGGATTCTATTATGAGTAGGTGATATCATGGCATATGTACCAAGACTGACACCACCGGCTGCCAATGACCCGCTGTATTACTCTAACTACAACAGATATTATGAAACAGGCTGGGGCATGCCCAACTGCACTGCATATGTTTACGGCCGCTGTGCGGAACTCATGAAGTGTTACCCTACCAGACCGCCGGTAGCAGGTGACCGTGACGCAGAACTTTGGTGGGCATATACTCAGGATGGGTTATCCCGCGGTCAAACACCCAGACTGGGTGCCATAGCATGTTATAAGGACGGTGCATTCTCAGGCAGGGGCCATGTGTGCGTTTTGGAACGTGACAACGGAAACGGAACATGGCTTGTATCGGAATCGGCTTTGAACGGATACGAATTCAGGGCATCGCATTCGATACAGAGTGACGGCACATACGGCTATGGTAATTACATCTTCCAGGGATTTATATACATCCCGTGGGAAGATGGCGGAAACTTTAAATGGTGGATGGCCCGCAAACTAATATATAAAAGGAAGGGGTTGATATTATGATGAATGGAATTAACGGTGTTCCCGCTTCCTATGATTATATCAACAATTACAATTCTAAATTCAAGCCAAGCACACTGCACGTCAAAGAAACCGGCTTATCCTGGTATTTCAAGAAATACCTTATTCAGAAAATACTTGCCGTGTTCAAGTTTGAGGGAATCCCGGAAACATGGGCGGTGGACTATTTCCTTTACAGCCTGTTTGTGTTTGGATTCGTAGCGGTCATTGATACCGATAAATACGGAGTGATCCCGCAGCACTGCACGCTGACAGGCCGTGACGTGTTCTACCGTCCTAATTATGCAGTAGTGGCCAATCCTCTGTTAAAGACCAGAGGCCCGCTGCACATCGGCACAGAATGTGAGCTGGTAAAGATGCAGCCTGATTATTCAGGATGCTGGGACATGGTGGAATATTACGCGGATCTGATGTCCCTTACCACAGAATCCATTTACGCCAACCTTATCAACAGCAAGATGGCATATGTGTTTGGTGCAGAGGATAAAGCGTCTGCCGAATCATTAAAGAAACTGTATGACCAGATATCATCAGGTGATCCTGCGGTATTTGCAGATAAAAAGCTGTTCAATGATGATGGTTCACCGTCATGGGTCCTTTTCACCAACAACTTACAGCAAAACTATATCGGATCCAAACTGTTGGAGGACCTGGCCAAGATCGACAGCAGATTCAATACTGATATCGGTATACCGAATGTGAACATTGCCAAAGCATCCGGTGTATCCGATTCTGAGGTAAAATCAAACAATGTCGATACACAGTCTAAATGCAGGATATGGCAGGAGACCATCCAGAACGGCCTTGACAGGGTAAACGCGATGTTCGGTCTGAATATTACAGTAGACCTGAGATTCACAGAACAGGAGGTGGCGAGCGATGTTCCTATCGATAATGACACTGAATAACTATGACCCCACCGTGTGGGACGGTCTGACTGTGCCGGATGGAATGGATAAAGAGATCCTGACAGATTACATCTGTATGGAATGCTCTGACCTTGCACTGGTTTATCCTGATCTTGACATAATGAAAAAGGCTATCACTAACTGGTCAACCATGGAACAGCCCATCTGGCAGAAACTGTATGACACAACACAGTTGGAATATAACCCGCTGTGGAACGTGGATGCAACTATCACGGAGGATAACTCCGGGGATAATGAGAATACCGGAAACGCCGATAACACCGAATCTAAAAAAGGATTCAATGATGCGTCAGACTGGGCAGACCACACAAAGAACGCTGCCAACAATAAGAACAACGGCAAGTGGACAGAGAAGCGGTCTATAAGACGTACAGGTAACATTGGTGTTACAAGTTCTCAGTCCTTGGTAAAAGAGCAAAGGGAAGTTGCAATATTCAATATCTATCAAACCATCGCAGACAGTTTCAAGAAGCGTTTCTGCCTGATGGTATATTAAAAGGAGGTATTTATCATGGCTAAAAAGAAAACAGCACCGGTGCTTAGAGTTGAAAATCCTGGATCACGCGATGAACAGTCTACACCGGTAATCACTAAATCATATAGTGTCCGTGATGATTGGAAAGATAAGGACATAGTAAACTATGTTGCATTCAAATCTGTTGACGGTGAGGTACAGGACCTGACAGTGAATGGTGAGCCTGCAGGCGGTGGTGGGATGTTTAGTACTGCTACCCTTACATCCACTGTATCGTGTGCTGTTCAGGTTCCGTATATAGTTGAAGGTGACGGCTATTATCATATCGGTTCTGATGCTGTACTTGAACCTGGTAACTCTCTTACTATTGTTTTAGTTAACGGCTCATGTTTAATGCATACCGAAGTAACGGTGACAGGCTCTGCTGAGGTCCTGGATCCTGACGAAAACATATACAAAGTGACCGGAAATGTTACACTATCATAGGAGGTGATCACATGTCAGTTTTTCCGTCTTGGCCCTGGACAAATTTCAATAATTACAATCTTGACTGGGTCATTAAAAAAGTAAAATACATAGAAGAGCATATTGAAGAAATAGTGGTGGATGCTACAACAGATATGCTCGATGATACACTGACCAATCCTGACAAGCCCGCACAGGCTAAGGCAGCAGGGGATGGTATCAGGGCAAACGCAGCACAGATAACATCCGTCAATAACAGTTTGAGCAGTTCTATAGCTGCGGTGGATGCCACAGTACAGGCGTTAAACAGCAGGTATCTTGGGACAGTTGGCGATGTGAACGCACTTACTACCAGAGTTAACAATGCAGAAACCAATATTTCTGATCTGGGCGATGCTGACGAGGCATTATCCGACAGGATAACAGCACTGGAGGGCTCGGTGAATGCAGTCAAGGATTACGTGTTTAATATTTATCTTTACACAGGATCCAATGATCCGTTCTATGTCTGCACTATGGAAGATTCACCCAATACCATCAATTCCTTACTGTCTGATCTTAACGGCCGTGTACCGGTTAATGTAAAGGCTGTAATCAGTGATAATGGAATAGTCAGTTCCAGAGTAGGCAACCTGACTACAGTATTGGTTGGTAATGAGATACACGGTGTAGAATTTGATGCAGGCGAATTCCACTGTAGATTCCTGGACAGCAATACAAGAGGCAGTGCATACTTCAGAAATGTTGTCATTACTTCAACATCCGGTGGATCAGGTGTATATACAAAGGGTGATTATTTCTCAGTAGCAAATTACCCTGCAGATGTTGCCATTGTAATAGGCAGCACATCATATAAGGTTATCAAAACCAGCCCCGGACAGGGCAGCGGTGACTTGATGCTGGCATATCTTACATTGGATAACCAGAATGAACTGGTGATGCTGGAAGTAAGAATTGATCCTACAGGTGCAATACAGTTCAGTTGACACTGAACA
>Ga0247611_10008426_pt1 | contig 12707 bp, 13 predicted proteins | sample 177DNAGHGhighgp2_FD_192422 | JGI IMG/M metagenome (GOLD analysis project Ga0247611, IMG submission 192422) | Sheep rumen microbial communities from Palmerston North, Manawatu-Wanganui, New Zealand - 1770 DNA GHGhigh gp2 | ecosystem: Host-associated > Mammals > Digestive system > Stomach > Rumen... | reverse complement strand
AATATTTGAGAATTTGTGAAACCTTTATCTCGGCGAAGCCAAATTTGTTGATTCTGCCCTCTTTCTCAGTACGCTTCGGTCTTCTTTTTCTCTGTACGCTTCGGTTTTGCCGAAGCCATCCCTCATTCCCAATCTGTATCTTCCCTGTCGCCAACGCCAAAGCTATTCCTTCTTCTCAGGTACAATAAACCCTTTCACATGCCCAAAGGCAATTTGGTCTATCTCCTTAGTCTTATCACCTTCTCTTTTATGAATGAAATGATTGATGGTACACTGAACAATAACCCAAAGCACTATTTCAATACAGAAAATCAAAGTATAATTCAAACCTACCAATACACCTCCAATAGCAATCGCAATATAAACAGCAGAGAGACACAAGAGCACGATTAACACTCCACGAATTCTCAATCCCGTTCTCAACAACTTATGATGAATATGATTCTTGTCTGGCAAAAACAACGGATCACGCCTACGGAAACGAGAAAACACCACCCTCACAATATCCATCATAGGCAACAAAACCGTCGAGAATGCAATCAAAATCATACCTCGTGGGAAAAGATGCGTTGATTCCTTAGTCATATAAATCAGCAAGAAACTAAGAAGATAGCCCAATGTCAAACTACCAGTATCACCCATAAAAACCTTCGTCCCTTTATCAGCTTTACCATAAACATTGAAATACCAAAAAGCAACCAACACTCCCAGCGCAGCAAAACAAATCATCTCAAACACATACTGATGCTTTATGGCACTGGCACATCCCAAAGCAAATAAAGAAATACAAGTCAATCCAGAAGACAAACCATCGATTCCATCTATCAAATTGATAGCATTCGTAATATAAACCACCAAGAACATGGTCAAAGGAATGCTTATCCAAGGTGAAAGATGATGAATGCCAAAAAGTCCCCAAAGATTGTTGATAACTAAATTCGACAGAGGGAACAACGAAGCACACACTATTTGAGCAAGAAATTTCTTCTTATAATTAACACCTACCAAGTCGTCCATCAGTCCAACAAGATACAGCAAAGTTAGTCCCGTAATCAAGAGCAAGTATCTTGTAAATAACACCAAGATGTTTTCTCTCAAAAACCAAAAACCGACAAGGTAACTACAAGCCATTGTGAGACACACCACCATCAGGATAATAGGAAAGAAAGCCATTCCTCCCAATCTTGGAATAGGAACCTTATGAATTTTCCTACTATCAGGCATGTCAAACAGGCTCTTTTTCAAACTTACCTTAATGATATTGGGAATTGCCCAAATACCTAAAGCAAATGATAATAAAAAGGTAGTAGTAATAGTAATTATTGTGTACATAATTATTTAGCAGTAGCTGATGTTTTACTATAATTCCTATTTATAAAATACAACTCATATATTTTATATATATATCTTAAACTAAGTAAAAGAAAATTCGAATAAACACCATTTTTCTTCAAAGCTTTCTTATGATCTCTCATAATTTGCCAACGACTATGAAGATTTTTATTCGAAGCCCCACCGGTTCGCATCGTCACGAAGTCTTTTTCTATATAGTATGTTTTGATTCTATTAATAAAAATAAGTCGTAATAGATTCTCAAAATCAGCAGCAACTTTAAATGAAGTATCAAACATTCCACATTTTTGATATACAGAAAGTTTGCAATAAAACGATGGATGTGCTGGCATAAAACCCAATCTCATGAGACCACGCCTAAACACCTTCGATGAATAATAGCGTACACATGTCTTCAAATCCTCATCGTCTACAAAATGTATGTCGCCATAGCACGCATCAATATTCTTATTTTCAAAGGCTTTGGCGATTGTTGCTAATGAATCATTCGCAGTATAAAAATCGTCAGAATTCAGAATACCTACCACATGTCCTGTAGCCATTCCGATTCCCTTATTCATTGCATCATATATTCCTCCATCCTTTTCACTAATCCATTTCATTTTCCCTTCGAATCGAGGCTCATATTCTTTGATAATATTAACAGTTGAATCTTTCGATAATCCATCTATAACAATATATTCGAAATCTTTATAGTTTTGCCTCAGCACACTTTCAAATGTGTCTCGAACTGTTGCTGCACTATTATATGTAGCTGTAATAATGGAAATCATCAATATATGACAATTAAAAGCAGAGTTTGAAGATAATTCAAAGTAAAAAGTATGACTTTACAAAAAAAAGTCATACTCATAGATTTCAAAAACGATTCTATTTGATAGCACTTATCTAATTGTGTAGCCTCCATCAATAATAATGTTCTGACCTGTTACCCATCGAGAAGCATCACTCAAAAGATAAATACATGCATTAGAAATGTCTGTCGTTTCACCTAATCCTAAAGGAAAACCATCTATTCGTTTCTTGTAATCTTCTTCATTTAATGAGGAGAGATAATTCTGAATAAGAGGGGTAATTATTGTGCCAGGTAATATGCAATTAACACGAATTTTCCTTTTAACAAGTTCTAAAGCAAAAACTTTTGTTGCACTATTCATTGCCCCTTTTGAGGCTGCATATGCAGCAACTCCAGTCCGCCCAATTATTGATGTGATTGATGATATTAAGACAATAGAAGAATTCTGTTCCATATTTTTTACAGAAGATAAGTTTCGAATCAACTCAAAAGCACTTACAGAATTTACATCAAAAATTCTATTATAATCAAGTGGCTCTAATAGTTTTGTTGGTTTTGTCAACTCGATTCCTGCAGCATGTATGAAACCGTTTATCTTTCCATTATCAGAGATAATATTGGATACAAGTGATCTTATGCCTTCAAGATCAGATAGATCATAACAATAATAATTATGATTACCAACTTCCATTAAAGATAAAGTTTCTTGAAGGCGTTCTTTGTTTCTAGCAATCAAAATTACATTTGCCCCCATCCTTGAACAGTCAATAGCACATTGGCGTCCAATACCACTACTAGCCCCTGTAATAATAATCGTCTTTTTTTCTAACGTGAACGGATTGAACATAACTTGATTTTCTAATGTTTCAATTATTAATCGGTAGAATGAATAAATCACCCATCTTTTTGTCAAAGTCAATAGGATGATAAGGTGTGAAACCTCCCCCTGGATTGAATGTTAGTTCTGCAAGATATAGTTTTTCTTCAGTTTCAAAAAAATCGACCCTTACAAAAGGAAAACCTTTTGAAAGTTTCTTAGCAATGCTTTGCATTTCATCGTAGTGTTTAGGCTTTTCTGAATCTCCTACAATATGATTTCCATATTGAACATTTAGTTTTCTCCAATTCATATCATAAAATGATATATGTGAACCATCTTTTCCAAAGTGGTCTTTTGCTACATAATTACAAAAAGGTTTTCCGTTAAAACAAAATATCTTGTAGTCAGGCAGTTGGTCATCAAAATTAGCCATATAATATTCCGCTAATATCTGTGGAGTGCTTGAATAAAAATTACGAGCTAAAGAATTGATGTTTGTATTTTCTGGTTTTAGCCACTCCTTGACTTCGGCTTTTATTTTTTCAAAGTCCTCGGAATTCTTGTCATGAATGAATTTTATACTTTTACCATCACTTTGTAAATTCGATTTTAAACAGAACTCTTTTGGTAGTATATTTGAGTCAAACCAGTCTTTTTCAAATTCTTCGATGGTCTTCCATGAGGCAATTAGTGGAATTGTGTACCCTTCTCCTAATTCACTTTTAATATAGTCTTTGAATGTTACCTTGTCAACAATATAGGAACATAATGGATTATGGTAATTAAACGTGTACCATTGGATTTTTTCGGTAAACAATGTTGGATGGTCAATGTTACACTCACGCTTATGAGATATCTTATAATATTTTAATGCATATCTTATAAGCTCCTCTTGACTTTTGTTTATGAGATTATTCATAATAATAAAGAAAAACAATTATTAGAGTTGAAAAAAAATATCAAACATCAATACAATGCTATGTTTAATCAAGTGGTATTCCATTTTCGACCTCTACAATATCACTAATCTTGCAGTCCGAGAAAGGCACAATACCTGTTGCCCAAGTCATGCCAACTCCAAATGCACTCATAAGCAAGCATTTGTTGCCTTTCAACTTGTCCTTCAATTCACTAATAATAGTAAGTGGAACTGAAACGGAAGAAGTGTTTCCAAACTTGCTTATAGTTGAAGGAATCTTTGTTGTGTCAAGCCTCATCTTCTTTGCAATATAGGAATTGATGAAGTTATTTGCTTGATGAAAGACGATATAATCAAAGTCTTCATTAGTCATTCCTGCATATTCAATCGTTTTCTTGATGTCACGAGGAATTTCACGGATAACAAAGTTGAAAACCTGATCGCCTTTCATGTATCCTTGCTCTTCACTTCGCATATTACCATACTCATCCACAACTTTTTCAACAACCGTCTCAGCAGAACTCATCTTGCGATAGCCTCCCGCTGGAATCATAATCAAATCTGCACGAGAACCATCTGAATTGAGAGAAAAGAAACTTTTACCGAATTTCTCATTACATTCAATAAGTGCCGCAATTCCACCATCACCAAAAATAAAGGCACTTCTGCGATCTTTGGGGGAATACACTTTTGAACGTGTTTCTCCATCTAAAATCAATGCTTTACGAATGTTTCCTGACTGCATCATTCCATAGACAACCGATAGTCCATATATGAAAGCAGAACAACCAAGGTTGATGTCGAAAGCTATGCAGGAGCTTGACAACCCTAAACGATGTTGCAAGGTAATAGAAGTGGCAGGCATTCGATAGTCAGGAGTTTGAGAAATAAAAACGAGTAAGTCTATTTCTTCTCGGTTTATTTCATTGTCCTTAAATAGTTTTTCTGCAGCTGCATAGCATAGGTCCGAGGAACATGTTTTATCGTCAGCAAAACGCCGCTTAAAGACACCAATCTTATCAACTACTGCCTTTACCTGATCTTCTGGAAAAAACTCTGTATATTTATAGTTGTCTATCACTTGTTTTGGCACGGCTCCAGCCATTGCTGTGATGCCAACACCCTTAAACGAAAGTATTGCCATTATTTTATAGCTAATTTGTACAGATCTTCAAATGTATCACAAGTTGTGATATCGGTGTTGTTAACTTCTTTCCCGAAATTTTCGTCAAAAAAAGCAATTGCTAGCATAACTGAGAGCGATGACCACTCATCTAATTCTCTGAATTTAGTCTTTTCATTCAAAGTTTCAGGATTCTCAATTTCCACTTCTTCAGCAAATTTTTCAATAAATTCTTTGATTTCCATTTTTGTTTCGATTTTAATTTTTTAAAAATGATTTAATTTCTTTTATTCTCTTTAAAAAATATTTGTCATAATTATGTTTTAGTAAATCCTCTGAAAGTCTTTCGTTTTCATCGAATCTTTCATTTTCAAATTTGATGGTTTCAGATGGGGAAAATCTGAAGCCTACTATTTTACATGGATTGCCAAATGCAATAGCATATGGTGGAATACTCTTTCGAACAGCAGAATTACCACCAATTCTTGCACCACGTCCAATTGTTACTCCATCTCCAATATAACAATGAGATGCAACCCAACTATATTCCTCTAAAGTTATAGGTGCAGCCTCGGAAGCAAAATCTGTTTTAAAAATATTATGACCTCCACAATAAGCAGCACTATATTGAGAAAAAACCGAATATTTTTTCATTTTGAATAATCGTGAATTTGAAATAATGGTGTGATCTGCAAGTGTAGTCCAATCTTCCATCTCAAGATAAGATGGAATCAAAATCCGCGCACTTGAATAAACTCTGCAATTCTTTCCAATCTTAGCACCCAAAAAGCGTAATATGACAATTTCCCACTTGCTCATTAACGCACGTGGAAATGGACGAATTGTAAGATTCCATAATATCATCCAAAGAACACGCTGAAACATGATTCGTTTGGAGTACCTTTGAATTTTATACTCTGACTCTGTTCCCATGATTAATTATTAAATATTATACTTTAGTTTTCTATTTTTTATTTCATCAATTGTTATCCCTTTTATCTCTTTTCTATGTCTTTCCAAATCTACCAAAGAATTAAATCTTTCCTTGATTTTTTTGGCTGGAACACCACCATATATACAATAAGGTTCAGTATCTTTAGTTACCACAGCACCTGCTGCAATAATGCATCCATCAGCAATATTGACACCACACATAATGATAGAGTGGGCTCCCAACCAACAATCGTGCCCAATAGTTGTTCTTTTCATTTCTGCTCTTCCCGTGTATCCAACAGGAAGACCGACAATATCATATCGATGGTCACCTCCTATAATAGATACGTTGTTTGCAAGAATTGTGAATGATTTTATAGTTACATGTGGATATATTAAAGCACCTGGTCCAATGTATACATTATTTTCTGCTACTAAATCTGAACTTATTTTAGAAGGACCTCCAAAATAGACTGTTTTATGAACATTCCTTAAATGGTATCTATTCCGAAAATACCATGCTTTGACTGTTCTACCTATTTTTCTTATGATAGTGTTCATTAAAAATATGTTTGAAGATTATTTAAATAATTTTCTGCCACTTTTGAATCGCTAAATAATCTTGCTGTTTCTTTTGCTTTTAAGGATATTTCTTGCAATTGTTCCTTACTCATCTTTCTCAATTTCTGTATAATATGAGAAAGTTCATCTACGTTTCCCGCCTCACACAAGAATCCGTTTATTCCATCCTTTATAATACCATCTATGCCCTCTCCTTTTGATGCAATAGGAATCAGACCTAATGCCATAGCTTCTAAGTACACGAGTCCAAATATTTCTCTCTTAGAAATCATCACAAACACCTGTGCTTTCTCAAGGTACTCTATCACCCTCTCTCGGTTTATGCGTCCTGTCAAATAAATACATGATTGAGCATTGTTTTTATTTGCTTCATCTATAATGCTGTTTTTTTCATCACCATCTCCAATGTAAGTGATAGAAAAATTCTTATCAGGATAGTTGTTTAATAATGCTTGTAAATTTGCTTTTGGATACTTACGGGCAATTAAAGAACCGACAAAAATGAAATTAGTTATACCACACTCAAAATTAGGGCTATATGTTTCTCCTGCTTTAAGAAAACTTCTTGAAACACCCGAACAAGCTATAAAAGAATGGTGAGGTTTTCCGTATTTATTTTCATAATCTTTACGTGAAGCTTGGTTACGAAACCCTACAAAGTCTATCTTTTCCAGCATCGCTTTGAGATTCTTTCCATATTTTTTTTCAAGATGAAAAATATTATCATGAAATACAAGGCATATAGGTTTATGAAAAATATCTTTCAGTGCTATTAGTATCTCTAATTGTGGATTGTCCCAATGTCCGATAAATATGTCTGGAATATAGGTTTGTTGACATTCCTTTTTTATTTCTTCAACAGCATATTGGAGTTCTCTTTTGGAATAGAGAGAATGAGGCTTAAATTTAGAAAGGCAAAGTTGGTGGATTTCTACGCCATCGGCTGAGTAATTTTTATTTTTAGGGTATTCTGTCGGAACAAGCATACCTAAACGAGAATTAAGCTTATGTTGAAAATGTTTTCCAAACCAATAAAAAAGTTTAGGATAACGAGGATGTAAATTAAATACATGTACTTCATGACCCTGTCTTATCCATTCTCTTGTGAAATAATGAACAACAGGTGTAGCACCCGAACCTTTAGTCGTTGTAGCGTAGATAGGCGTTAGGACTAGGATTCTCATGATAAAAAATATATATTGTTAAAAAAAGAATAATTATAAAAAAACAATATGGTAAGAAATTTATTTCTCATATTTTGGATATTTAAAGATTGTAATTCCTTGTCTTGCTAATTGAGATAGTTTTTCTATCAAATAATTAGCATCAAAGGTATGAATCCAAATGTTTGATAATCGATAGCGATAATATTTATCCTTTGCAAAATTATCATCAATAAATTTTGTATCTTTTCTTCGAATGTATGGCACAATCGACTTTGTTAACATTGTATGATAAACTTTATTTCCTTTATTATCTATATATGTAAAAGTGACATCCTTTGTAAACTTATTCTTAAACATCTTGATTTCCGTTCTCAATAGACTCTCACAAACATGTCCCATTGTTCCAATAAAATACTTGGGTAATCCAAGGTTTACAGTCCATCCTCCCAACAATGCTATTTTATAAAAAGGTGACTTTTCATCAAAACAAGTTAATGAGTATTGGTGTTCACCAACAATAAAGTCTGCTTTGGGACCTAATGCACAAACTGAATGCAATTTATTAAGGCTTCTTTTAACCCCTGGTCGTTTACGAAATGTTTCAGCCAATAATCCTGCCTCCGTTTTATCTGTTCGCACGTCGAACACAATATCTGGATTATTTTTATCATATGGATATGCTGGCATGCAAAGCGTTCCTGTTGGTCCCAAATAGTCTATTAGTGCATCAATGAGCTCATCAACAGTCCCCCGATAATTATAAAAATTGTTCATCGCACAATGAACAATAATAACTGCTCCAGGCTTAATTCCCATAGAGGATAATTGTTCTATTATATCCTTTGCGGTAAATTTTTTATGATATATTAGTTTTTCTAAAGACTGTCGTTTTTTTCTAAGAAAAAGAGAAAGATTATTTATTCTAAATGTCCTCTTTACTACGGGGACTATTTTGAGTTGAAGTTTACCGAACATCTTTTAAAAAATTTAAAGAAAAGAGACAATAACAGATACAACTTAAAGCATGTGGAATACATAAAGAAAGGACTGCTCCCAATACACCTAATTCAGGAATTATAATATAAGATGTTATAAAAGTTAATATAGCTCCACCTATATAAATTGCAAAATATGTTCTATCTTTTCGCATTGAAATGAGAAATTGAGTAAAAACCACTCCTATAGCAAAGACAACAAGATACATTCCCAAAATAGGCAAATAATGTGCCAGCTCAGAATACTCATGTGAAAAAAATAAACTTGTCACAAATCTTGGGAAAAATATAATTGGTATCGCAAATGGTAACGTACTTGCTATCATAACTAACAAGTAATTATTAACAAATTTTCTTCTTTTTTCAATAGAACAATCATTTTTCCCGACTTCTGCCATCATAGGATTCCCAACTCTGCCTACTTGATTCAAGATAAATTTACCAATTAAATAAATTTGCAATCCTGCAGCATAAATACCAACAGAAGTTGAGTCTGTATACTTATTTAGTATTAATCTAATTAAAGGTCCAAATGCAATTCCAAAAAAACAACTTAAAGCTATAATGAAATTATCTTTATAAAGATTTTTTATGTTTTGTATATTAATTGTTTGTTTCCAATTACTATCAAGAATACTCTTAACTTCAATTATCTGCCCAACTAATATAAGAATCCATGACAAAAAAAGAACTATGCTTAATACGCCTAAATTCAAACTACCTGTAGAAAGAATTGTAATCCAAATGAAAAACAAATAAAATGATTTTTGTAATATATTGTAGATAGAATGCCAACTCATCATTCTCAAAGTTTCATAAACTGGCTGAAAATCTAGTGATACTAAGCAAGGACTAATAATGAGTAATATTGTTGTTATATTAATAGTGATATCTAATGGATTATTTAGAATAAGTATAATGATAAAATATAAAAAAAGATTTAATAGTCCTAAAACAAATGTGTTAGTTATAAGTGAGGTTCTTATTTCTGGTTTTTGCACTAAATCCCTCAACATTGTTTTATTTCTACCATATCTCACAACCATAGCTCCTACTTCACCCAAAGCTATATAATAAGAGTATAACCCATAAACACTTGCACCAAGAACATTAGCAATCTTAACTTGAGTTAATAACAAAAGAAATCCTCCAATAGCATTAAGTATCATAAGACCAAACACATTATACAATGCTGTTTGGTGTTCTCTTAATAAAGCTATTTTAGCTGATAAATTTTTCGGTGTTATTTTCTCCACCAATAAAAGCGTTAACGACACAAATTGAATAACGCCTTGATCTATTGCATATAAAATTTTATTTTTATTTTTTATTATAGATTTCATCCATTAATTACTTTTAAAAAGAAAGGGAACTTCTTTTATTATGCAAAATGGTCAAAGGTTGAAAATTATCTAAGGAGTAGCTTGCAATAAATGCTGCTACCCATAGCATAGGAAAGGATGATAAGTAATATGCAGAGAACTGACTCATTATAAATCCGTCTAAAAACACAATGAGCCATAAGCAATTACTAGAATCAAGTCGGATTAAACAAAATCCTTTATAAAAAATCCACACAATAAAAACAAGAACAAAAAAACAACCTATTACACCTGTATCTACTAAAAAATCCATAAAGATATTATGGCTATAAATACCTACTTCATTCAAAACGGCACCTATTCCATGTCCTATAATGGGACTTTCAAAAAAAGCATCAATGGCTTTTTTCATTATTACGCTTCTTTCAATAACACTCTCTTCTTGGGCTAAATCAAAAAATCTTTCAAATCCGCTTGATTCTAAATTGGAAGACAGAACAAAATTAAAACCATAATAAAAACCAATTCCTATTAACACTATTATAACTATAGTCTTAATTGAAAAAAAAGGATGACGATAGATGCTTTTTAAAAGAAATAGGAAAAAAAGGAATTGAATAACAAAAACAACTAAACCTCCTCGACCACCCGTCATAAGAATTATAACGAAGTTTAGAAGGATTAATAAAGACATAACATATTTCCAAACACTAAAACGGAAAAAAATATGCCAATGTATTTTATTTTTGTTTATCAAATAATACCCTGCAAAAGCTGACGCATATGCCGCCATATATGAAGTTGCCTGATAATTAAGATTTGCTTCTTCATCTCCTGATAATCCCAAAGCAGCTTCTTTAGGATTAAATGTAACGTCAAAGGCAATGAATGTGAATATTAAAGCTAAATAAGGGGTAAGAATTTTAATATTTTCTTGAATTTTACTCTTTTCCGAAACAATAACTGCTGTAAGGACTACAGGAATAGACTGTCCTAGTAATACTAAAAAATAACTATTATACCACTTCGATAACTCAGCATAATAAGAACTGGAATAATAGTAGAGTAAAACAAAAATTAAACAACCAATAAAGACTTTTATGAGCCTTATCTTTTGTTTAATAAGAAAAAAGAAATAATATAGGATAAAAAAAGCACTAACAAAAGCAAAATAAAATGAAAACTCTTTATAAGTGATGAGTCCATGACTAAAAAACAGTATGGCGTTTACTATAAACCCTACATACATCTGTATCAAAGAGACATACTGCATATAGAAAAATAAATTATTAAAACGGGAATGTAAAAAAAATACTTAAATGATTACGATATGTGTGCAACAATTTGGTTTTTGATACTTACAATAGGACGCCAACAGACTTCCTCAGGATAGCGACTAAAAAAACGCATGATGCGGGCTTGATTATTGAAGAATGTAAAGAGATTCTTTTTTCCATGATTTCTCTGTTGCTGAGGATCATACTTTCCGAAATTACCAGAGATGAATACTTCCTGAAGGAAGAAACGCCCCTCATCTTCGTTGGGCTCTACAAGAAGTTTTTCTCGCTCCTGTCCTAAAAGATTGGCCAAAATCCAACTGAGTGCAGTTAAAAACTTAGTCATGTTGAATTGCTCAATGACTTTTAGCAATTCTGCCTTTTCTTGTTCCGTATGGTGTTCGGAATCGTATGCGTTGAGTATGTAGAAATAGTCGATGATATGACGAACTCCTATGCCACCGTTGAAAAAATGACGAAAAATGTGGTTCAAAGAATAAATCACATTGAACGAGGTGGTAGGAGTCGGTATTTTATATTCTGTGTTAGGGATAGGTGTGTAATTGTTAATTTGCGCATCCTGCTGGGATTCAAACCAACGCTGCATGTTCGGATTTTTGAATATATTAAACATATAAGATGGCGTGAAATGAACCTCAATAACATCATTTTTGTTGAGTTTGAAACCAATGTGATGATACTCTGGTCTTTCTGAATTAGGTATTTTTCTAACATACTTGATGATGTCCTTGCGTTTTCCTTTGAGCCAGACATCAACGTCACCCGAATGGCGACGGAGGGGTTTGGGATAGAGGAGGGCTACGCCTTGACCTTTCAAGATGCAATTAGGGAAACCATCCTTGCGGAAGCGGTTGCTCACACTGGCAGTCAACTTGTTCATGTGCTCGTTGCGCTGCTCAATGGTATCGACCCACTTATACATGTCGATATAGAGGTCGTTGTAGGGTCTTTGCTCCTCGGGCAATGTCTCCACAGCAGTGAAGAGGATGCCTAAAACACTCTGTTTCACAGCCATCTGCGCCACATCCTTCCATTCCGCATCGTTCAGGGCAACAGTCATCTTTTCCTGCGTACCCAAAGCGATACGAAGCAACTCAAAAAAGGCATTTTCAATCTTATTTAACGTCATCTATAAAAAGTGAGGAGTGAGTAATGAGCAGTGAGGAGTGAGCAGTGAGGAGTGAGCAGTGAAAAAATGAGAGAGAAGAAAAGAGAAAGGAACAGACAAGAGAAACATTTTAGGTGGGTTCTATAAATTATGTCGAGTTGATTTTTGAACCTTTAGCTCGGCAAAGCCAATTGATTTGATTGGATTTTTGTCAGTTTTTGAGGGCGCATAGCGAGCTATGTAACCGAGAACCTTTAGCTCGGCGTAGCCAAAAGTGGCGAAAAGACTTCAA
>Ga0247611_10008425_pt1 | contig 12709 bp, 9 predicted proteins | sample 177DNAGHGhighgp2_FD_192422 | JGI IMG/M metagenome (GOLD analysis project Ga0247611, IMG submission 192422) | Sheep rumen microbial communities from Palmerston North, Manawatu-Wanganui, New Zealand - 1770 DNA GHGhigh gp2 | ecosystem: Host-associated > Mammals > Digestive system > Stomach > Rumen ... | reverse complement strand
TTGCCTTGAAGTGGCAACCTCCAATCAAACGAAGTGGAGATGGGGTATTAGGCTACCCACTACTTGAAAAAAGTGGCATCGGCAAGCCGATTTTACACGCTTGATATTACCCTCTGGTATCGGCTCCGATATTCATGGCCTGCCATGTGTGAGAATAGTTTAATGCCAGATTCTGTGACCTCTGCTTGCAGATTTATGTGGTCAATCCACCGTTCGATGCTAATCGTAACGGGTAATGAGCTTCCCGATGCTTGTTTTATGTGGCAAGCATCGGGCAAGTCCTCTACTTCATAGCTACATTGCCTTCATCCACTCCTTGTCCCGCAGATAGACATATAGATAGGAATGCGCCTTCATGCCCGACACTTCATCCCGAAGTTCGGCGATGACCTGCGGAAGGTCATTGAACGTTTTTGTCAACGGACAAAGAAAATGGGAAGGAAATTGATGGTGAAGAATAAAGATTATGTTTTATGGCCGTGCCGGCAGAGTTTGAGGACTGCGAGCCTTGCTATGACGATGGGCTGATGCAGACGAATGGAATGGGGTGGCAGGATAAAAGAGGAGTGACGTAAACGTGCTCTTGGGGGGTGGTTAGTACAAAGCCTCTAAATGCCAATTTCATTTTCAAATGCCATTTTTTGCTCATGCTTACACTTTTGCTTATAAACAAATGATATTTATAGCATTATCACGTGTGTAGGGTACGATTATGCTTACACTACCCTACACTATTTGGCCTGTTTTTGAGGCTTTCGATGTAAAAGTTTGCCAGGAGGGGTGTTGGAGGGGCATGTTTTTGCAGCGGGTTCAGATGGCTTATGCGGCGAAGCGAAGTTGGCAACGTGACTGGTTTCGCACGGAACAGCGGCTGGACGGCGGAAAAGTAAAACAAGTTGTTTTACCTCAAATTAGTTGACTAAACCACCTCTCACACCCAACTGACCAGAAGTAAAACAACTTGTTTTACTTTTCGACGACGTAGTGTAAGGTAGTGTAAGCATAAAAGTACCTTACACACCACTTAACCATTTGAAATTATTTAGCTTACAGCGAAAAGTGTAAGGAGAAGCAAAAATCAATATAAATTTCGGGAGGCGAAAAAGAAGGAAGGCGAAGATGGAACAATTCACAATTCATAATTCACAATTCATAATGCACAATTCATAATGCACAATTCATAATGCACAATTCATAATGCACAATTCATAATGCACAATTCATAATTCATAATTCACAATTGACCTCTCCTTATCTCCGGATTCTCTGCGCTTCAGCGCCTCTGCGTTGAAGGAAGAATTATACATTATACATTGTCCATTATACATTGTCCATTATACATTGTCCATTATACATTATACATTGTCAATTGTCCATTATACATTGTCAATTATACATTATACATTGTCAATTATACATTATACATTGTCAATTGTCCATTATACATTATACATTAAAAAGCAACGAGGCGGCCAAATGGTCGCCTCGTCGCTTTTTACAACAGATGTGGGGTTACTTCTTGTTCAGGGCCAGGTCGATAGCCACGGCGATGGCGACGGTGGCGCCGACCATCGGGTTGTTACCGATGCCGAGGAAGCCCATCATCTCGACGTGAGCAGGCACGGAGCTGGAACCGGCGAACTGAGCGTCGGAGTGCATGCGGCCCAGGGTGTCGGTCATGCCATAGCTGGCGGGACCGGCTGCCATGTTATCGGGATGCAGGGTGCGGCCTGTGCCACCACCGGAAGCTACGCTGAAGTAGGGCTTGCCAGCGAGCACGCGCTCCTTCTTGTACGTTCCTGCCACGGGGTGCTGGAAGCGGGTGGGGTTGGTGGAGTTACCCGTGATGGAGACATCGACGTTCTCGTGCCACAGGATAGCTACGCCTTCGCGGACGTCGTCGGCGCCGTAGCACTTTACCTTCAGACGGCTGGGGTTGTTGCCATAAGGCACTTCCTTCACGATCTTAAGCTCGGAGGTGTAGTAGTCGAACTGTGTCTGCACATAGGTGAAGCCGTTGATGCGGCTGATGATCTGTGCAGCGTCCTTGCCGAGTCCGTTGAGGATGACGCGGAGGGGTTTCTGACGAACCTTGTTGGCCATCTCGGCGATCTTGATGGCACCTTCGGCGGCAGCGAAGCTCTCGTGGCCGGCCAGGAAGGCGAAGCACTCGGTCTCCTCGCGCAGCAGACGGGCGGCGAGGTTACCGTGGCCAAGACCCACCTTACGGTCGTCGGCGACGGAGCCGGGGATGCAGAAGCTCTGCAGGCCGATGCCGATAGCCTCGGCGGCGTCGGCTGCTGTCTTCACGCCCTTCTTGATGGCGATGGCAGCGCCGCAGACGTATGCCCACTTAGCGTTCTCGAAGCAGATGCGCTGTGTCTCCTCACACATCAGGTAGGGATCCACGCCTGCCTTGTCACAAATCTCGTTGGCCTCTTCAATACTGTTGATGCCATTCTCTTTCAGAGCTGCAAGCACCTGTGCCATGCGACGCTCCTGACTTTCAAACTGTACTTTACGTATCATAGTTTAATTCACAATTTTACGATTTCACAATTTTACGATTTCTCTCTGTCAATTTGTCCAATTGTCTAATTGTCCAATTAAACTATTCCTTACGTGGGTCAATAGCTTTCACTGCGCCCTGCTCCTCGGTCGTGCGACCGTAGGAACCGGTGAACTTCTTGATCGCTTCGTTGGCATCCATACCGTTCTTGATGGCTTCCATCATCTTGCCGAGGTGAACGTATTCGTAGCCGCAAACCTCGTTGTTCTCATCGAGATACTGCTTGGTGATGTAACCCTCGGTGAGCTCGAGGTAACGTGTGCCCTTAGCCACGGTGCCGTAGAGGGTACCGGTCTGAGAACGTAGGCCCTTGCCGAGGTCTTCCAGGCCGGCGCCGATGGCGAGACCGCCCTCTGAGAAAGCGCTCTGGGTGCGGCCATAGACAATCTGCAGGAAGAGTTCGCGCATAGCGGTGTTGATAGCGTCGCAGACGAGGTCGGTGTTGAGGGCCTCGAGAATGGTCTTGCCAGGCAGAATCTCGCTGGCCATAGCTGCGGAGTGGGTCATACCCGTGCAACCGATGGTCTCGACGAGGGCTTCCTGGATGATGCCGTCCTTGACGTTCAGGCTCAGCTTGCAGGCGCCCTGCTGCGGAGCACACCAACCGATGCCATGTGTGTAACCGGAAATGTCCTTAATCTCTTTTGCCTGAATCCACTTGCCCTCTTCGGGAATGGGTGCAGGTCCATGGTAAGCGCCCTTGCAGACGCTGCACATGTTTTTGACTTCTGTTGAATAAATCATAAAGGTTATTGATTAAAAAGGTGTGTGAATATATTCATTAGGTCACAAAATTACCGCGATATTCCGAATATACCAAAGCCTTCTTTCAACATTTAAGAACAATTAACAGAAAGACGTGCTGCTCGTCAGTGCTCAGTCATTCAATGTGGGGTCGGCCTATCGGCCTCAAAATTATAAAAAAATTGAATAAGAAAATTATCAAAGGCTTCGCATAGCTTCTGTTCTTATAATTTTTTGAATTAATTTTCTGGTAATTTTGAGCGTAGCGACCATCCATGGGCACATGACTGAGCTATTACCGCTGCTCGTCAGTGCTCAGTCATATCAAGGAGTGCCCTGTCGGGGGCTTTTAAGAAAAAAAGACGATAAAAGGTACGCGTATGTGCGAGAAATGTTGTACCTTTGTGGCGGAATTAACACAACGACAATATGATGAAAAAGATTAGTCAAGAAGAGCTGGATGCAAGGGTGGCTCGTGCCGTGGACAACTTCATGGCAGGCTACGGATGCGCACAGAGTGTTGTGGCAGCTTTCGCTGATTTGTATGACCTCGATGAGACAATGGCCAAGCGTATCGCTGCCGGCTTCGGTGGCGGCGTAGGACGGATGCGCATGATGTGTGGTGCTGTATCTGCCATCGTCATGCTTGTGGGCTTGGACTGCGGTCAGACCGAAGGCAACGACCGCGAAGGCAAGTCCGCATGCTACAAAGTGGTGCAGGAACTGCTGGCGAAGTCCAAAGCACAGAACGGCAGCCTCATCTGTGCCGAGATACTCGGCATCCAAGGTCACGAGAAAGCGCTCTGTTCCTACGAAGCCTCGCCACGCACAGCGGAATACTACAAGACGCGTCCCTGTGCCGCCAAGGTCGAGAGCGCCGCCCGCATCTTTGCGGACTACCTTGGAGATAAATACCGTTCATAACAACGAGTCTTTTTTCATACAACGAATTATACGAATTAAACGAATTCTGGCTGCGCATGGTATGTTTACCAATGAACCATATAAATTCGTATAATTCGTTGTCGAAAAATGGCCTTTAATGTGTCTCGACAATCTTTGTTGCCGCTTGCTCGGCGTTGCGGCGGTCGGTCTGCGTGATGACGCGGGCAGCGAGTTGGAGGTAGGCCTGACCCGTAGGGGTGGAGGGATCGAGGACGGCAGGCGTACCGGCATCGCCACTCTCACAGATGCTCTGCACGAGAGGTATCTGTGCAAGGAGCGGATAGCCTGTCTCTTCGGCTAACTGCTTGACACCCTCGCGACCGAAGATATAGTAGCGGTTGTCGGGCAGCTCGGCAGGCGTGAACCAACTCATGTTCTCCACGAGGCCGAGGATGGGCACGTTGACCTTCTCATTCGTGTACATATTCAGTCCCTTGCGGGCATCGGCCAAGGCCACCTGTTGGGGCGTCGAGACGATGATGGCCCCTGTGATGGGGAGCGTCTGCACGAGGGTCAGATGGATGTCAGAGGTGCCAGGAGGCGTATCGAGGATGAAGTAGTCGAGGTCACCCCAGAGCGCTTCACCGATGAGCTGCTTCAAAGCGTTCGAGGCCATACCGCCGCGCCACAATGTCGGCGTGTCAGGATCGACGAAGAAACCGATGCTGAGCATCTTCACACCGTATTTCTCTATCGGCACGATCATTGCCTTACCATCTACTTCCTCGCTATAAATCTGTTGGCCTTCAACCTGGAACATCTTAGGCATCGAAGGACCGAAGATGTCGCAGTCCAGCAGGCCTACGCGATGGCCGAGACGGGCCAGACCGATGGCGAGGTTGGCTGCCACGGTGCTCTTGCCTACCCCACCCTTGCCGGAGGACACGGCGATGATGTTGGATTCCCGTGGCCCACCGACGGAGGGTGTTGATTGGGTTTCAGTCTCTCCTCCCTTGGGGAGGGGCTGGGGGTGGGCCACTTTTATCTCCACCTCCACGTCTTTGCTGACGTAGGCATGGATGGCGGCTTCGGAGGCCTTGACCAGGGATTTGAGGAAGGGGTTCGTGGGTTTGTCGAAGAGGAGGGAGAAGGAGACGTGGAGGCCCGCGATGCGCAGGTCGTCCTCCACCATACCCATCTCCACGATATTCTTGCCCGTGCCGGGATAGCGCACGGTCTTCAGGGCATCGATGATGAGTTGAGGATAGAGAGTGAGCATATTGAGGAATGAAGAATTAAGAATGAAGAATGAAGAATATAAGAATGAAAAGTGAAAGAGTGAAAAGTGAAAAATAAAAGAATGAGGATTGAGGAATGAGGATTGAGGAATGAGGATTGAGGAATGCAAAAGTAAAGATTATCCAGAGATTCGCCAAAAAAGTGAAGACGATTTATAGATAGTTAACAGAAAACGTGGAGACATCGTTTGTGTTAAATTTCATTTTTCCTTCACCTACACCAAGAACATTTCGTAACTTTGTGCGCAAAACAAACCACATGATATGCTCAAACGCTTAGGACAGGAGATCATCGACCTGCTGCTGCCGAGGGAGTGTCCCGGCTGCGGGCAACGGCTGACGATAGACGAGCGGATCGTATGTGCCGAATGTATGATGCGCCTGCCGTGGGAGACGAAGCTCGACTGGACCCATAACCCTCGGATGGTGATGAGCGAAGAACATCCGTGTCTGCAACGCATTGGGGCTCTCATGCGTTATCATCGCGGCAACACGGCCTCGCAGATCATCCACCAGCTGAAATTCCACCACCGTCCCGACCTGGGGCCGTGGATGGGACGTCTGGCCGTGAAGCAGCTGCAGGCATCAGGATTGTTCGACGGCGTGGAGGTGTTGGTGCCGATTCCCCTCTCGCGTTCCCATTTATATAGCAGGGGCTTCAACCAATCGGAATGGATTGCACGGGGCATAGCGGAAGCGTTAGGCATCGAGATGAGGACGGACGTGCTCAAGCGACGCAAAGGCCATGAGTCGCAGACGCATTTCACCTACGAGGAACGATTGAAGAATGCCGACAACGCCTTCGAGCGTACAGCACAGGCTCAGACGCTGGCAGGCCGCCACGTGATGCTCGTCGATGATGTCATCACGACGGGCGCCACGATGCTCAATGCCATCCAGGCTTTGGAGAAGATTGACGGCATCCGTTTGTCATCGTTTGCATGGGCATGGCTGCCTCATCCGCCGCAAATGGCCGTGTGAGAACCTTAAAAAAGCATAAAAACAAGGCTTTTTCACCTCAAAAACAAAAACTTTCTACTCTCAACTTTCTACTCTCAACTTTTATCCGTACCTTTGCGCGGTTTTTAGATAAACTGCCGTAATTCCGCATATTATCAGACGCAAGAAGAAGATAAATTGTAAAATTGTAAATCGTAAAAATTGTCAAATTTCAAGATGAACGTAATCACCAAGACAGTCCAGTTGCCCGATGGCCGCGAGATTTCCATCGAGACTGGCAAGCTTGCCAAGCAAGCTGACGGAGCCGTGATGCTCCGCATGGGGAACACGATGCTTCTGGCCACCGTATGTGCCGCCCAGGATGCCGTCCCCGGAACTGATTTCATGCCCCTTCAAGTAGAGTATCGCGAGAAATATTCGGCTGCCGGACGTTTCCCCGGTGGCTTCACGAAGCGCGAAGGCAAGGCTAATGACGACGAAATCCTCACCTGTCGCCTCGTTGACCGTGCGCTCCGTCCCCTCTTCCCCAGCAACTACCACGCTGAGGTGTATGTAAATGTCAATCTGTATTCTGCCGACGGCGTGGACATGCCCGACGCTCTGGCCGGCTTCGCCGCTTCAGCAGCCCTCAGCTGCTCCGACATCCCCTTCGAGGGTCCTATCTCCGAAGTGCGCGTCATCCGTCTGAACGGTGAATACATCGTGGATCCTACCTTCGAGCAGATGAAGGAAGCCGACATGGACATCATGGTCGGTGCCACCGAAGAGAACATCATGATGGTGGAAGGCGAGATGAAGGAAGTCAGCGAGCAGGATCTGCTCCAGGCCCTCAAGGTCGCCCACGAAGCTATCAAGCCCATGTGCCGCCTGCAGAAGGAGCTCAGCAAGGAGCTCGGCAAGGATGTCAAGCGCGAGTACTGCCACGAGGTTAACGATGAAGAGCTGCGCGAGCAGGTCAATAAGGAGTGCTACCAGCCTGCCTACGACATCACCAAGCAGGCCCTCGAGAAGCACGCCCGTGCCGAAGCCTTCGAGAAGATTCGCGAGGACTTCAAGGTGCGCTACGCCGAGGCTCATCCTGATATGGAAGCTGCCGAGCTCGAGGAGAAGAACGCCCTCGTGGACCGCTACTACCACGATGTGGAGCGCGACGCCATGCGCCGTTGCATCCTCGACGAAGGCATCCGTCTCGACGGCCGCGGCACCACCGACATTCGCCCCATCTGGTGCGAGGTCAGCCCCCTGCCCGGTCCTCACGGAAGCTCCATCTTCACCCGTGGCGAGACTCAGTCTCTCTCGACCGTCACCCTCGGCACGAAGCTCGACGAGAAGCTCGTGGACGACGTCCTCGACCGCTCCTACCAGCGCTTCCTGCTCCACTACAACTTCCCGCCCTTCTCCACTGGCGAGGCAAAGGCACAGCGCGGCGTAGGCCGTCGCGAGATCGGTCACGGTCACCTCGCATGGCGCGCCCTGAAGGGTCAGATACCTGCTGACTACCCCTACACCGTACGTGTAGTAAGTGATATCCTTGAGTCAAACGGTTCCAGCTCTATGGCTACCGTCTGCGCCGGTACCCTCGCACTTATGGACGCTGGTGTGCCCATCAAGAAGCCCGTCAGCGGTATCGCAATGGGTCTCATCAAGAACCCCGGTGAAGAGAAGTATGCTGTGCTCTCCGACATCCTCGGCGACGAGGATCACCTCGGTGACATGGACTTCAAGACCACAGGTACAAAGGACGGCCTCACCGCCACACAGATGGATATCAAGTGCGACGGCCTCAGCTACGAGATTCTCGAGAAGGCCCTCATGCAGGCCAAGCAGGCCCGCGAGCACATCCTCGGCAAGATTCTCGAGTGCATGCCCGAGCCACGTCCCGAGCTCAAGCCCCACGTACCCCGCATCGAGCAGCTCATCATCCCGAAGGAGTTCATCGGTGCCGTCATCGGCCCTGGCGGAAAGATTATCCAAGGCATGCAGGAGGACACCGGTGCCACCATCACCATCGACGAAGAGGATGGCGTGGGCAAGGTGCAGGTCAGCGGCCCCAATGCCGAGAGCATCAACGCCGCATTGGCCAAGATTCGTGCTATCGTTGCCGTGCCCGAAGTGGGCGAGGTTTACGAAGGCACCATCCGCTCCATCATGCCTTACGGCTGCTTCGTAGAGTTCATGCCGGGCAAGGACGGTCTGCTCCACATCTCCGAGATCGACTGGAAGCGCCTCGAGACCGTCGAGGAAGCCGGTCTTAAGGAAGGCGACAAGCTGACCGTTAAGCTCCTGGACATCGACCCCAAGACAGGTAAGTTCAAGCTCTCGCACCGCGTGCTCATCCCGAAGCCCGAAGGTTATGTCGAGCGTCCGCCCCGCCAGCGTCCCGAACGCGGTGAGCGTGGCGAGCGTCGCGAACGTCCCGAACGCGGAGAACGCGGAGAACGTGGCGAGCACCGTCCACGCCGCGAGGAATAATGCTTAAGCCCTTTCATACTCCCAACGTTATCGAAGCAGGCTGCGACGAAGCAGGACGAGGCTGTCTGGCCGGTCCTGTCTTCGCCGCAGCCGTCGTTTTGCCACCTGACTTCCACAACGACCTGCTCAACGACTCGAAACAGTTGACCGAACGGCAGCGCTATGCCCTGCGCGAGGTCATCGAACGGGAAGCGGCGGCTTGGGCCGTGGCCGAGTGTTCACCCGAAGAGATCGACAAGCTGAACATCCTGCGCTGCTCCATACTCGCCATGCAAAGGGCGGTGGAGAAGCTCAGCGTGAAGCCCGAGCACCTGATCATCGACGGCAACCGATGGTACGCCTACCCGATCCCCGCCGACACCATCGTGAAAGGCGACGCCACCTTCATGAGCATCGCAGCCGCCAGCATCCTGGCCAAGACCTACCGCGACGACCGCATGAGGGCATTGGCCAAGGAATATCCTCAGTACGGCTGGGACAAGAATATGGGCTACCCGTCGAAGGCCCATCGCGATGCCATCCGGCAGTACGGCGCCACGCCCCACCACCGCATGACCTTCCGGCTGCTGCCCGAGGAGCAACTGACCTTTGATTTCTGATATATATATTAAATAGGTACGCGCACATGAGACATCTGCGTTATTTCTTTCTTTTATGTAGCCTGCTGACCGCCTCTTTTGCGGCAATGGCAGAAGACTACATCACCTACCTCAATTCAACCCGCGGCTTCCTTGAAGTGAAGCGCCTGCCGAGTTTAGTGGCCAATCCCAGCTACTGCTATATCATGACGGCAGCTGAGGATCCGACGCTCATCGTCGGTGTGGGCAAATATGAAGGCAAGCCCGAGTGGGCTGGCGAGGGGACGAAAGCGCTGCGCTACAAAGCAGTAGAGAGCGACCCCGTGCTCGACCTCTCGAACTTCTTCACCATCGAGAAGAGCGACACGTACGTCGGCTTCCGCAATCTCGTCTATTGCGCCGACCTGTTCCAGACGCACGAGAATGCCGGCTTCATGTATGTCAACACGTTCACGGACAAGAGCCTGGACGAGTGGAGCCGCCTGACGCCGACCTTTCAGGACAGCTACTGGTTGTTTGAGAGCGGCAAGTACCCGGTAGCGAGTGACGACTGGGCGTGCGGCTACCTCGGACCATGGAACAAGACCGTAGCTGCCGGCGAACCGATAGCGCTCAACCGCCGCAACACGGAGGGCGACGAGGCTGGTCATTTCCGCCTGTTCCGCATAGAGAAAGCCAAGCTGATGTCATTATACACCGCCGTTCTGCGCACACAGCTGGCGACGGCTTCCACGACGAGTCCCGTCGATGCCACAGGCCTCATCACCAACCCTTCCTTCGAAACAGCCGACGAAACGGGCTGGACGCTGAAGTACATGGCAAGCGGTGCGACAGAAAGGACGACGGTTGTCAGGGCCGACGGCAACGAAGAGTTCAGAACGCGCGAATATGAGATGACCGGCAAAGACGGCGGCTATCTCATGAACGCCTACCAATGGTGGGCGCCGCAGGTCAGCGTCAGCCAAACGGTGACGAACATCCCCAGCGGGAAATATGAGCTGACGGCAGTGGTGGCGACGTGGGAGGACCGCGAGATGACATTTGCGGGCAACGAGACAGCCGTCACGACAAGAGGTGCAGGCGACAAGACGGGCATTCCCGTCAGCGTGGACGTCTATGTCAACACGGGCAAGCTGACCATCGAAGCCAGTGCTACCGCGGACTGGTGGAGCAACGGGCATCCCGAAAACGCGTCGCAGACGTTCTTCAAGCTGGACGATGTCAGACTGACATGCAAGGGATTATACCTCAGCGCCATGGCTAAAAAGCTGCCCAACAACGACACGACGCCCCTGCAACCCGACACTTGGTACTACTACGACGTGGACTATCCTTGCGAATACCAGCTCGTCGGGAATCTCGAGGGCATGGTTTACAGCGCCGATGCCCAGAAGATTGCCGATGAGGCAAACATCGCCGATGCCCAGGAACTGACCTCCCTGACCAAGGGACGCAACTATTTCAAGACCACGCAAAGCGATGTCACCCTGAGCCTCAGCCCTGCACGCGACATTCAGGAACTGGGAACCTTCACGTGCGTAGCATTAAACGTCGATGGACTGCCCAACCGCATCGCCACGGTGGACCTGAACCCCGATGGTCCGGGCAGCGACGGCACGAAAAAGATCAGCCGATACCTGGCATCAAAGGACTACGACTTCATCGGATGCAGCGAGGATTTCAACTACAACAATTCTCTGATGGAATCGCTCAACGACAGATATAGCAGCGGAACCATCCGCAATACGCTTTCGGTTGGCGATATCGACATCTGGCAACTGCTTCAAGGCAATCTGCACGTGGACACGGACGGTCTGAATCTGATCTGGAAAAACAGCAAGGTCGCGGTCTCCGGAGAGAGCTGGACGAAGTGGAACGACATGGAGCCGACGGATGGCAACCAATACATCAACAAAGGCTACCGCCACTACGACATGACGGTGGACGGCAACGTCTTCGACGTCTTCATCCTCCACATGGATGCGGGCGATGCCATCTGGTCCCGCGAGTCGCAATGGCGACAGCTGGCAGCGGCCGTCAACGAATCCGATGCCACACGTCCGAAGCTCATCATCGGCGACACCAACAGCCGTTGGACACGCGAAGACATCGCAGCCCATTTCATGAAGCTGCTGAACAGCAATCTCATCGCCGCAGACGTATGGGTGGAACTCTACCGCAACGGCGTCTATCCCACGACGAAGATGGACGACCTGACAGACCAGAGCAACCCCTCGGACTTCAGCAAATATGAGGTCGTGGATAAAATCATATACATCAATCCTACGGCTGCCAACACGCTCCAGTTCAGCCCGATGAGTTTCTGCATCGAACAGGACTACACCTACGGAACCATCGACGGCAACGACAACACGACGCCCTTAGGCGACCACAGGCCCGTCGTGGTGACCTTCAAGTACATCAAGTCGGGAGATTTCCTGCCGCACGATCCCGACGGGCTCAACGCCGCCAGCATCCGCGGCGAGACCGACACATGGTACACGCTCGACGGCCGCAAGCTCAACGGAAAGCCTACCGCCAAGGGCGTGTATGTCAAGAAGGGCAGGAAGGTGATGATTCAACCAAAGTAACCACACCATGACACAAGAAGCCAGCAATCATTCGACTGCTGGCTTCTTCTTTCTGCTGTCGGGATGACTAGATTCGAACTAGCGACCCCACGCCCCCCAGACGCGTACTCTAACCGGACTGAGCTACATCCCGAACAGGGTTGCAAACGTGAAAGAATGTATTCTTTTTCGTTTTGCGGGTGCAAAGGTAGGCGTTTTTTTTGATACGTGCAAACTTTTTGCTACTTTTGTACCGAAAATTCGAAAGAAAACTGTTTTTACAATGAAATATCGCATCATTAAACCCCGAAACATGACTGCCGAGATACGTATTCCGGCCAGTAAGAGCATCTCTGGAAGAGCGCTCATCTTGAACGCCATCACCGGCGCACCTCCGGGATTAGTAAGTAATATCTCTGATTGCGACGACACCACCGTGACGATGGAAGCACTCTTCCTGTTGGACATGGAACGCCGCGAAGGCGCAGCGTGCATGATGCCGCCTAAGGTCAACGTCAGGGCTGCCGGCACGGCCATGCGCTTCCTGACGGCGTTGTTCGCCATCACGCCCGGCACCCACACCCTCACCGGCACCGATCGCTTGTGCCACCGACCCATCGGCATCCTCGTCGA
>Ga0247611_10008424_pt1 | contig 12710 bp, 18 predicted proteins | sample 177DNAGHGhighgp2_FD_192422 | JGI IMG/M metagenome (GOLD analysis project Ga0247611, IMG submission 192422) | Sheep rumen microbial communities from Palmerston North, Manawatu-Wanganui, New Zealand - 1770 DNA GHGhigh gp2 | ecosystem: Host-associated > Mammals > Digestive system > Stomach > Rumen... | reverse complement strand
AAAAATATCCGTTTAGTATTGAACATCTACACTTAAACCATAGAGGTGTTAGTGCAACACGTAACGCTGCTCTTGATAAGGCAACTGCGGATTATGTAATGTTTTGTGATGCTGATGATATGTTTTGTCATATGTGTGGGTTATATATTATTTTTAATGAGATAGCAATAGGATTTGATACTTTGACTTCATGCTTTATTGAAGAATCTCGTCATCCAGAGACAAAACAGCCATTATATATTAATCATGATATAGACAGTACTTTTGTACATGGAAAAGTGCATCGAAGACAATATTTGCTTAATAATAATATCCGATTTAATCCAAAATTAACTATCCACGAGGATAGTTTTTTTAATATACTTGCACAAAATTTAACGAAAAATGCTAAGTACTGTCCGCATCCTTTTTATTTATGGAAATGGAGAGATTCAAGTGTATGTAGACATGACAAGGATTATATTTTAAAAACATATAATAATATGCTTGATTCAAATGATGCTTTAGTAGATGAGTTTGATAAAAGGGGATATAAAGATAAGGCAAGATTTTATTCTGGTTTTATGATTTTCGATGCCTATTACACGCTCAACAAGAAAGAGTGGATAGATAAGACGCATCAAACCTATCGTGATGCGGTAGAGAAAAGATTTGCAGAATACTATCGTAAGCATAAACCACAATGGGATGAAATAACAGAGCAAGAAAAGATGCTAATTTCTAATGGTGTAAGGACTCGTTTGGTGAATGAGGGAATGCCGATGGAAAGCGTTACCATTGATACATGGTTAGATCATATTTCAAAAATATAAATAATAAAAAATAAAAAAATAGATTGCGAGGTGATGTAGAACATGGCTTATTTGGACGAGCAAGGGGTTCAAACATTGGTCGAGTATATAAAAGCAGGAATTGATACAATGGATATTGTTACGGATGTAGCAGCAAATGCACCACTGTCTTCAAGTAAAACTCAAACATCTGTAACTATAAGTCATAATAATAGTGGTGTCACTGCAGGTTCTAAAGGAGATGCTTCTGCACAAACACCTAGTTGGGGTGGCACGTTTAAAGCGTTATCTGGTACAGTTAATGCAACTGGTCATTTGACAGCATTTGCAGAGCATAACGTTACGATTCCAAATTCTACTGCAACGTCATTTTCAGCAGGACTTATGTCCGCACAGGATAAAGTGGATTTAGGAAATGCTTTTATGACACAAGGAAGTCCTACTTCTGCTGTAAATTTGAATACTGTTACTACTGCTGGAATATATTACTTATCAGGTTCTTATTCGCATACTAACATGCCTACTGGAGAAACCTACGGAACTTTATTAGTATATAGGTCTACGAGTACTTCAGGGGTTATCATTCAGCATCTCGCCACAAGTACAAGTAAATTATATCAAAGGAGATCTATTGATAGTGGATCTATATGGGGAGATTGGTCAAGATTTGCATCTGATGTGGAGTCTACTAGTTCTGTTACAAAGAGCGGACTAACTGCAGAATTTTGGAGAAGAAACGGCATTGTAGAGTTTAAGATTTCTGGCACAACAACGGCAGAACTATCTACCAACCAAGCATTTTTCGCCATTGGAACTATTGGTGCTGATTTCAGACCTTCAGAGGCTTTTGATACTAACGCTATGCTTTGTTTGGGTACTACTGGAGCGAGATATGGACGAGTGCAAGTGACAACTGCTGGAGTTGTTAATATAGGTTACAGCTCTTCTTTGTCTGGAACTGCAACTAATACAACTATTGCTAATGGTTCTGCGGTAAGATTTACAGGAACTTATTTAGCAGGTAATTATTAATTCTTGACATAAATATTTAGATTAACATATTATTGGAATGTCCGATAGGAAACTGTCTATTGTTAGTTCGCAAATAATATAGATGTTTTCTTCGGTTGTATATTGGGCAGTAAGCTTTCGAGTTTGCTGCCTATTTTTTTACTTTTTTAAAATAAAAAAAGACACTAACTTATTTGAATCATATGATTTAAACAAGTTACTATCTTCTTTAAGAATTGCATATTTTATCTATAAAACTGTAAAATTTTTTCTTAGCGACCAGTGTGCAACCTGACGCTCTATCCTTTCTAAATACTGTATTTTAGGGGGTTACAATTGTACCAATCAGTTCGGGACGCAGAGGTCGCTGGTTCAAATCCAGTCGCACCGATTGGTTGGTGTACGCTGTTTCAGCCCTTGAATTTAGAGGGTTTGGGACAGCGTAGTCTTTTTGTCCTTAGTCGCTAAATAATCCTCGAAATTGACCATTTTTCTGTAGCGACCCTTAGCGACCAAACAGGTGTTCTCTTCTGGGGGTTCTTTTGTTGGTGGAGGAGATTCCAGAGTATTTCTTATTTCTTCTATTTCTTCCTGTCTGGTATACGTATAATACCGTTCATTGGTAGAAACACTGTGTCCAAGGATATAGGCTCTTTGTTTGGTATTAAGTCCCTGTTCTATCAGCACATTGGAGTTTAACGTCATTCGGAACGCATGGTTCTTTGTGATTGAGATTCCTATGGATTTACACAGCCTGTTCAGATATTTTTCGTAAGATGTTTTTTCAATGTATTTACCATTCTCAGAAAAGATATGCTCAGACTCGTCTGAAATGGATCGAAGTTCTTTCAACAGGCACTTGATCTCATTCGTTATTGGAAAGTACCTGCCGCCATGAGGTCTTCGTCTTTCGTCTTTTGTATAATCCACTTCATAAAACCCCTGTCGCTTCCCATCTACGATGTCAATGATCTGCTGTCTATGGATATGCAGCATCTTGTTCTCAAAATCTACGTCAGACCAATGTAAGGCACACAGCTCACCAGACCGCATTCCTGTTACGATTGCCAATAAAATCATATAGGCTCTTGGATTGGGGACTCTTTCTTTCGCAGCTTGTTTTATGTAGTTTATTTCATCTGGACTAAGGATTTTATCTTCTGGTAATACTTCCTGATGGGAACAATCCTTAAAGTAAGCGGCTACATCAATGAATAAAGAAATATCTTTTTCTATGTAGCCTTGAGAAAGAGCATAGCGGAATATCCCATGAATCAACTGCACATACGCTTTTAACGCTGTTTCAATTGGTCTATATTCTTTGATATAGTTTTGAATTAATTCTCCGATTTGCTGTTGGGTAACTGACCTGATCTTTTTCTCTGCGAACTTTCCAAATAATCGGAACGTATATCTGTTTTTTTCAATAGTCCCCTGAGAGCGGTTAAGCACTGTTTTTTTATGCTGCATCAGTTCTTCAAAAACGGCATTTACTGTCTTATTCTCGCTGTTCCCAGTGTAGTGGTTGTACAGATAATTGATCAGGTCGGCTCTTTTTGTCCTCTCTACAGCCTTTAATTTTCCAAACTCATTTCTGTAATAAGTTTTCCACCTCTCCTTTCCATATTTCTGTTTTGTTATTTTATACGGATGCACCTGTTTCAGATATTTTTCTTTAAGATTCATGATCTGATCCATGAGCATCAGGTTGCACGAATCTATTATAACAGGATTATTAAGCGCTGTCACAGCATCTTGTATTTGTTTTAGTTCCTGTAGATCAGGTTTTAATTCTTTTATTCTTCTCACTGTTCATTGATCATCTCCTTTATATACATACAGAGGGCTGTTACACCCTCTGCACGTACATAATTAATAGCGTTTTTTCTTCATTTTTCCTCACGATATTTAGTAAGCCTCTGTCGTGCAGCCTCTCGCTGTTCGTCCGAAATCGACCTTGGTTTATTAAGTTTTAGGTAACGAATCGGAAGTCTTGCGAACACACTCCCATCTTCGTTTTCTACCAGATAAACATTTTTATCCTCTTTGGCGAATTTCTTAATCTTGTTAATATATTTCTTCTGAGAAAACGTGACTGCAATATGATCATCGTTCGTAAGCCATTCAATAACATTCTCTGAATATTCCATCTTACTCCTCCATAAATCTATTCTTCTAGGGAGATATAGTAGGTAATCCACGCTCCGCAGTTTTCGCAGTGGCACTCATGGACGATACCTTCTCCCTCCAGTCCATAGTCTTCAAATGAAAAATCATTGTCCCAAATAACAGTTTTTTCTCCACAATGAAAGCATTCGTACATTTACTATTCTCCTATTGTTTATGACGGACTTGTACTTCCAAATCCACCATGCCGTTCTTCACCGTTATCAAAAGAATCATCGTCTGTGATGAGGAAAGGTAAGAAAATCGCCTGACAAAATGCCTCTCCTGCTTTAATCGTCATAGGCTTATCACCTTCATTCCTGATCTTTACCCAGATATGACCTTCGTTGTTTGCGTTTTTATAATCTGCGTCTATGATCCCTAAAGTATTGGCAAGTCTGCAGTAATACTTAAATCCAAGACCGCTCCTTGGAACGATTACTAAAACTTCTCCATTGTTCATATGCGCTCGTAAACCTGTTGGAATTTTAATATCTTGTCTAGGATAAATAATGAAATCATTTGGAGCGAAGATATCGTACCCAGCAGACCCTTTTGTCGCTCTTTGCGGCAGCTTTTTCGGCAATCTGTCCAGAAAATTCATCCCATCTTTTGATGCTTGATACTCAGAAATAAACTCAAACTTCCTCATCTTCTACCTCTTCTTCCAATCCCATTTTTTCCATCTTTAGTTCTTCCAATGCTTCAATAAGGTAATCCACATCTTCGTCATTTACAAAATCAATATGGAAGTCCGCATCTTTTGTTTCCTCTCCGACAGGAGAAAAAAGACTTAGAAACTCAATCGCAAATCCATATACAGTTTTTTCATCTCTGCCAAGTTTATTAAATGCCACTTTATAAGTATGAAGAGGATCTACGGAAGGGTCTACCACATGGACTCCTTCTTCGTCATACTCCTCTTTAATAAAGTTTACTGGAGTGCTTTTATTAAACCATTTGTCCCAAAACATATCTACCCTCCTAGCTATACATCATAGTTTTAATGCCAATGTTCATCTTATCTTCACGCTCTTTTTCAGGAAAATACTCTTCCATCAAATCGCCCTTGCCAATAGTGATATAAAGATTTCCAAGAGAAGAAAGAATAGATGTCTGATATTTGTTTTCCTCTTCTCCGTCAAAGTCTGTATAAATAGTTTCTTCAGAATCGTCTTTATAAACGATTTCTAAACTAGTAATATCTCCACAAGTTAGAATGCGATCAAATACTTTTGAAGTACAATCATCTGTTTTAAAAGGATGATAATCATGATTCCCCTTTGAAAAAATTTCAATAGCAATCTCTCTGGCTATCGTACCTTTATCAATTGCATTCATTGCGACACGAGCGATGCCTGTCTCAAGTTTTCTAATATAAACATCTCCTAAAACATTAGTAGGAAATTCTACAGAATCAGTGTTTTCAAAAATAAATCTAATTGTTTTTACTATCATATATTTCTCCCTATTATCGATGTTCTTTTAGCCTTTGTTTTTGCCACTTAGTTCCTTCTTCTACAATATGTTCCAGTGTCTGAGGCTCATATGCCATATACGGCAACATACATCCCACATTAAAGGCTCTTGTATTATATCCTTGTTTATTAATCCATTTCTGAATTCTAAGTTCATCAAAACTTTCCTGTGTTACATGAGAGTGACCGTACAGATGAATACCCATGCGTCTATGCTTGTTATAAAACGGATGGTAGTAGTGACTAAGTGTTACTGGCTGATGCTCAATATAGCCATCTGGACTATTATAAGGAATTGTGATCTCGTCATAATCTTTAATGGATTCAAACAGATTTCTGTATTTTGTACTGGCATTCTTAAAATCATGATTACCCATAATCAATCGTTTCTTACCATTAAGCTGCTTAGCCCATTCAATTTTATCATCCTGAGTTTTCCAGATATAATCTCCAAGAATATAAACAGTATCAGATGGAAGTACTTTTTTATTCCAATTTTTAAGCATCTCTTCGTTCATAACGTTTATATTTTCAAAAGGTCTGTCATCAAATTTGATAACATTACCATGAAAAAAGTGTGTATCACTGATAAAATAAATCATTAATTTTGCCCTCTAAAAACATAATAGATTTTAATATACTCAAGCATTTCATCCATTTGATCAAAAATTACAGTACACATGTTTTCACACCAAGGATACACTTCTGCCCCTGTTTCTTTATAACCAATGATAGGAATGTTATAATCGTATGCATGACACACTTCCATGGCTGATCCTATTGATGTGTTTGTATTATCAAGATTTAAGATAAGCAAGTCACTCTTCTCAACTTCCCGAAGGAAATATTCCATTACCTGTCGTTCTGTCTTATGTCTTTTTTCTTCATAGCCAAAATATTCACTTGGTATAAATACTGATGCATTTGCCCCTTCTCTCCAAAGATATTCAGCTATTTTATATCTCCATTTATCTGCTATCTGTGGAGGAAGATTTCTCATAGCCCCAGAAGTATATATTCTAATCTTTTCCATGCTTTTTCCTCTCAATATATTTTTTAAGATCACTCAAACGATCTAATAGATGTTCTTTCTCTTTTACCATTTCCTCAGTATCAGCAGCTCTCCACCAAGCCCAATCATCAGCATAAAGTACAACATCTTTTGCAAGAAGCTGAGCCAGATAATACATAAGTTCATTTAATGAAGCACTTGCAGGAAGTTTTAACATTTCATTAGTTATTTCTATTCCCTGAATAGTCTCAGGAGGGCAGGATTGTTCTGTAATAAAGAATAATCTGTTATCAAATATAGCTAATGCTGCAACATTCTCTTCTCCGTTAAACTCAACATAAAATTTATTAGATTCAAAGAATTCTATAAACGCATCAATTAAATCATAAGGCATATCTGAAATATAACTAAACGAGAATAAGTAATGGTCACAAATTGTCAAGGTTGACCATCCGTATTTAGGTTTCGTTAGCATCCTTCTTCACCTTCTTTAACACAGCAATTTTATGTTTAAGGTAAAACTGAGCTTTCTCTAAATCCTGAATCATCTTATCAAGGTCGTTCATTCCTTTTTCGTGCTTCTTTCCTGCTCTGGATACATACTTTACAACATTACCAAGGGCAAAATCGAGTTTCTGATCGGTAATGAAATCAATCACTTCAATCTTTCCAGAAGTATAATGTGAGGGATGATTTACCACATCTTCTTTATGTACAACTTTTTCAACATTTTTCTTAACAGTATCTAATTTTTTCTTTAACTCAGTAATCTGATCAATCTGATTAATCTTATCTGAATCAAATACGCATTTACCATCGTAATCATATACTTTATAACTCTGTGCCATATTCTATTCTCCTATATTTTTCTAATAACTCTTTATAATCCTCTGTTTGACAATATCCACAACTTTTCATTTCGGGACAAAATCCTCTATACACACATTCTTCTACCATGGCTTCAGCCATAATAGGATCAACAACATTTATTTCTCCCCAGACTTTTCCCCAAGCTCGTCTTGTTTCTGGTGCAGCCTTTCTACAAAATCTTTTTCTGCTAATATTAATAAGTGCTTGCGCATCAGCTACACATGTATGATTAACTGGTGTATCTTGCGGAAGCTCATCTCTTGGAATACCAGTTCTGTCTGAACGTTGAGTAGTTACAAAATGCTCAATACCATGTTTATGTCTAACAAAATGGTTAGACACCCAATAAGGTAAGTTATACCAAGTCCATTGATAAGTTCTTGCTCTGATCGGTGAATGTTCTGCAAGTAAGATTTTCTTTTTCCACTCGTCTGATGGGGTTATGTGCTTATTTTTATTAACTGTTTTAAGCGCAAGATCATAAACATCTGCCCATGTTCCTCTTACTGTAATCTCGCTAATGTCCATATCTCACCTCTTGAAGTAACTTTCTATTAAATTTTTAGTTGGGTTTTGAACGACAAAAAACTCTGTATGAGATCCAACATCAATCCATAAAGTATCTGTTTCTTCTTCGATCCAAATACGCTGATAATAACTTTTAAAATGATGGTCATCCATAAACTTTTTAATTAGTGTCCACATTTCTTCCTTTGTTTCAAATTCAGAAATTTCTCGTCTTTTTTGACACGTTTCTGCTTCTGGATAAGCGCCTTTCCAAAATTCAAGTTTCATATTTTATTCTCCTATAATGGAATAAAAGGAAGGGGGCAAAGGGAGCTGGGAGGTGAAAAAAGCTCCCCTTGCTATATCGAAATGAATGTAGAATCCTTATAATCCTTTTAATCCTAATAATTTAATAATCTAAGTTTCTTTTATAAATATGTTGATTTGAGGTGGCTAGTTTTACTCCATACTGAATGTTATCATCAACTGTTAAATCTGGAATATAAGCTCCGCATTTAATAAAATCAAATAATTCAATGCGTTTTGAAAGTATTGTTTCAACCTCTTTAAATTCATAACGTGTAAAAAGCCATATCTGTTTACCAGTTTCTTTAAGGTCATAAATCATGTTAACAAGATCGTCTACGTTTTGATCTAACGGTTCTCCACCTAAAATCCAAATGTTTTCAATTAATGAGTCAAAATCTTTTATAGCATGAATAATTTTTTGTGAGTAATATGCATCGTATATTTCGCCCAATGAAAAATCCCATGATTCAGGATTGTGACACCCTTCGCAATGAGGATGGGCTGAACATCCTGAGAGGTAGATTTCATAAGCTTTATTATTTAAGGTGAATTGTGTTGCTATAATGTTCATGCTGATTCACCTTCAACCTTAATATCATGATAGAACTGACGGTTAGGGAAGTCTTGCTCTCTCCGTACACGATGCCAATTTTTAACGTTTGTTAAAAAACCAACTACACGAGTATATTTATTCTCAATCGGTTTACCACAGACTTCACAAACATCTCCGTTACTTACAGAGAGATGATGGTCTTCACATTCACTTAAAACATAATTAATTGCAAAATATACTACACCTTTTTTTGCAGTAATCTGAATAAGATTTGCAATATATTTATAATCAGACACCCTTGCTCCAAGATTTAAATGACATATGGCTCCTCCGCTAAAATGTGAGTCAAAAATCCCCTGAAGTCTAATACGTTCTAACATGTCAGCATTAGTAATTAGAGGAATAAATTGATTTGAATAAATATCATAAATGTTCTGATATCCTAACAGATGATCTTTGTTCGCAATTTTAATGCTCATATTTTCGGCTGGCACTTGCTCTGTGTTATGTGGACTATCATACTGTTTTTGCATTCTTACATTAACTGCGTTAATAGTATCAATAATCTTTAATGCAAGTTCTGTTCCGTCTTTGGTAGTAATATCTTCTCCAAGATATTTAATGCATTCATTTAACCCACATACGCCACAGGTAGAATATTGTTTAGATAGTTCCATAAATCCATATGTATAAAGTGGTTCGTTGCCATTCTGAATACGTTTAGCAACAATTTTTCTCTTAGCATTGTTTACTCTTGCGCACACTTCAACCATCTTTTTCAGCTCTTCTAAAAATTGTTCTTTCTCAGGATATTTAATAGCAAGTCTAGGAAAGTTAATTGAACAAACTCCAAGACTACCAATTTTACTAGAGCCTGATCCAAACGAGTTAAAGTATTCGTTCTGTTGTTCAGAACGCAAACGGCAGCAAGAAGAAAGAGTAGAACTATCTCCACAATACATATTAATAAATCCCCATTCTTGATTTTTCCTAGCAATCATATCAAGGAACTCTTCATCTTGTATGTTTCTGTCTTTATCTACAGAAAAACAAGCTGTCGTAACAGGAAAAGTAAGAGGAGTTCTCCTCATTTCTTCATTCATAATATCAAGGTACATTTCCTGAAGTTTCTGAACAATTTCAATATCAGGAGTAGAGCCATCAGGGAAAATATAATCTCCTGCAAGCTTCTCAAGGAAGAACTTGTCATATACGCTCACGTTTGTAAATGGTGACTGATTAGCCCTCATCGGTTGGTTGATAGTATAAATAAAAGACACAAGATTTTCTTTTATATAATCCCAACAAGCTTGCTCATCTCTAAAATAAAAATGTGCATCACCATGATCTCTTAAAATATTTTTAACGTAGTAACTCATTACAACCAGCAAATCTGCAAGACCAGTTGCTCCAAGAGTTGAGTTTGAAGCAACCACCGTAAACTGTTCAAGCTGAGATTTAAAAGCATAAAGATATTTAGGGGGCAAAGACCTTACTTTTTTAACCATTGGAAGCCCTTTAGTCATAATGTCATAAGTACTGTAGTTAAAACAGTACGGCATTCCAGCTCCTACGCCATGAAAATCATGAATATAAATGTCTCCCGTAAGGTTCATCTCTACAATTTGATTAGCCACCTCATGTCCATACAGCCTTTTCAATTCTTTCCATAGAATATAATAACTATTCAACTTAAAAAACGGCTTTGGAAGTTCTGTGTTGTAAGCAATAACACTAACATCGTCTACATTAGCATTAGCATCAATACTCGCATCAGCAGTAACATTTGATGCGAAAAAATTCTTGCTAAATTGTGACATATCAAGCTGTTTCCCAATACCTTCAAGATCAAATAATTTTTGAGGGTATTTCGATCTTAAATGCATATAAAGATCATCAAATTCACTGTCATAAGTTGTCTTATAATACATTCTTTACTTCACTACTCCATTCTTACTGTCCATTAATCCACTCTCGCAGTGTACCCAGTTCATAAATCTTTCCGTCTATTTCTGCAAAAGGCATCTGAAAACAGAAATGCTTTCTAGCAATCGGCATGTAAACCTCTTCATTATCTTCGATTTCATATTCAATACCTTTATTATCCAAAAGACCCTTAACAACTGCACAAGCACTGCAATTTGGTTTTGTATAAAGCACCATATTCCTCATCCTCCTAATCTGTGTAAACTGTGATTTCGTTACCGCTACTTCTATATCCAAAGCAGAGGTTTCCACCATCACAGATCAACGCCAATTCATCTTTAGTTAGTCTGGGAGCATTCTTATTGATTCTATATCTTTTAGTACCATAACCAGTACCAACACATTCATAAATCACATCATATTTATCCTGATCGATTGGTTCATACTGACCTTTGCCAACATATTTTTTAACTCCACCGCTCCAAACTCTGTATTTATCCATAAGATCAAGATAGACCTGATAGTTTATTTTTCCTTTCTCTCTTGGATTATCTGCAAAAGCCCATTTAGATGTAATCTTTTTGTCCATCTATTCTCCTTATTTTAATATATCTTTTAATACGCTGTATAAAAATCTACCGTTCCGTAATCGCATCCACTATCAAGCACCTCTGCTGTGCCGAATGGAGTATCAATGATTGTACCTTCTGGATAATCTTCTGATGCAACCACGAGGTTGCCATCATCTGTCTCATAGAATCCGTTGTCATTCACATGCCATTCTTCAGTGCGGTAATGATGAAGGACATTACTTGAGTACCAAGTGTATCTTGTTCCTTGCTCGTCATACCTCACACCATCTCGTCTAAAGTTTGTCGGATCTTGATCTGCCACATCACCGTTTGCGGTCTGTATATTTTGTGGTGCTTGTTCTGTTACCTCTTCAACTGGAACATCTTCGATTTCTTCTTCAATAGCTTCATCTGTTGTTTCCTCTATGGTTACAGGTTCTTCATAATAGTCGGAATTGTCATAGTATGCTGGCTCTGAATATGAGCTTGAAGGAGTAGAATAAGATTCAGCTTTTTCAGCAGGTTTAATTACCACCTCTTCTGTTTTCTCTTCTTCAGCTTTTTTCTCAGTTTCTTTTTTCTCTCTTTCTCGTTTTGCCCACTCTGCCAGCTTCTTTTCTTCGAGAGCTTTTTTTGCTTCCTCTGATTCTATCTTTGAGTCAATTTCTGAAACCTTTTTTGCAATCTCCTGTTTTACTGGCATTTCCTGATCGGTTGTTACTTTTTTACTATTTCTCATCATAAACCAACAAGTTCCAATAACTCCAAGCAGCACTACAAACGCAATGATCAATACAATTTTATTCTTCTTCATTCATTTCCTCTCTTTCCTGTTTTAAATTATCGTTTTTGTTCTATATATAAAACTCACTTGTGGGTGAGTATCTTCTATTATACCACATATTGTGGTTATAGTCAACAGATATTTTAATTTATCAAGTTAAAATATCAGCTCTGGATTAGAAAGCGACTTCAGCAAGTTGCACAAATGGGTTAGTTTCTGAGAAGTTTTCTCCTGTGTGACTGCAAATCTTAAAGCGCTGTTTTGAGCTATCAGCACACATTTCTCAGATGCTCTGGTAATTGCTGTGTACAGCAATTCTCTGCTTAATAAAATATATGAATTAAAATCAATTGCAACAATGACTACTTTTGCCTGAGAACCTTGATATTTATGCACCGTAATGGCATACCCTAATTCTATAGCTTTTAGTTCTTTACCGCTAAGCTGTATTCTTCCGATCCCTTCAAAATTAATTGTGGCAAAAGAGCCATCTTCATCTTCCCCAATTTCTTCTACTATACCCATATTTCCATTGAATATAGAAGTTATGGACATGTCATCAATGTTAATCACTTTATAACAGTTTTGCGTATTGATTACTTTATCTCCTTCTCTGAGGAAATAATCTTTGTCTTTTGATACGTGTATCAATATTTGTTTTTTGTCAGGTGATTCAGGATTATACACTTCTTGTAAGGCTTGATTAAATATCCATACGCTTGCATCTCCAT